>Ga0209690_1000354_pt1 | contig 24196 bp, 24 predicted proteins | sample GraSoiAngelo_150_FD_186164 | JGI IMG/M metagenome (GOLD analysis project Ga0209690, IMG submission 186164) | Grasslands soil microbial communities from the Angelo Coastal Reserve, California, USA - 14_1009_09_40cm (SPAdes) (version 2) | ecosystem: Environmental > Terrestrial > Soil > Grasslands ... | reverse complement strand
AATGATCATGTGCGACGCGCGATGCAAGCGTCGAGCGCGGACTCTGTTACACTGCTTGTCGAGCAGGCGCTCAGCAGGCACTTGACCTGCGGTCTTGCATCGACATTGCGCTACCGAAAATCGCGTTACTCGGTTGACGCAATCGCGTGCCTCGCGCAGCGAATCGAGCGTTTCGCTCAACCCGAATCCCAGTGGGCTGACCACGCCTGCGGCCACCACCGCGACGCGGGCAGTGAACTTTTTCCCATTCGCGCTGGTGGATTTAACCATCTTTTGGGGAAGGAAAAAATGATCCCTGATTCTTATTGCTTTCTTAAAAGAAGCATTTTACTAGTCAAACGAGACGGAAAAACGGAAGCTCGGCAGTTGGTGGATTGTCAGTTGAGTTTATTCAGTGGCGATTTGAAATCCGATAAGCGGGAACAGTGACCTGGCTGCGTTTTCCAGAATAAACTCAATGGGAACCAAATTATACGTAGGCAATCTTTCCTTCAATACGACGGAAAACGAACTGCAGGAGCTTTTTTCACAGGCTGGCGCCGTGCAAGAAGTCACTCTCATGCAAGATAGATTCACCGGCAAGTCGCGCGGCTTTGCTTTTGTCACAATGGGCTCAGAGCAGGACGCGCAAAACGCTATTTCCAAACTCAACGGTCAAACCGTTGAAGGTCGAGCGTTGACCGTCAACGAAGCCCGTCCGCGAGAGACACGGCCGCCCGGCGGCGGAGGGCGCGGTTATGGCGGCGGAGGCTATGGCGGGGGCGGGGGCTACGGCCGCCGCGAAGGTGGCCAGCGAAGAGGCCATTAAAATTCGGCGGAGCCGATCGGCACGGAATTGGGCAGGGCTGGATTCGAACCAGCGAAGGCGTAAAGCCAGCAGATTTACAGTCTGCCCCGTTTGGCCACTTCGGTACCTACCCGTCCGTGCGAGCGTTGATATAGGCTCGCGCTGTGCACCTCGCAAGTCGGTTGGCCATCGGTATTCCCTGTTGCCTTCGTGTTGTTCGGGGTGGCGAGTCCGCCTTCGCGGATGGGCGACGCGATCTGTGCTCTTTGCGGATTTGATGGCTCGCGCTTCGCGAATAAAGCGGCTGGCCTTCAGTTGAAGAATTCGGAAAGCGCCCCGATTACATGTCGCTGCGCTTCGCGCGAAATCTCCGGATAAATTGGTAGAGCAAGCGCCTCGCGCGCGGCGCGCTCGACCTGTGGGAAATCGCCTTTCTTGTAACCGAGATAGGCAAAACATTTTTGCTCGTGCAAGCCAAGCGGATAATAGATCGCCGTCTCGATCTCGCGTTTAGCAAGATGCTTGCGCAAATCATCGCGCATTGGCGCGCGAATGACGTATTGGTGATAAATATGGTGATTCGTTAAGCCGCGGCCACGATACGGTTCGGCAGGCAACGTGATCTTTTCCGCCAACCCGGCGCGTGCCAATTCTGCGCGGTAAAAATCCGCGGCGGCGCGCCGCGCCGCTGACCAGCGTTCCAAGTACGGAAGTTTTACCGCAAGAATTGCCGCCTGGATTTCGTCCAGGCGAAAATTCCCGCCGATGACGCGATGATAATAGCGGGGTTCCATGCCGTGTTCTCTGAAAATGCGCAGTTCCCTTGCCAGCTTTTCGTCGCGGCAAATGATCATCCCCGCATCACCAGCCGCCCCAAGGTTTTTCGAGGGATAAAAGCTAAAGCAACCCGCTTCGCCCATCGTTCCTGCTTTCGCGGCTCTTTTGCCAAACGGATACTCCGCGCCAATTGCCTGCGCCGCATCTTCAATTACGTCGAGCCGGTAATGTTCCGAAACCCTGTGGATCGCGTCCATCTCGCAGCACAAACCGAACAAATGGACCGGAACAATGGCGCGGACTCTTTCTCCGCTCCTGGTTTTCCATTCACCGTTCGAATCGCGCTGGCAATTTTTTTCGAAGCACTCCTGAATTGCGGACGGGCAGATGTTGTAAGTGATCGGATCGATATCCACAAAAAGTGGTCTCGCGCCGGTGCGCGCGATGCATCCAGCCGTAGCAAAAAATGTGTAAGGCGTCGTGATGACCGCATCGCCGGGCCCAACTCCAAACGCCATCAGAACGGCCAGGAGAGCGTCTGTCCCGGATGAAACTCCGATCGCATGGGGGGCCTTGCAATAGGCGCAGATCGCTTTCTCAAACGCCTTCACTTGCGGCCCGAGAATGAAACGGTGGCTTGCCAGGACGGCATGAATCGCCTCATGGATTGGCTCGGCTAGAGTGCGATATTGTTCGTTAAGATCAAGCAGCGGCACGCGCATAGCACCAAAAGCATGGCAGTTTCGGTCTCCCGTTCAATTCGTACTTTGCCGATCCTGGTGGCGGCAAAAACACGCAGTCGAGGAACCGGCGCCGGTGGACGCGAAGCCCGCAAGGATGAGAGAGCGGGAGAGGGCGAATCACTCTGTCGCCTGCCAAGCCGAAGCTGTGCAAGGCTGGAGCTGACGAAGATTGCGGCTTCGATCCCAGTTCAATCTGGAACTTGCTCAGTAGAGAGGCAGCGTTGACCGTGTCCCTCGAGCAAGTTACTCTGTCAATCATGGCGTTGTTGCGCGGGATTTTTTGGTTCGCCCTGTTTATCGTTTTGGCTTTCTGCTTTGTTGTGCTTTTCGAGTACGGGCCACACGATTTCAAGAACGGATTCCAGAAGGAGTTCGCCCGCGTAAAATCATTCGTCGTGAAGCAGACGGAGAAAATCCAGAAACCAAAAAAACAGCCCTGATTTATTCGACAAACTCAATTTCGATTGGAGCGTCGATGTAGCCTTTATCGCGCGCGTCGCCTAGGAATCTTCGGATAGCTGCGCGTCCAAGCTCACCGTAATCGCGAGTAAAACGGTTCACATACATCCCAATGAATTTACCGGCTAGGTTCGCCTCCATATCACGCGCATAAGGAAGAGAATAGCGTACTGCCTCGTCCCGGTGCGCCAGGCCATACTCGATGCTTTCGCGGACAATCTCGAGCAGATCGTGCTGCACTGCCTTCGGGATATCCTTGCGCAAAACATTGCCGCCAAGCGGAAGCGGCAATCCTGTTGCACGCTTCCACCATTCGCCGAGGTCGATCACTTTCTGAAAGCCCGATCGCGCATAGGTAAGCTGACCTTCGTGAATGATTAGGCCAGCGTCGGCACGCCCCTTTTTTACCGCATCGAAGATTTGATCAAACGGCACAACAACAAACTCGAATTCCCCAAGAAAAAGCTGAAGCGCGAGAAGTGCGCTGGTCATACGCCCGGGAACAGCGATCACACAATTGCGCAACGACTCGCGAAGATCGGCATCTTGATTCGGCTTTGGTTGTTCAACAGGGCGAGTATGTCCATCGGCGGATTGAATGCTGGGCATTAGATCTTTTCGGACGATGATTGGCCCATACCCATCCCCTATGCTCGCGCCGCAGGGGAGCAGCGCATAACGCTTGCTCACATATGCGTAGGCGTGAATGGAGATGGCAGAAATGTGCAGCTCGCCCCGAAGCGCGCGTTCATTCAGCGTCTGAATATCTTCCAGTCGATGTTCGAACCGATAACCGCGAAGATCGATTTTGTTTTCTGCGATCGCATAAAACATGAATGCATCATCTGGATCGGGGGAATGACCCAACGTGAACACGCCGTGATCTGCCGCCATGGCCCGACGCTATCCTTTTCGCCTGTTAGCGCAATGCATCGAATTCCGCCGTTCCTTCTGCCGTAAGTCTCTACTTCAGTCCGCTTTGGCCATTTAACGATGCAGGGAAAGAAGGTTACCCAGTGCGACGGGAGAAATCCATGCCGCGCCGCAAGCCTGCACTGTCTCTGCCTCCATTGTGTCTGAGGTCGCCACCATCAGGTCAAACTGATCTGCGTACTTGTTCGCGAGTCGCTCAATGATGGCATCGGCTGTTTGTCCACTGCGCGAATAAAAGATTTGTACGTCGCCTGGATCTGACGTCGTGCTGACGTTCGTGCCTTTCCCGTCAAAAACAATTACCACGCGTACACCCGTCCAATCCTGATAATTGCGTAGCCGCTTGATTAATTCCTCGCGCGCAGCCGAGGCACGTCGTTCGTGCAGCGCACGCAACTCCGGCCAGGCAAAAATGATGCTGTGCCCATCGACAATTAAATAACGCGGGCTCTGCGGCATTGCTGGAAGTCGTTGCATCAACCTTCAACATACTGAATTTCGCACCCAACGAGCGTGGCAGAGCTATTCGGCAGCGGGGGATTGCTTTTTCGGCCGCGGCTTGACTGGATCTCGGCGAGTTGCGCGAAGTGATACCTTTTTGCGCTGCAGATAGGCTCTTCGTCGCTTGCGCTTGGCTCGCACCCGATGCTGTTGACCCATGGCGCGTGTTTATCGGTTGAAACATCGAGAAACGCAATCTGAATTCAAACTTCGATGATTCTAAATCCTGCCATGAACCCGAAATTGGAATTTGCATTTCGGCATCATTCGTTGGTACAAGAGCACGCTTCATGATACATCGGGAATCGGCCAGTTTTGCTATCACGCAAAAAAACGTGATCGGACTTTCGGTCCTATGCCTGGTGCTGGCGGCAGTCTTCGGGCTTCTCAACAGTCACAAAGTGAAAACTCTGCGTGCAAATGTAGCGAATTCCGAGGCAGCACGGGTGCGCGATGCGGCGCAGCACCGACGCCTAACTGGGCAACAACCAAGTTCCGGAACCAGTGAAACAACTGTAATGGGAGGAGAAGACAAAGTCGCGGAAGCAGAAAACAAGGCGGCAAAGGCTGAAGCGGAACTTGCGCAATTGCAGAAAGAAAAGGCCGATTTGCAAACGAAATTGGATGTCAACCAGAATGAGATTGCTTCGTTGCAAAAGCGTGTCGAAGAAGCAGGAACAGCGGCCAAGCCGGCGGAAAGTCCCGCCGCTGGCGCCCAGACGGGAGACTTAAAGACGCAACTCGATGATGCCCGGCGTCAACTCGACAGCGCCGAAAAAGAGAAAGCCTTCTTATCCGAAAAACTTCAGAGCACTCAGGAGCGCTCGACCCAAGTCCAGGAAGAGAAAAAACGCCGGGAAACTAGTGTCCGCAGAGCGGGTGTTCGCGGTACCATCCTTGCAGTTAATCAAGCGTACAATTTTGTCGTTCTAAATCTTGGGGCTCGCCATGGCGTCGAACTGAACTCTGAAATGCTTGTTTTGCGGGAAGGCACCCTGATTGGAAAAATTCGCATTTCTTCAGTTGAACCCGCCACCGCTATCGGCGATATCATCACCAGCAGTTTGGCGCGCGGCGTCCAAGTGCAACCTGGAGATACTGTAATCTATGCTGGCACAAATTCCTAAGCTTCGAAGAAACATCGGCTCCGTCCTGTTATGTGCATTAGCGATAACCATCGCCTCGTGCGCGAGCCAGAAGGAGCAGGTCCGTCTGGTCGATGATCCCGACGATCACCACGAATCAACAATCCCGTGGAATAAACAGGAAAAATGGGAGACCGGTGGGCAGTTCGCCGGTATGACCGACAGACGATAACTGACTAGGGCCTGCTGTAAGCCGCGGTCGCTGACAGGGGAAGTGGGGGAATCCCGCGTGGGACGCTGGGGGTCACGGACCCCGGCTACAACAAGACCCGATTAAATCCAAAGACCCGCTGGAATAATGGCATTTTTCGGTATCACCACGATGCCGCCGCGGATGAAGTAATTGTCCGCGTCCAAGTTCTCCGGCTTTCCTTCGGGCGTGATAACGGCTCCGTCGGCAATACGTGCATTCTTGTCGATGATCGCGCGGTCGATTACGCAATTGCGCCCGATCCCGATGGGCGGTCGCCCTGAATCTCCATGTCGATCTTGCTCGAAATAATCCGCGCCCATCACGATGCTGTTTCGGACGGTCGCGCCGCTTTGAATAATGCTGCGTATCCCAACCACGCAACGTTCCAGGTGCGCATCTGAGATAATGCATCCATCTGAAATAATTGCTTGCCGCAGCGTGGCTCCATTGATTTTGCTGCCGGGCAAAAAGCGCGGATGTGTGTAAATCGGCGCCTCGGTGTCGAAAAAACTGTATTCGGGCACTAGATCGGTCAGATCCAGATTCGCCTCATAGAAGGCCCGGATTGTTCCAATGTCCTCCCAGTAACCCTTAAAGATAAACGCGCTTACATGTCGATCTTTGATCGATTGTGGGATGACATATTTCCCGAAATCCACCAGATCGTTCTCCAAGCATTCGATCAGCACCTTCCGGTTGAAGACATAAATTCCCATCGAAGCCTGGAATAATTCCTCCTCTTCATTTGAACCGATGGCGTCGAGTAGCTCCCGGCTCATCTTCATCTCGCCCGGCACAGTCTCGTCGGTCGGCTTTTCGACGAAACGAGTAATCCTGCGATCGACTCCGCTTTGCATGATGCCGAACTCGGAAACTTGATGTCGATGGACCGGTTTGGTGGCCAGCGTGATGTCCGCACCCGAACGGATATGCTGGTGCAACAGCGCGCGAAAATCCATGCGGTAAAGCTGGTCGCCGCTTAAAATCAGGTAATAATCGAACGGGCGCTCGAGGAAGTAGCGCATGTTTTGCCGCACCGCGTCGGCGGTTCCCTGGTACCATTGTGAGCCGGCAGGCGTTTGTTGAGCAGCGATAATATCGACAAAGCTACGCGAGAAATTGTCGAACTTGTAACTCGCCTGAATATGTCGATGTAACGACATGCTGTTAAACTGCGTGAGCACGTAGATCGAGCGCAGTCCAGAGTTGAGACAATTGCTGATGGGAATGTCGACGATGCGATATTTCCCCCCGAGCGGCACTGCGGGTTTGGCACGATCTTTCGTTAATGGGAACAAACGCGTGCCGGCGCCGCCACCCATAATGATTGCAAGCGTTCGCTGGATTGTGCCTGGCGGTAGTGCAGCGGTGGCTAGTGATTGATTCTTTGGAAGTGAATCGCGCTGCGGCTGGTCTTGCATTGCTAACAGTCAATAACCTAGCGTCTGCGCTTTCCGGCAACTTTTTTGCGTCGAGTTGTCGATGCGTCCGTGTCGGCCAAAAAGGCTATGCGAGGACGGTGGCATTTCCGCTGTTTTTCACTCGCGTTGTCGCCAGCTGCGCCTGATCTTGTTCTACATAAACCTCGTATTTTCACCGTGCAGACTGAAATATTCACACTTTGCGATGCTGCCACGGTGGCTGGCGGTAAGCTGAACGTTCTAGGATCGTTTGACACGATTGGCGCTCAATCTTTTCCCTGTGATCATCCCTTGTGTGCAGTCGCATGCAAACTGCGATTTGATGTCGGCGAGGAGGGCCGCCACTGGCTCGAGATGCACTTCTGCGATCCTGACATGCGTCCAGTTCTTAAACCGATACGGCAGGATTTTGAGATCCGCATTCCCGGCCACCAGTCTCAGACGCACATTCACATCTGGCAGCATCTCGGTTTTCACCTTGAGCGTCCCGGAGACTATTATTTCGAGCTCAAGGTCGACGGCGACACCAAAAGCCGGATTCCGTTGTATGTAGTCCAGGCGCAGCGACGCTGAGCTTTTTCGCTAGGAGTTCGTCTCTGTGATTTCGCGGGTAGCATTTGTAAAGCCACGTCCATCCACACGCGGTGCGAATCTTGCGGCTTAGGACAGGCCCCGCTACACTCCAAGCATGTGCGGGATTGTTGGCTACGTTGGTCGCGCCGAAGCAGCGCAAATTTTACTCGAAGGTCTGCGCCGCCTCGAATATCGAGGCTATGACTCCGCCGGCGTCGCTGTTGTAGATGGAGGACATCTGGAGATGCGTAAATGTGCCGGACGCATCGCGGCGCTTGCAAGATTGACGAAAAAGCGACCGCTTTCGGGCTGCTTTGGTATCAGTCACACACGCTGGGCTACGCACGGCAAAGTGACCGACGAAAACGCGCACCCGCACTTTGATGCCAGCGGCAAGCTCGCGCTCGTGCATAACGGGGTGATCGAAAATTATCGAGTGCTTAAACAGGATCTAGTCCACAACGGCGATACCAAATTTCGCTCGGAAACCGACACCGAGGTGCTCGCGCATCTGATTGGAAGACTCTACGACGAATCGTGCGCAAGCACGGTGGATGTTTATCAGAAAAGAGCGCGCCTCCTTGGTGCGGTTCGCGCTGCGCTTCAAAAAGTGATCGGCACGTACGGCATCGCGCTGGTTCACGCGGATGTCCCGGATTTCATGATCGGCGCGCGACGAGGAAGCCCGCTGGTCCTTGGGGTAGGCAAAGGCGAAAACTTTCTTGCCAGTGACGTGAGCGCAATCGTCGCTTACACCCGCGACGCTGTTTACTTAAACGACTTCGACGTGGTCAGCGTGGAGCGAGACAAATTCGAGATCACTTCGCTCGGTGGAGAAAGTGGCGATCATCCAGTGAGCAAAGTCGAATTCACTGCCGAGGACATTAAGAAAGGCGATTTTCGACATTACATGCTCAAGGAGATCTTTGAGCAGCCCGACACGGTGCGCGATGCGATGCGCGGCCGTCTTAGCGTTCAAGAATGCACCGCGAAGCTGGGCGGCTTGAACATGACGCCCGCCCAATTGCGCGACGTCGGGCGCATTATTCTTACTGGTTGCGGCACCGCTCTCCATGCCGGCAGGATAGGGGAATATCTAATCGAGCGCCTGGCGAATATTCCCACCGAAGTCGAATATGCGAGCGAGTTTCGCCATCGCAACACGCCGATGACGCCGGAGACTCTGGTTTTTGCCATCAGCCAGAGCGGCGAAACTGCGGATACGCTCGGAGCACTTCGTGAAAGCCGGCGCAAAGGTTTTCGGACGCTGGGAATTTGTAACAACGTCGCGAGCACGATCGCGCGCGAGAGTGACGGTGGCGTTTACATGCATGCCGGTCCAGAGATCGGCGTCGCAGCCACGAAATCCTTTACTTCGCAACTTGTCATTCTCACTCTCATCGGTCTGCTTTTCGGCCGGATGCGAAATCTTTCCACGGCCGAGGGAAGCCGGATCATTGAAGCACTGGAAGCATTGCCCGAGCAGATCGAGGAAGTTCTGAAACTGAGCGATCAGATTAAAGCAATTGCCAAGAAATATGCCGATGTGAACGGCGTGCTTTTTTTTGGGCGACAATTCAATTTTCCGATTGCGCTCGAAGGGGCCCTGAAAATGAAGGAGATCACCTATCTTTTCGCCGAAGGTCACCCCAGTGCCGAGCTCAAGCACGGCATTATCGCGTTGGTCCGCCCGGATCTTCCCTCGGTTTTTATCGTGCCCGACGATGCGGTCTTCTCGAAAAATCTGAATAACATCGAGCAAGTCAAGGCTCGTAAAGGCCCCATTATTGCACTCACCAGCGGAAATGGCGCGAAGCAACTCAAAGACATCGCCAACGAAATTATCTCCCTGCCAGACGCGCCGGATTGCGTCATGCCAATACTCACGGTCATTCCGCTTCAGCTTCTCGCCTATCATCTTGCCGTCGAGCTTGGCCGTGACATCGATAAACCGCGCAACCTTGCCAAGAGCGTGACGGTGGAGTAAAAACCTCCTCCTGGGACGAAAGAAGCGTCTCTTTCGCCCCGAGGGGCTCGTTCCTTTTAAGTTACGCGATTTGCAGTAGATTATCGGCTCGGACATCTTTCCCCCGGTGCAACAGAGCGAAGATTACCTCCTCAGAATCCTGCAAGACGTGGGACTGGTGACACGCCCCCAGATTGAGCACGCGCGCTTGCGTCTAAACGGCGCAAGCAATGTGGTCGACGTTTTACTCGAAGACGGAATCGTTTCCGAAGTGGACGTCTCGCGAACGCTCGCCGCGCAGGCGCACATGGATTGGATCGACATCTCCTCCATCGTGATTCCGCCGCAAGTCATCAATCAGATCCGAGGGGAAGAAGCGCGCCGTTTCAAAGTGATTCCGGTCGGTTTTGGTGAAACCGGACTGGTTGTGGCGATAGGTAATCCACTCGACATCGATACGATCGATAGTCTCAGTTTTCTGCTCCAGCGTGAGTTGGAACTCGTTTGCACGAGCCCAAAGAAAATTCGCGAGGCGCTAATCAAATATTATGGCACCGCTGACGAAGCCGCGGACGTTCTGCAAAAAGAAATCGGAGAAGATGTCGATCTTGGCCTGGAAATCGGCGACGGCGCGGAAGCAACGGGAATCGATGAAGCTGACGCACCAATTATTCGCCTCGTGTCGATGTTGATGATCGAGGCCCACCGCGCAGGGGCGAGCGATATTCATTTGGAGCCGCTCGATAAAAAATTTCGCGTCCGCTTTCGTATCGACGGTGTATTGCAGGAAATGCAGGCGCCGCCCAAGCGTCTGCAATCGGCCATTACCAGCCGGCTCAAGATCATGACCGGTTCGATGAGCATCGCAGAGAAGCGGTTGCCGCAAGACGGTCGCATTCAGGTAAAAATTAAAAGAAAACCGATCGATCTTCGCGTCTCGACCATTCCTACCAACCACGGTGAGAGCGTGGTCATGCGCCTGCTTGATAAGTCCAGCTTGAAGCTTGGTTTGCCGGAGCTTGGATTTTTTTCCGATGATCAGGAAATCCTCGAGCGCCTCATCAAGTTGCCAGACGGGATTCTTCTTGTTACTGGCCCAACCGGATCCGGCAAGACGACCACGCTTTACGCCTGCCTCAATTACGTCAATAAACCAGACCGCAAGATCATCACGGTTGAAGAGCCGATTGAATATCAGATGAATGGGATCAACCAGGTGCCGGTGAATCCGGAGATCGGCATGACCTTTCCGGCGGCGTTGCGCTCTATCCTGCGTCAGGCGCCGAACATCATTATGATCGGCGAGATTCGCGACCTCGAGACTGCGAGTATCGCGACGAACGCGAGCCTGACCGGACATCTTGTTTTCAGCACATTGCACACGAACGACGCTCCTTCTGCCGTCGCCCGCCTAATCGATATCGGTGTCCAGCGGTTTCTTGTTGCTTCCTCGGTACGTGCGATCATGGCGCAAAGGCTTGTCCGGCGCCTGTGCAGCAACTGCAAACAACCGGGGGAACTTACCGAGACGGAATTGCGTGCGTTGCGAATTGAACCGGGGCAGCTCCGGGAAGCGCAGGTAATGAAGCCGGCGGGATGCGAGCAATGCCGTCAAATCGGTTATAAGGGTCGAATGGGCATATTTGAAATTTTTGTGATCGACGATGAGGTGCGCCATATGATCAACAAACGCAGCTCCACTTTGATGCTGCGGCGACGGGCCCGTGAACTGGGCATGCGGACGCTGCGCGAAGACGGTGTGCGCAAGATTCTGGCCGGTCTTACCTCTGCCGAAGAAGTCATTTCCATTACGATAGGTGACGTAAGCTGATGACCACCGGTTTAACTGTTTAACGATTTAACCATTCCAGGACTCTGAAATATGAACAACAAGCAGGTAGCAGAGTTCTTCGTTGAACAACAAGTCTTGCAGTCGTCGCAAGTGGAAGACGTGCTGAGTGAGACTGAGCTGAATGGAAAATCGATTGAACAGGCGATGGTCGATGGCGGCTTCGTCGATGAACTCGGCTTTTATCAAACAATTGCTAATGGGCTCGGCTTCGACTTTGTCGATCTTATTGAGCACGAAATCGCGCCCGAAGTGTTGCGTTTCATTCCAAGCGGACTGGCACGGTTGCACGGTGCGCTTCCGATTGAAATGAGCGGTAATGCGCTGCGTGTCGCGCTCGTTGATCCGTTCGATCAACACGCGGCAGAGGATCTTCGCTTCGCGCTCGGTAAAGACATTCACGTGGTCGTTTCGCCACCTGAGCAAATCGAAAATCTGATCAAGCAGTATTACGGCACCGATACCTCGAGCATGGAGGAGGTCCTCAAACAGCTCGGTGAAGCTGGCGAGCTTCTGCAATTGCGCGAGGGAGACGGCGCCGCCGCGGTTGAAGCAGAGGCGAATGCCACCCCGATCATTCGTTTTGTCGACCTTATCCTTTATCAGGCGATCCAGGACCGCGCGAGCGACATTCACTTTGAGCCGTTCGAAAACGAATTCAAAATCCGCTATCGCGTGGATGGTGCGCTATACGAAATGGCGCCGCCGCCCCGTCATCTCGCCTTGCCGGTGATCTCGCGGGTGAAAGTGATGGCAAATATGAATATCGCGGAGAGACGCTTACCCCAGGACGGCCGCATTCAAAAGAATATTGCCGGGCGCAGTGTTGATCTTCGGGTTTCCACTTTACCGACGCAATTCGGCGAGAGCCTCGTGCTGCGCGTACTCGATCGTAGCATTGTGAATCTCGACCTCGAAGCGCTCGGCATGCCTGATTCCATCTACAATTTTCTCCTCGAAATGATCCATCGCCCGAATGGCATTTTTATCGCGACCGGCCCGACCGGCTCGGGAAAGACGACGACGCTTTATTCCTGTTTGCGCAAGATCAACACGATCGATTCGAAGCTGCTCACCGCGGAAGAGCCGGTCGAATACGATCTGGAAGGGATTGTGCAAGTACCGGTCAACGAAGCCATTGGCCTGACGTTTGCGCGCGTCTTGCGGTCGTTTCTGCGCCAGGATCCCGATCGCATCATGATCGGTGAGACACGCGACCTCGAGACAGCGCAGATTGCCATCCAGGCGTCTCTGACCGGACATCTCGTCTTTACGACTTTGCACACTAATGATGCCCCCGGCGCGATCACCCGTTTGATCGACATGGGAGTGGAACCGTTTCTGATTTCATCCACGCTCGAAGCCGTCCTGGGCCAGCGTTTGCTGCGCAGCATTTGCCGTCAGTGCCGCACGGCTTATCAGCCAAATGAGACATTACTTGCAGAGTCGGGGATTGCGCGGCGCGACATTGGCGAAAAACAATTTTATTACGGCAAAGGCTGCGACGGGTGTAACAACACCGGTTACAAAGGACGAAAAGGGATTTATGAGCTTCTGAAAATTACCGATCCGATCCGCGAATTGATCAATGAGCGCGCACCAACAGTCACTTTGAAACAAAAGGCAATTGAGCTCGGAATGGTTACACTGCGGCAGGATGGTTTGCGCAGCATTTTCGCAGGCGATACCACCATCGACGAGGTACTGAGATACACGTAGCTGAAGCCTCCGCCCCGTGGGCATGGCGTAATTCGGAGTGCCGGGCACGAAAGAGCCCGGACCGGCGCTGCGTGAAAACTCGACAGCGGCCTTGGGATAGCTATCATCTGGCTGTTTATGCCGCGGTATAACTATGTCGCCCTCGATGCCCGGGGACAGGAAGCGACTGGATTGCTCGAAGCCGCTTCTAGCAACGAAGCAATCGGCCAATTGCGTCAGGCAGGCTATTTTCCGACCAGCGTTTACGAGGAGGCCAAAGCCAGCCGTGACGGAAAAGAAGCGCGTCGTCGCGTGGCGAAAATGGCAAAAATGACGCGACCGCGCGCGAAAACCAGCATCGTTCTTTTCCAGCGCAAAAAAATCAAGCCAAAGGTCCTGATGATTTTTACGCGTCAACTGGCCACACTAATTGATTCCGGGTTGCCATTGCTGCGAAGCTTAAACGTTCTGGCGAAACAGGAACCCGACACCGTGTTGAAAAACACCATCAACAAACTCGCTGAAGCCGTGCAAGGCGGCAATACATTTTCCGACGCTCTTGCTCTCCATCCGCGGATTTTTAACGATCTTTACGTCAACATGGTGAAAGCCGGCGAGGTCGGCGGCGTACTCGAGCTTGTGCTAAACCGGCTTGCGGAATTTCAGGAGAAAGCCACGAAGATTAAAAACAAAGTCGTCGCGGCGATGGTCTATCCGATAATCGTGATGACGATGGCGATGGCGATCATGGGATTTCTCCTCGTTTTCATTGTGCCGAAGTTCGAAACGATCTTTCACGATATGCTCGGCAACAAACCGCTACCGGCCGTCACCCAGTTTGTGATCGGAGTCAGCAACGCTTTAAAGGACCATGGCCTGGTTGTGCTTGGCGTTGTGGTCGCCACGGTGGCAGCTTACAAATTGATCGCTCGCACGCGTCCTGGACGATTCGTGATCGATCATTTTAAGTTGCGCGTTCCGCTCTTTGGCAATTTGAACCGCAAGACGGCAATCTCCCGTTTTTCGCGTACCCTCGGGACGCTTGTCACGAGTGGTGTTCCGATTTTGCAGGCGTTAAACATTACCCGCGAAACTGCCGGAAACATGGTGATCGCGCGCGCAATCTCGCACGTTCACGACAGCGTGAAGGAAGGCGAATCGATCGTGCAACCGCTCGACGCCAGCGGCGCTTTTCCGCCGATGGTGACTAGCATGATCGACGTGGGCGAAGAAACCGGCAAGCTCCCCGAGATGCTTTTGAAGATTGCGGACGTTTATGACGATGAGGTCGACAACGCGGTCGCTGGTATAACCTCCGCGCTCGAGCCGATCATGATCGTGTTTCTCGCGTTGATTGTCGGCACGATTGTGCTTGCCCTCTTCACGCCGCTCATCAGCATCATCCAAGGATTGCAGCAGCAAACCTGACGCGTGCAGCGCGAGAGTCCATTGCCGATCTTGCGTGAAAGTTGTGGTTCTGTAGAGGCAGCCGTGCCGGCTGCGGTGAATCGAAGGGTCGCAGGCGACACGCCTGCCGCTACAAGCGCCTTCACTCTCATTGAGCTTCTTGTCGTCATCGCTATCATCATTGTGCTAGCTGGATTAATTCTGAGCACAGTGGGCTATGTGCAAAAAAAAGGCGCGCGTTCCCGCGCCGAGACCGAAATCGCCGCCATGTCCGCCGCTTGCGAAAGTTACAAGGCCGATAATGGGATATATCCGCGCAACAGTGATACCGATAGTCTCAATGCTCAGGCCTCGGGAGATCCATCCACTTATCAGGCAGCCAGCCTCTACCTCTACAACTCGCTGTTTGGCGCGACAAATGGAAGTCGTACTCCGAACACCGGCGCGAGGTCCTATTTCGCCTTCAAACCCAACATGCTCTTTCCGACTGATCAAACGCAAAACGTGCAGTACATTCGCGATCCCTTCGGAAACAGTTACGGCTATTCGACAGCCAACCAAGCTGCTTCAGCAAACGGGTACAACCCAACTTTCGATCTTTGGAGCACCGCTGGATTAACGACAACCCCACCGACTACCACCGTTACAGCCCAGTGGATCAAAAATTGGTAGCAGGTAGGGGCGATTGACCTCAATCGCCCGCAGGCGGTTCGGTGAACCGCCCCTACCTATCCAAGATCGACAATCATCCTTCGCTCGTGTGCACGACAATCTCGACACGCCGGTTCGGGCTTTGTTCTTCAATTGAGCCGTTCGGTGACGTACGGAATCTCGTTGCGCCGTAACCGCGGGTTTCGATTTGCACGGGACTGATTCCCATCGCTTCGACCAGATATCGTTTCACGCTGTCGGCGCGGCGTTGACTTAGATCGAGATTGTATTCCGGGGTGCCGAATGAATCCGTGTAGCCTTCCACGGTGAATGTCGCTTTCGGATTCCGTTGAATTAGCGTGCCAAGCTTTTGCAATTGATTGATGGCGCTCGCTTGCAATACGTCGCTGTCGTATTCGAAAAGCTGATCGTCGGGTAGTCGGAGTTTCGTCCCCGATCCGAGCGGCCCTTTTTGGGCGAGCAACTGATCCAAATCGCTGAAACCTGGAGCGCGCCCTTTGTTCGGCCCAGCGCTGTCGCCGGGCATTTTGCTCGTGAAAGTATTGGGCCGCTTAATCGTGGTGCTTGTGGCAAGCTCGGTTCCGCTAAGAGCAGGCTGCGGGCGCCCTGATATCGAACTGTTGTCGAGCAACGATTGTTCGTGCGTCGCGTTTGGATCGCTCGAGAAAGTCTGCGCAGGGGAGCGTTCGATTTCGGTAAGCACGGAATTCACGTCAGGTTGTTCCACTTTCGGTTGGTCGGGCAAAACATCGCGCATGTCGTCCGGCATCGCCGCGCTGGCCTGAATGTCTTGCAAAAGCTTGTCGAACGATTTCTTTTCGTCCGGCAACTGAACATCGGCGTTGTCCGGTTCCGGTTTCGCAGCCGGATTTGTCTGATCGACACTGGTTTTATCAAGCTTCGATTCATCGATAGCCCTGACCTTGAACGTGGGAGTTTGCGGGTTTTGGGCGAATACGGCCTCCACAGGTTGGAAACGTGTCCGGTAAAAATAAGCGCAGAGCGCGACATGCAGTCCCAGGGAAATAATCAATCCAAACCACAGCCAATTGCGCTCTTTGCTGCCCGTAAGTAAACCTTCGGTCTCAAGGCTGGCGAAATCGTCGAAGTCGGAAACTCTCATTGGTTCAGAAAGATAAATGAGTAGCGCGACAAAATTGTCAAACTGGCTGGACCCTTCATCTGCCGCCGGAATTAGACAACGCGTTGCCGAGCCGCGTTCGTTCGATAAACGCTCTGGCTGCCCGCCGAATCTCGTCCGCAACGCGCGCCTCGGGCGAAACAAACTTCGGCGTAAACCACGGAAACAGACCGATCAGATCGTGCGTGACCAAAATTTGGCCGTCGCAATGCTCGCCTGACCCAATACCGATGGTTGGGATCCCGATCTCATTGGTGATTTGCCTTGCGATGTCCGGGACCACAATTTCCAGAACGACGGAAAACGCGCCGCCTTTTTCCACCGCGTGCGCATCGGCAATCAGGGCCTCAGCTTCGGATCGCGTGCGCCCTTTGACCTTATAGCCACCTTCTTCCCGCACACTTTGAGGCAGCATCCCAATGTGCGCCATGAACGGGATTCCCGCCTGGGTGATCGCTTCGATTTGCGCAACATGGCTGGCGCCGCCTTCGAGCTTTACTGCTTGCGCGCCAGCGGCGACAAATTGTTTCGCTGTTTCCACTGCCTGCTTGGGCGTGTCGTAGCTGTGGATCGGCATATCGGCGACAAGCAAGGCCTGTTTCACGCCACGAGCGACCGCGCGCGTGTGATGCAGCATCTCATCGAGCGTCACTGACGTGGTGTCCTGGTAACCAAGTACCACCATTGCTAACGAGTCGCCCACGAGAATGATATCGATCCCACTTTCATCGAGCAGACGCCCGGTTGGATAATCATAAGCCGTAAGCGCACTGATCCGCTCTCCTCGCCGCTTCATTGCACGGAAATCTTTCATCACGATTCCAAGTCGTTCCTGAGACGAACTACGTTACATGAGTCATCGGATTGCGCGAGTAACTCGCAAACGGTTTTCGCCTGCCGCGGCAGGATCAGTTCCGGCCGGATGTCGGCGAGCGGCTGAAGGACGAATCTTCTTTGGGGCATTCGAGGGTGCGGCAATTGCAATTCTTTCGCGCCGATTTTGATATCGCCACAATAAAGGAGATCGATGTCAATCTTGCGCGAGACGTAGCGCCGATGATCGGGCAGACGGCCCAGCGCAATCTCGATTGCAGCCAACTGTTTCCGTAAACTTAGGGGATCGCCTTCATAATCGAACTCAACGACTGCATTTAGAAATTTGTGTGCTCCCGGTTCGCAATCCACCGGGTCGGTTTCGTAAATCGCCGAGGAGAGAACCGGCGGCGTGACGCCGGCAAGATCGACAATTTTTTGTCGCGCCACCCGCAAATTGGCCAGTCGATTACCAAGATTTGATCCGAGCGCAACGGCAGTTCTCATATCGAATTCCTGTAGAGGCAGGCGTGTCGCCTGCGAGTCTGCCGAAAAATGCAGCCGGCACGGCTGCCACTACAGTCCCAGCACATCTTGCATGCTGTAAAGCCCGGGCGATTTGCCCGTAACCCACTGCGCTGCACGTAACGCGCCGCGCGCAAAAATCTCTCGGCTACTCGCCCGATGTGTTAGCTCCAGGCATTCGCCGGGTCCACTGAAGATCATTGTGTGATTGCCGACAACTTCTCCCTCCCGGATCGATTGAATCGGAATTTGAGAATCCGAGTTCCGTGCGTGTTTCACAATTTCCGCTAATGTCTTGGCCGTCCCACTCGGCGCATCTTTTTTCATCCTGTGATGTGTTTCGATGATCTCGGGATTGAAATCGCTGCCGAGCAATTCGGCAGCTTTACGCGTCAGCCAAAAGAGCACATTAACTCCTACGCTGAAATTAGACGCGAACACAATAGGCAGCGACTGTGCGGTGTTTTCAATCATCAGGCGTTGCTCTTGGGAATGACCAGTCGTGCCGATGACAAGTGACTTACGGTGATGCAACGCAGTGCGGCAGATTTCATTAGTGGCGTCGGCTTGGCTGAAATCGATCACAACATCGCAATTTTTCATAGCCGGCTCGATTGGATCCCCGAGATCGCATTTTGCGACGATGTCGATATTCGGATCGTTGCTGGCAAGATCGACAATAGTTTTACCCATGCGCCCGGCCGCGCCAACGAGCAAAACCCGTACGCGTCGCGGTGTCGTCATTTGTCTCGCACGAACTCGTCGAGGGTCTTGCGCAAGCGCGCTTGATTTGAATCGCTCATCTCGCACAACGGCAGACGCACTTCGCCCGACATCGCGCCATGCCAGCCAAGAGCCGTTTTTATTGGCACTGGATTTGGTTCGATGAACAAATCTTTAAAGAGCGGGAACAATTTGCGGTGTAGTTTTACCGCCGATTTCACATCCCCACTCTGGTAAGCATGAACCAGCGCACGAACTTCTGCGGGAAATAGATTCGAGGCTACGCTGACAACCCCCACCGCTCCGACCGACATGAACGGCAACGTCAGCGAATCGTCGCCGCTCAGTATCGTAAACGACTCAGGCAACCGTGCCCGCAACTCGCTGATGCGCTCGACGCTCCCGCTCGCTTCCTTAATCGAGACAATATTCTGGCATTGCCTGGCGAGACGCACGACTGTATCGGTTCCGATATCCACGCCGCACCGGCCCGGAATATTGTAAAGCATGATTGGCAGCGACGTCGCCTCGGCGATGGTCTTGAAATGCCGGAACAAACCTTCCTGGCTTGGCTTGTTGTAATATGGCGCGACGAGCAGCGCGCCGTCCACGCCCAGTTTCTCAGCCGTTTTTGTGTCCCGTACGGCGTGATGCGTCGCGTTGGAACCGGTGCCCGCGAGCACCTGACAGCGTTTATTCGCAGTTGTGACAGAAAGCCGGATCAGTTGCTCGCGTTCCTCAGGTGAAACCGTCGGCGATTCGCCAGTTGTTCCAACAGCGACGATTCCGGTAATCCCGGCTGCGATTTGCGCCTCGATGAGTTTTTCGAAAGCGGAAGTGTCAATCGCACCATCACGAAACGGTGTGACCAGCGCAGTGAACGTGCCGCGAAACATCTGGAGATGTTACAAACGTTACAAGGGTTACAAAGTTAAAAAGGCTATGCGAAATCAAATGTCGATCGTGCCTTCGAAAACGAAATCGGCTGGGCCGGTTAAGGTCACGTTCTTAAATTGCATTCCTGTTTTCTCAAACCCGACCTGAAGTTCGTTGCCGCCACGCACAAGGACTCCAATCGGGCCATTGACGTCTTCCGTTGCGGCGAAGATGAGCGCGCTCGCAACCACGCCGGTGCCGCACGCGAGAGTTTCATCTTCGACTCCACGTTCGTACGTGCGAATCGCGATCTTACTCGCTCCGCGCTTCTCGATGAAATTTATATTTGCCCCCTTTGGTGAAAACATCTCGTGGCGGCGAATGGCTGCGCCCTCCCGCCGGACATTGACATCGTCCACTTGCCCGACCGGGATTACTAGGTGTGGCACGCCGCTGTTGATAAAATGAATGGTTTTGTTTTCGTCCGCGAAGCGAAGCGGGATGTTCAATCGCAGATCCGTTGGTTCTGTCATTTGCAGCGTCACGAGGTCCCCCATCAGATCCGCTGAAATGACGCCAGCGGGCGTTTCAAAGGCAATTTTGCCCTTCGCCCCCGCAACCTCATTTGCAAAACGCGCGAAGCAGCGCGCGCCGTTGCCGCACATTTCCGCTTCCCCGCCATCGGCATTAAAATAGCGCATCCGGAAATCCGCACGGTTTTGTGCCTTTTCGAGCAACAAAATTCCGTCTGCGCCGATTCCGCGGTGGCGATCGCAAAGACGTGCGATTTGGTTGCGGTTCAGATTGATATTGCCCAAGCGATTGTCGATCAGGACGAAATCGTTTCCCGCGCCGTTCATTTTTGTGAAACGCAGCATGATCATAATTGTAGTGGCGGCCGTCCTCAGCCGCAAACCAGTGTAGGGCGCGTGCCCTCACGCGCAGGCGATTCTGCGGCTGAGGACAGCCGCCTCTACACCGCCGAAGGCAACTGCCGTTGCCAGATGGCGATTTGGCGTTTACTTATTCCACCGTGAAGAGAACTGCTTCAGTTCTTCTCGTGGTCCTTGGGCTAATAATGCGTACGTCCTTCGCGGGCGATTACAACGGGTTGATCCTCGAGCAGATCAAACAGATGCCGGAGGGCGGCCATTATTCTGTGTCGCACTTCGCCAAGATCCGCTTGCAATCTTCGGCGCATTTTGAGTCAGGCAAATTTTTCATTCTCCCTTCGGCAGCTTCGCCGAGCTTCTGCTCGGGCGCGACCTATCTCGTTTTCATCAGAACAACCGAGGCTTTGCGCGCACGGGGTGCCATTCACCTCGACTATTCCACGTTGGAACGCCTTATCATTCGAGATCAGCGCGATGGCGAAGGCATTTGGGGCAGGTGGAACGCAAATGGACCGGGCACTGCTCGTCTCTTTTACGAGCTGGGGCTGGGACCGAACTTCGATAACTTTGAGCACGCGAAGCCGGGCGATTTCATGAAAATTTTTTGGTCACGACAGGTGGGCAAAAGCGAGCACGGACACTCCACTATTTTTCTCGGAACGGAGAACCGGTTCGGCGTGCAATATGTCCGCTACTGGTCGAGCAACATTCCATCTGGCTATGGTGAGAAGAGCGTCCCGCGAAGCAAAGTTGCCTACGCCATTTTCTCGCGTCTTGAGACGCCTGCCAATTTGGCGCGCATCAATAGTGCCCCCTCCGTTGACACCTATTTAGCGTCACTTCTCCGAACCCGCTCCAGCATTGCCGAAGCCAGCACGAAGTGCGGTCTGTGATCATTTGCTGATCGGGAACGGCCCAGGGTTTAAACGCTGGATCTGGTGATATAAAGAAGGACGAGCCCTGGACGGGACGAAAGATGCAGTGGGGTGAGTTCGGTCATGTATGTTCACACCCTTTCGCTTTGCCATCACCGTCTGTTGAACACGCTGCTGCCGTCCCTGCGGGACTCAACACGAATATAAAATCCGTTTACCCAGCCTAAAAAGGCTGCGCTATTTTCTAACGGGATCTTGTCGAGAACTCTCAGACGAACAGCGAAACTTGCTTTGCCGCTGTTCGCGTAAGACGCTTTAACGATTCAACGCTTCCACATTAATGCCAGACCGCGAAAAGACGCTGACGATTAACGAGATTTATCACTCGATCCAGGGCGAAAGCACGTGGGCGGGGCGACCTTGTGTCTTTGTGCGGCTAACTTTTTGCAATCTGCGCTGCAATTATTGCGATACGGAATACGCCTTTTATGAGGGAAAGAAGCAAACTCTGAAGGAGATCATGAATGCAGTGGAGGCTTTTCATTGTTCTCTCGTCGAGATCACAGGCGGCGAGCCGTTATTACAGAAGAATGTGCTCCCGTTGATGTCGATCCTGGCGGACGCGGGCCATACGATCCTGCTCGAGACGAGCGGTGCGCACGATATTTCGAAAGTCGATCCGCGCGTCCATCGGATCATGGATTTAAAGACGCCGGGGAGCGGCGAAGTCGAAAAGAACCTTTGGTCGAACATCAACCACCTCACTTTGCGCGACGAAGTGAAATTCGTGATGGGATCGCGCGAAGATTACGAATGGTCGCGCGATAAAGTGCAGCGTTACGATCTCCCTTCACGTTGTCACGCGGTGCTGTTCTCGCCGATTTTCGGCCGGATTGATCCACGCGAGATCGTGGAATGGATTTTGGCAGACAAACTCAACGTTCGATTTCAACTTCAGATGCACAAGTTCATCTGGAGCCCGACACAGCGGGGAGTCTGAGCGATGCGCGCGCGGTTGACAAAAGATTTCACTTTCGAAGCTGCACAGACTTTGCCGAATGCGCCAGCGGGCCACAAATGCCGGGGTGTGCATGGACACAGTTTCAAGGTCGAAGTTTCAGTGGAAGGCGATGTCGATATGAAAACCGGCTGGGTTTACGATCATGCAAAGATTAGTGACGCGATGAAACCGCTTCTGAAAATGCTGGACCATGCGTATCTCAACGACATCGGAGGGTTGGAAAATCCCACGATTGAAAAAATGGCGGAATGGTTCTGGAAGAAATTGGAGCCTCAGTGTCCCGGGCTTTGCGAGATCGCCGTGCACGAAACACCGACAGCGCGGTGCGTCTATCGCGGCGAATAAAAAATCGACACCGGGCCTAATTTTGAACTTGTCCGCGCGTGTCAATAGTGAGGACCGGCCCGACTTTTCTTCCTCTCATTTCAAAAGAGACTCCTGCGCGGCGCGTTGGAGTCGTTGGATGAATTCGATAGCGACCTGGGCGGAGTCAGCCCAGATTCGGTTTGCGTTTGCGCCACTCACTGGCTTGCTCGTAAGCGTAAGCGAGACGGAGAACAGTTGCTTCACCGCCAGGTGGACCGGTAATCTGCATACCAATCGGTAAGTCAGCCCGGGTGAATCCACAGGGGACGGAGACCGTTGGCAGACCAAGCATGTTGAAGGGTCGTGTGTTCCGGAGCGTGAGCAGCTCCTTCTCTCGAAGAGTATTTGAGTCGGCGAGTAGATTGGCAATCGCGAACGAAGGAACGCACGCGGTAGGAGTGATCAAAAGGTCGACGGTCTCGAACGCACGCGCAACGGAGCGCCGAACCTGTTCGAGCTGGCGTCGGCTCTGAATATATGCGGAAGTTGTAACGTCTGCGCCGGCCCGAATTCTCTTGAGAGTCTGCGCTTGGTAAAGTTCTGGGCTCTTGGAAACGTAATCCTTGTGGTACGCGTAAGCTTCCGCCCGGAGTATGGCGACGTAGGGATCCATGACCGAAGAGTAGGAACCATTGGTTGCGAGCGGTGCGATGTCGCGCTGAGTGCCGGCGAGTTTCTTCAGGACTGACAGGGCTGCTTCCATCGCCGCCTGAATTTCGGGATGAAGTGCCTCGTAGAAGTACGCGCGCGGAATACCGAGCCGCAACGAGGAGGTCGCAGCCGTGATGGTCGCGACGTAATTTGGAACGGGAACATCTACGCTGGCCGTGTCTTGGGTGTCGTAGCCGGCAATTACCTGAAGCATGAGAGCGGCGTCCATGGCGGTGCGAGTGATTGGGCCTAAATGGTCGAGCGACCAGGCCAACGGGATGACGCCGCAGGTGCTCCCGCGTCCGTAGGTCGGTTTGAGTCCAACGATGTCGCAGTAGCCTGCCGCCTGGCGAATCGAACCTCCAGTGTCGGAACCGATCGCGCCATAACAGAGTTGCGCTGCAACAGCCGCCGCAGAGCCGCCGGAAGAGCCGCCTGGGCTGTAATCGAGATTCCAAGGATTGTGAACCGGGCCGAAATAACTGATTGCAGAGCTGCCACCGTAGGCGAACTCATGCAGGTTGAGCTTGCCAAGGAACACCGCACCGGCAGCTTTCAAGCGGCGCACAATCTCTGCGTCCTCGATGGGAACGCGGTCTGTAAATACGCCGCTGGCTGCGGTGGTGCGCACGCCAGCGGTATCTACCAGGTCTTTTAGAGCAATCGGGATTCCATGTAGCGGGCCTCTCCAACCGTCGTGCTGGATTTCTGCTTCCGCATGACGAGCCTCAGCCAGTGCGGAGTCGGCAGTGACAGTGATGAAGGCGTTCAGCTTCGGATTGAGCCGTTCTATGCGGCTCAAACATTCATGAGTCAGTTCGACTGGTGACACTTTCTTGTTGCGCACCAGTTCAGAGGCTTCGCTGAGCCCCAGCTGACTGACATTTAATCCCTGCTGCTTTTCCTGGGCGCCGGCATAAGCGTGAGCCGCGTGTTTGTCGATGTCCGCCATTAACATGCCGGCTGCTCCGGTTAAAGCGCTTTTTATGAACGTCCTGCGAGATCGTAAACTATCTTCTGGTTCAATCATGGGCTGTAGATTGTCCCAGTGTCAGTGTGCGCAGACTCGGAAAGTATTCAACTTGAGCGAGAAACGGGCAAAATGTTGGACCACGCTTATCTCAACGACATCGAAAGCTTGGAAAATCCGACGATTGAAAAAATGGCAGAATGGCTCTGGAAGAAATT
>Ga0209690_1000350_pt1 | contig 24309 bp, 24 predicted proteins | sample GraSoiAngelo_150_FD_186164 | JGI IMG/M metagenome (GOLD analysis project Ga0209690, IMG submission 186164) | Grasslands soil microbial communities from the Angelo Coastal Reserve, California, USA - 14_1009_09_40cm (SPAdes) (version 2) | ecosystem: Environmental > Terrestrial > Soil > Grasslands ... | reverse complement strand
AAACCGGCGAACGCGATCCGCGAGATCGTTCAGGTGCTCGCACACAACGGCAAGATCGACATGCCGGAGACTTTTCTCGAACAAGTGTTCGCGCGCGAGCGGGCGCATCCGAGTGTCGTTGAAAACGGTGTCGCGTTTCCACACGCGCGCACCGATTTAGTGAACCAAATCGTCCTCGGCATCGGGCGGAGTCGCGCCGGCATTCCATTTGGACAAAGCGGGACGCGTGCGCATCTGATTTTCGTGATCGGCGTGCCGCAGCAATTAGTGAATGATTATCTTATCTGTGTCGGCACACTGGCGCGCTTGGCAAAGGATGAGGCGATACGATCGACCCTGCTCCATGCGGAAACGCCGCGCGAATTTTTGGACGCGCTCGCCGTGGAAACTCTGTACCCGGGTCCGTGACGCCAGTTTGGCTAGCATCATGGGTGCCGCCTGCAGCTACACCGCGACGCGCTGGCCTTCTATTTCGCCCGCCGGAGCAACGCTGGATTTGCTCTTGCCATATCGCCAGACCGCGAACCCGACGAATAAAAGATCGAGCGTCGCAATTGACCGTGGGCGGATGCGAACTGCGCGTCTGTCTGACCGACTCTAACCCCTCGGCGCATCCTCTCGAGTAAGTGAGAAATGTTGGGTTCTTCGCCATTTCCGTTTGCGTAAGATGAAATGGCGCGGATAACTTAAAACCCGTGTTCAGCTTGACGATGCTCGGCAGCGGCAGCGCGGGCAACAGCGCACTGGTCGCCACGGATCATTGCAGGATTCTTGTCGATAGCGGCCTGAGCGCGCGACAATTGGTGTTGCGTCTGGCGGAGTGCGGCGTCGCGCCGGAACAGCTTGATGGCGTGCTTCTCACTCATGAACACACCGACCACATCTGCGGACTTGAAGTGTTTTGCCGAAAATTTGATGTACCGATTTATTGTAATCGACTCACGGCTGAAGCACTTCGTTGCAATGGTCTCTTAAATCGGCACCGAAATTGGCGAATTTTTGCGACTGGTTCCGAGTTCTCGATCTGCGACATCACGGTGCAAACATTTCCCGTACCGCACGACGCCGTCGATCCGCTTGGGTTGGCATTTCACGCCGGCTCGGGTGTGCTGGGTTTCATCACCGATCTTGGCTACGCGACGAAGATGATCATCGAACGCTTGCGCCAAGCGCAAACGCTCGTGATCGAAACCAATCACGACGAAAAACTCTTGCAGAACGATACGCATCGGCCGTGGCCGGTGAAACAACGAATCCAATCGCGACATGGTCACCTCTCGAACAGGGCGGCAGCAACCGTGATTGAAGAATTGCTGCGGGGAAAAATCGAGCGCGTCGTGTTGGGTCACCTCAGCCGCGATTGCAACACGCCCGAGCTCGCTCTGGCTGCCGTGCGCGCATCCCTGGGAAAGTGCGGGAAGATCGACATGGAAATCCATATCGCCGCCCAATCCGAACTCAGTCCCCGATTTCGAATCGGTGAAACAAAACCAGGCGCGTTTCAGCCAAGTTTCGAGAATGCGTTTTTTCAAACCGCGCCCGTTCTGTAGCGGCTGTCTATGACTGCCGCAATATCAGAGGATTGTCGGCCGCAGACCGCCGCTACGGATCTGACCATTCGCGACGCGGTCGAGGCGGACCTCCCGGCAATCATCGCAATTTATAACGCCGCGATCGCAACGCGAATTGCCACGGCGCAACTCGAGCGGGTCAACATCGAGGAAGGACACCATTGGTTGAGCGACCATTCAACGGATGGTTATCCGTTCTGGGTCGCGGAAATTGAGGGGCGCGTGGCTGGTTGGCTCAGTTTCAAACGGTTCCTGCCGCGTTGTGCGTATCGCGGTACGGCCGAGATCAGCGTTTACGTCGATGAAAAATTGCGGCGCCGCGGCGTGGCCCGGCGTCTGGTGCGGGAAGCAATCGCCCGTGCGCCATCGCTCGGGATCAACGCACTCGTCGGTCTGATCTTTGGGCACAACGAACCGAGTTTGAAATTGTTCGAGCAACTCGGCTTTCAACGCTGGGGACATCTGCCGGGCGTTGCGCAACTCGAAGCCGTGGAACGAGACTTGATCGTGATGGGCCAACATTGTCCCGCGCGGCGTGACGCGATTGTAAAAGAAACGACTTACGCCGACACGCTGCAGCCGCATAGCTACAAGGACTGCCTGAATTTGATGCGAACGCTGATGGATTACCGGCAGCAGCCGATTCATTCGACGCTCCTCAAAATCCGCGACAAATATTCCATGCTGCATCTGGACGTGCTGATCCTGATCTATCATTTTGCGAAAATTTGTTCCGGATCGGTTCTCGAGATCGGCGCGTTTGTTGGCGGGGCCACCATCGCTGCGGCATCCGGCGTGCGCGATTCGCGCGGGCAAAAGAAGCTCATCGCAATCGAACCTGGGGGCAGCGTGAAACACAAGCGGCTCGGCACGCGCAACATATTCCGCGACTTGGAACGCAATCTTTCCCGGCACCGCGTCTCGGAAATGGTCACCCTGGTCAAGGGTCGCTCGTTTGAGCGGGCAACGATCGCCGCAGTTCATCGAGCACTCGGCTCGGATAAAATCGGTCTGCTGATCCTCGACGCCGATGCCGGGAAACGGCGCGACATCGAGTGTTATCGCGATAAATTTGCTGAGGGCTGTTGGATGGTCATCGACGATTACTGCCGAGCCGATTCAAACGCAAAGAGCGCACCGAGCCGCGCGGACGTGGACGCGCTGGTTGCCGCGGGCGCGTTGGAACCGCTGGGGTTCTACGGCTGGAGCACGTGGGTTGGCCGATCGCGCAGCAGCGCCACCACCGTAAAAACTTAATCACTCTATCAGGGCCAAAGCCCGCGGCGAAACAGAAGCGTGAAGCGTCGCCAGCTATTCCGGCAACACTTCACCATTGAAATGCAAGGCAAGACGTTGAAGCGTTTCGCTCCCACATGAGAAACTGGAAAGGTATTCAGTTATTTGTGCTTGTTAGCACCGGAGCGGTTCTAACGGCGTGCGCGTCAAACAAGAAAATAGGTTGGCTCGCCGGCACGGAGCAACACTCCAAATGGGGTTACTACAGCGGTGAACCGGTGACGCGATGGAATCCGGATGGACGAACCATGACGCTGGAAAGCGAATTGCGGTACACTGATCCGGAGGGCGTCGTCTGGATCGCGCCAGCAGGATCGGTTGTCGATGGCGCTTCCATCCCACGCTACCTCTGGTCGATCATGGGCGGGCCTTTCGAAGGAAAATATCGGAACGCCTCGGTCTTGCACGATGTCGCTTACGGGCAGCGCAATCGCCCGTGGCAAGATTGCGACCGCATGTTTTACAACGCGATGCGCTGCGGCGGCGTGAGCGCCGTTGAAGCCAAGACGATGTATTACACGCTCTACAAGTTCGGACACCATTGGAAATTCCCAATCAAACGCGCGAAACCCGTGAAGTATGAGGGGGGGCTGGTCGCAAGGGCGCAAGAGATCCCACGCGCCATTCCTGTGAATCCGGCTGAAATCAATCAAGCGCGCGAATGGATTCGGAGCGCCGATCCCACTCTTGATCAAATCGAGCAACGAGCCGACACCGAAGCGTGGTGACGTCCGACTTCAGTGGAACGCGTTGCCCTCAATGCGTTCGCAGCTTGCTTGCGGCGACCGCGTGCGCTAAGCGTACGCCATGCATTTTTGCCGGCATAGCTCAGCTGGTAGAGCAGCTGATTTGTAATTCAAGAAAGAGTTTTGCCTGCGTTTTCAGCGGCTTGCGCACCCTTGCGGACGCTAGGTGTTTCGACAATGCGACGTTTGCCGCGCGTAGCGCGGAATTGCGCCGTTTTGCGGCAAAAAATTCTCAGGCCATAGAAAACGACCGTGAATGGCAAGTGAGTCCTCGCGCGTGCGCGCGTGCGCGAGGGTTAGTCGGGTCGGCCGGAAATACGATTCCCGGAAAGGGTAAACCTCGAAAGCGTGCTGCGGGTTCGCGAGTTTAGGCTCGCGGTGTTTTCTTTTCCTATAGTAATTTGCCGGAACCAGCGAAAGTTCGCTGATAAACTCAGCATGTAGGATGGATAATTTCCTGGCGATATCGAGATATGCCCACTGATTCTCAGTCCGAGCTTCAATTGGAGATTGGCCACGTTCTTTTCATGGACGTGGTCGGTTACTCGAAATTGCTCCTCGACGAACAGCGCGAACTCCAAGAACAACTCACCCAAATCGTCACAAATACCGAGCAGGTTCACGTTGCAGAAGCGGCAGGGAAACTGATTCGGGTTCCCACTGGCGATGGAATGGCGCTCGTCTTCTTCAACAGTCCAGAAGCTCCGGTGCAATGCGCGATTGAGGTCAGCAAGGAATTACGCAATTATGCTCGGAAGAGCAGGAAGGACTGGCGAGGCGATACAGGAGTTTCAAATGGCTCTGCAACTGGCTCCGGGCGCGGCAACCACTCACTTTAATCTGGCCAATCTCTTGGTGAAACAGCACGCCTATGACGAAGCGATGGCGCACTATTCGGAAGCGCTGCGTCTTGATCCCGTGTTTGTGGAGGCTCATTGTAATATCGCTTCGCTCCTGCTGGAAACGGGCAGGACAAAAGATGCAGCGGCTCACTACGTTGCCGCATTGCAGACGAAGGCCGACCATCTGCCAGCAATCGTGAGTCTCGCATGGATTTACGCCACCGCCAGCAGCGAGGCGGGAAGTCAACATGCTACTGAGGCTGTGCGCCTGGCGGAGCAAGCCTGCCGGATCTCAGGCTGCAAGCAAAGCGGAGTGCTCGATACGCTCGCCGCTGCTTATGCGAATGCGGGACGATTTCAGGACGCTATAAAGATCGGCAAAGAGGCGTTTTCCATCGCAAAAGCCGCTGGGGAAGATGATTTCGCGGATTCCATCCGTGCAAGGATTGCTCTGTATGAAAATGGATCGCCTTTTCGTGGCGATAAATAATCGCACCACAAAAAATGGATAATCAGCGCATGCGGTGATCAGGAGTGAGCCTAAGTCCGACCCCCGTAAACAACTTCGTCGGCGAGCCGAGACCGACCTGAAAAAAAGGGTTTGTTCGGTCGGCGAATTTTTGGCTGTAAAAACGGCGGCACCGCCGCGATCTCCATGCTGTTCCACAATGGCAACTGGATTGCGCTATTCCCAGAGAGGATCTCGATCTTTCAGGAACGCTGTAGAACGTGCAATTCGTGTCGACCGTTCCGGATGCCCGGGCAACGCGGATTGTGAAAAATGATCATCGACGTTGCAAGGTGGCGCTCGAACGCATATTCGACTACAACGATGCTAAACGGCCAGAAGATTGTCGTAGTGATGCCCGCTTACAATGCGGCGCGCACGTTGCGACAGACTTATGAGGAGGTGATGGCGCAAGGTATTGTCGATCTTGTTATCGTTGTGGACGACGCCAGCCAAGATGAGACCGTCGCGGTGGCGCGCACCCTTGACCGAGTGGAAGTGGAGGTTCATCCCATGAATCGCGGCTATGGCGCGAACCAGAAGACATGCTATCGCCACGCGCTTGCCGCCGGGGGAGACATCATCATCATGATTCATCCGGATTACCAGTACACGCCACGACTCATTCCAGCGATGGCGGCGCTGGTGGCGAGCGGCGTCTATCCGTGTGTCCTTGCTTCCCGCATTCTTGGTGGCGGCGCACTTCGCGGCGGCATGCCTTGGTGGAAATATATCTCGAACCGTTTTCTTACCTTTGTCGAGAATCTTCTCCTTGGCGCGAAGCTGTCGGAGTACCACACCGGCTACCGTGCCTTCTCGCGCCGACTGCTGGAACGGCTACCGCTCGAGGCAAATTCAGATGACTTTGTTTTCGACAACCAGGTTCTTGCCCAAGTGATCTCGTTGGGCTGCTCGATTGGGGAAGTGACCTGCCCAGCGCGGTATTTGCCCGAATCCTCGTCGATCAACTTCCGAAGAAGCGTCCGCTACGGATTAGGTTGTCTCGCCACCGCCTTTCGTTACCGCTTGGCGCGTTGGGGAGTCGTCCGTCCGATTGCTTAAAGGACGGTCGATGCGACGGCCTATGGCTCCAACGTGCAGCACCCCGATTATCCTACTCAACACGTGGTGGCCACCAATCCAGACTCTTCGACTCCGACTGCCAGCTCTCCCCATTTTCGATTTTCGATCGACAATTTTCGACTTACACCGCCGTTTTCACCTACGCGCAGGGTCATGCCCATCACCCGGAAAATACGGTCGCGTTTTACCAGGTAACCGGGCGAATCGAGATCGCGCGGGCGAGGGAGATCGACATCGACGATTTTCTGAATCGTCGCAGGACGATTGCTCACCACCAGCACGCGATAGGCAAGCTGGATGGCTTCTTCGATGTCGTGGGTGACAAAAAGAATAGTTTTCTTTTCGCTTTGCCAGATCCGCACCGGATCACTGCGCATTTTTAATTGCGTCAAAAAATCGAGCGCGCCGAACGGGTCGTCCATGCAAATGATGGATACGCCGAAAAAGCACGGGCGATCTCGAACAGAGCCAGACGGGTTCGTTAGGCTGAAACGTCGGCGGCTGTGCCCGCAAAATGGAGATGTTCGAGAATCTGGCTGCGCAGGCGGAGGAATGGTTCGCTGGTGCGATCGCGTGGACGGAGGAGGTCGATGTCGATCTTGCGATCGACGCGTCCGGGCGCCGGGGTCATGACAAGGATGCGATCGCTCATGTAAATTGCCTCGTCTATGTCATGCGTGACGAGAAGCATGGTGGTGCGGCGATTTTCCCACAGGCGCAGTACTTCGTCCTGCATGCGCATGCGAGTGAACGCGTCGAGCGCGCCGAGTGGTTCATCGAGCAGAAGCACTTTGGGATGATTGATGAGCGCGCGGGCGAGGGCGACGCGCTGCGACATGCCACCGGAAAGGTGATGCGGATATGAATTGGCGAACGCTTCGAGTCCGACCAGTCGCATGAAATCGGAAACCTCATGACGCTGCGCCTCGAGTACACCCCGCGCAACCAGGCCTGCTTCGATATTCCGTCGCACGGTGAGCCATGGAAAAAGATTCGGATCTTGAAAAACGAGACCGCGCGCTGCGCTCGGTCCAAGAATTTTTTCCTCGCCCACAAGCAGCTCGCCGGCATCAGGAAAATCGAGACCGGCAATGAGTCGAAGCAATGTCGATTTTCCGCAACCGCTCGGCCCGACTAACGACACGAGTTCGCCGGCGGCGATGGAAAACGAAATGCCGTCGAGGGCAAGGCGGGTTGTGCCCGGCGCGTCCGGGACCGCAAAACTTTTGTGGACTTCGTGAACGCGAAGCGCTGACCCGACCGCGATATTGGTCGTTACCACTTGATCATTCCCTTCTGCCAAACGAGGACTCGATCGCGCAATTTGAAGAGCAAAGTCATGATGGTGGAGAAGAAGGCCGCCATGATGATTAGCGCGGCAAAAACTTTTCCGTACTCGGCCCAGCCTTGCGCCCAGCTCACATACCAACCCAGCCCAGATTTTACGCCTACACTTTCGGCGACCACGAGAGTCAGAAACGATGCGCCGAGGCCCATGAACAGACCGACAAATATGCTCGGTAACGCCGCCGGAATGGCGACGCGAAAAATGAGGTAACGCTGATTGGCACCCAGCGTGCGCGCAACATCGAGATAGGAAGCGCGCGTGTTCGAAATGCCGGACGAGGTGAGCATCGTGACCGGGAACCAAACCGCGAGCGCAATGAGCGCGGCGGCGGAAATTGTCGCCGACGGCGATACCACCATGGCGAGCGGAATCCACGCCGTCGCCGGCACGGGACCAATCACTTTAAGCAACGGCATTCCCCAGTAGCGCGCCGAGTTCGACCAGCCAATGCAAACGCCGCTCACAAAGGCTGCGAGCGCGCCGAGGACATAACCGGCGAGCAGCAAGACTAACGAATGCCAGGTGCTGTCGAATAACAGCGCGCGATCGCTGATCATGCTTTGCAAGACCGCGGCTGGGCTCGGGAAATACGGCAGCGGCAACCAATGCCAGCCCGCAGTGATGAGTTCCCACGCGCAAAGAAGCAACACCGCCGCCGTGAACAACGGCCGCATTCGCCACACCGCCACGCGCAGCCGGCGCCAGCGATGCTGGCCTACAGCAATTAAGATCGACACTATCAAAAACGTCGCGAGGAAATTCGTGTAGGTGCGCGCTTCCATCGGCGTTTCGTTTTTGTAAACGGCGAGGTGCGCGGCAAAGGCGATCGCGCCGGCCAACGGCACCGCCAGCAATGCCGTGTTCCAAAAATTTTCGGATGCAGCGTTGTTAGGCGCCTTCAATCACTTCGTCGTTGCGATGGCTTTCTTCGCTTTGCAGCAGGACTCTTCCTTGTCCTGCAAAATCAATTCCGCGTACAGGCGGATGTCCTGGTTCGGCGGGACCTGGCCCCCAGCGACTTTTTCAACTTGCAAATTCTGTAGCCATTCGTCCGTCACGCCGTCGAGATGCGCGAAGGCGCGCTTGCCCAATTCCGCCACGTTCGTCGACGGGCTCAACATTCCCGCCACCTTCATCTCCGCCGCTGCCGAATTCACCGCCGCTTCTGCTCCCGAAACGCTGGGGACATAACGCAAATGTGAGATCGCCACCGTGTTCAACTCGGGATTCGACGCGAGATATTTTTTCTCAACTGACAGCCGCGCTGCCGCCGCCGGATTTGCTTCGACCCACTTCGCGCCTTTGAGCAACGCGCGCGTCGCCGCCGCCGCCGCTTTCGGATTCGCCGCGAGAAATTTTCCATTCACGATCACAGCGCAGCAATACTCATCCTTGTACGGCGCATCTTGCGCTTGATCGGCAACGTTCTTCACTTTGCCCTGCGCAACTAACAGACTGCCGATCGGTTCCGAATCCGCCACCGCGTCCACCTCTCCCTTGTCCAGCGCAAGTCCAAGTTCGCCTGCGGGAAAAACGCGCCATGTAATTTCCTTTGCGGGATCAATTCCGTGCGCGCCAAGCACGCGATTGGCGAAAATGAACGGCGGCGTGCCCATTCCGGGAACACCGATGCGTTTGCCACGAAGATCGCCAACGGTGTTGATCTTTCCGTTGACCGGCGCCTGCACGCGCAGACAGCCGCGATGAATTCCGCCGGTAAATTTGACATCGAGGCCCTGCTCGATCGGCTTGAGAAAATACATTACCAGGTGGTGCGTTATGTCGAACCCGCCGAGCGCGAGCACGTCCTTGTAATTCGCCCATTCGCATTTCACCAGCTTAACGTCGAGCCCTTCCTCTTTGAAAAATCCGTTCTCAACCGCGCTGAAAATCGGCGCTTCGCACGTGATGCCGACGTAGCCGACGCGGACGGTATTGGAAAGACGGGGCGTTGAACCGCGATTTTTGTTGCAACCAGCCATGATCAGCACACTCAGCGTGGCTGCTGTGATGAGTTTGGGATACACCATTTTCAATATTCGGCGGTTTCGAAAACAGAGCAATCAAGCTTTAGCGAAGAACCACAAGCCGCGCGCATCAAGAGATCCGCAACGAATCGAAAGGCGAACTATTAAGCCTGCCAGCCATGCATTCAACGATTGTTTGGTGCGGCAGAGTAATGGGTTGATTTCGTCTGCAACACTTCAATAATCCATCATTCACTTCGACCCATGCGCAGGAAAATCGTCGCCGCCAATTGGAAGATGAACATGACGCAGGCCGAGTCGGCGCGGTTTGTTGAGTCGTTGCTACTCGATCTGGGCGACATTACTGATGTCGAAGTTGTGATCGTGCCGCCCTTCACCGCAATTGCCAAGGTGATGGAAGCCCTCGGTAAATCGCAAAACATCAAGGTCGGCGCGCAAAACATGCATTGGGAGCGGAGCGGCGCTCTCACGGGCGAGATCAGCGCCGCGCTGCTACGCGATTTATTTGTCCATTACGTCGTGCTTGGGCATAGCGAGCGCCGCACCCTGTTCGGTGAGACGGACGAAATCGTGAACCTCAAAGTGCGCGCCGCGCACGAAGCAACGTTGCGCCCCATCGTTTGCATTGGCGAAACGCTCGAACAGCGCGACAAAGGCAACGTCGAAAAAATATTGGCGATCCAACTGCGCGGCAGCCTCAAGGAATTGAGCGAAAAGGAACTTCAGGAAACGGTGATTGCCTACGAACCTGTATGGGCGATTGGCACTGGTCGCAACGCCACACCCGAGCAAGCGCAGGAAGCGCACGCGTTCATTCGGCACATCCTGCGTGAAATGGCCAGTGACGCGACGGCAGAGCGCGTCCGCATTCAATATGGCGGCAGCGTGAAACCGGAGAACGCGCACGAGCTCATGAGCCAGCCCGATATCGATGGCGCGCTCGTCGGCGGCGCCAGCCTTGACCCCCGCAGCTTCGCACAAATCGTCAAGGGCTCGCGCGAGAGGTAGGCTGCGACAGCCTTACGGTCAGCCCGTAGCGCCAATCGGATTCCGCAGCGCGACGTCCTTAGCGCTTAATCTCCAGATATGCCCGGGCCTGGGCATGATTGGTGCCAGGCTGGAGTTCTTCGATGCGCATTTGTTTCAGGAACCAGCGGTTTTCGATTTTTTGCGCGGAGACGACTTCGAAGCGTTTGGCGAGTTGTGCGTTCCAGTCGAAGCCTTCCATCCGCATCAATGCGCCACTGATCTTATCGACCCACAACAGCACATTCGAATATTGCGACTCGCGCGAAGGCGCGCGCAATTGCAGTTTCCAGCAGGCGCGGGTGCGGACATTTTCCTCGCCCAAAACACGCGCGCTCGGCCAGTAGAGAAATTTAAATGCCAGATCCTCGTAGGTCAGAATCGTGCCCCGGATCGTTTGGTGAAGCTTCGAAGCAGCAAACTTTTCGGCTCCACTATCTGTGACCAGATCAAGTCGCGAACTGTTTTCGCCCAATCGCAATTGCAGCACTTCGTCTGGATTAGAGAATGAATACCGAATGAGTGGTCCGTTTTGCGTGAGGCGAAATGGGGCAACCACATCGTTTTGCCGAAGCTGTCCCTGTAGATCGATTTGCTGCCGGGCCTCCATCATCCGAACCGAAGCGAGAATGTCTTTCGCAGAAGGCGCGGGCTGAGCGAAGCTCGAGAACGAAAACACGAAGAGAACCGCGGCAATTTTTCGCATGACTCAGTTTTGGTTTTAAGTGTTAACCTTCAAACCGATGAAGTTCGCGAACAACACTTAAAGCTTACAAGTTGGACCAAAGTCTCTTTCATCTCATTAACGAACGCTGGACGAATCCGGTGTTCGACTTGCTGATGGCCGCGCTCAGCAATGGCGCAATTTGGAAGCCATTGTTCATTGCTGTCGCGCTCGGCGCGCTTTTTTTTGGCGGATTCAAGGGACGCGCGTTCGTTATCTGCTTGCTTCTGGCCCTCACGGTGGCGGAGCTGTTTACAGGAATATTGAAGACTGCATTTGATCGTCATCGGCCCAAGCAGGTAGAAAGCGTCCGGATGGTGCAACTGCAAAGGACGCGTCCCGAGTTTCTGACGCTTTTCAAGAGACCGGGCATCCGTTTTTCTGATCAATCGGACCGTAACCGTTCGGGGCCTTCGTTTCCGTCCGGGCACGTTGTAACCAACACGATCATTGCCACGTACTGCACACTTTTTTACCGGCGGCGCGGCTGGCTCTACTGGATCGTTACCGCAGCGGTCGGCTACTCGCGAATCTATCTTGGGGCACATTGGCCCAGCGACGTCGTCGGGACGCTATTTCTGGCCATTGGCGAAGCGCTGCTCTTGTTGGGATTGTTCGAGCTGATCTGGAGAACAGTGACGCGAAAATGGATGCCGTGGCTGCTTGCGCAGCATCCGGGTTTGATTGGTGATTTTCGCGGTAGGGCGCGACGGCCGGGCGCGCCGCAACGATCCATATGAGCACCACGCGCGCGGTCTGGCTTTTCATCATTGCGCTGACGGCGATTCGATTGTCGATGTTAGCGACGACCGATCTCGAATTTGACGAAGCGCATTACTGGATGTGGTCGGAGCACCTGGCGCCGGCGTACTTCAGCAAGGGGCCGGGCATTGCCTTTGCCATGCGCGCCAGCACCGCCATTTTTGGGGCGAATGAGTTCGGGGTGCGCTTTTTCAGTCCAGTCCTGGCGGCCGGCACGAGCCTGCTTCTGTTTTATTTTGCGCGACGCTTGTTCAGTGCAACCGCCGGCTGGTGGGCAATGGTCGCCTTAAATGTCACGCCGATTTTTAACATCGGCGCGTTCGTTATGACGATTGATTCGCTGTCGGTTTTTTTCTGGCTGGCGGCGATGTTCACATTCTGGCTGGCGGTGGAGAAGAGTCCGCGTTTCTCCTGGCATTGGCCGCTCACTGGATTGCTAATTGGACTTGGGTTTCTCTGCAAATACACGAACGCATTTGAGCTTATTTCAATTTTGCTCGTGCTCGCCCTAGCTCCCCGGCTCCGGCAGGAATTTGCGCGTCCCGGCTTATATTTGCTGCTTGGCGTGTTCGCTTTGTGCAGTGTCCCGCCGATCATCTGGAACGCGCAGCACGCCTGGATCACGCTCGCGCATCTGCAGTCACGCGGCGGCGTTGAGCACGGTTTTGGCTTCCATCCCGGTGAGGTGATCAAGTTTCTCGGCGAGCATTTCCTGGCCTATTCGCCATTCCTGTTTCTTGCACTCGCCTTGGGCGTGATTGGAAGCTGGCGACGGGTGAACCAGCAATTCAAGGTCCTGTTTCTGATGTGGTTTGGGTTGCCAGTATTCGTTTTTTATTTGCTGTTGTCGATTAACAAAAGCGCCGCGCCTAACTGGGACGGACTCGCCTTCTTTGGCTTCGGTTTGCTGGCAATTTATTTCTGGTGGGAGCGGCTCGAAGCGAGCCTCATCCTGCGCCTCTGCGCGGGCGCGGCGTTGCTGATTGGATTAGTCATGAGCATCATCGCGTTAGACACTGACTTGCTGCACTCAGCGGGCTACGAATTGTGGCGGAAGGATCCGAGCAATCGAATGCGGGGATGGAAAAGTGCTACCAGCGCAGTTGAAGAAATCCGGGGCGATCTGGAAGCGAAACTGGGCGAGAAACTTTTCCTCATTGCCGACGCGCGCGATCGCGCGTCGGAAATCTCCTTTTATTTGCGCGACAAACGAACGGAGGGCCCTGGGCATCCGCCCGTTTATATCACCGAATCGCAGGACCTGGAGAATCAGTTCTCATTTTGGCCGCGTTACGATGAATTTGTCGAAATAAAGCCGGGTATGCCGCGCCCTGACGGCGAAGTTTACACGGAGGAGAACGGCATCAATCCCTTCGTTGGACGCGACGCGCTGTTCATTCGAGAAGGAGAAAACGAACATGTGCCTCACAATATTCGAGTCGCCTTTCAATCGGCCGAGCCGGTGGGAACCATCGAAGTGCGGCGTTACGGCAAGTTGTTGCGCTCGTGGAAAGTGTTTCTTTGCCGAAACTATCGGACACTTCCGTTATGAGCGACCCGTCCCACGCACCCGCAGTTTCCGTGGTAGTGCCGCTTTTTAACGAGGAAGCGAATATTTCGATCTTGCAATCGGAACTGCGCCAAGCTCTGGGCGGACTCGATCATGAGATCGTTTTTGTGGACGACGGATCAACGGATCGCACGGCGGAGCGAATCGAAGCCGCTCCGAACGTTCGATTGATCCAGTTTGAAAAGAATGCGGGACAAAGCGCGGCCATTTATGCCGGGCTCAAGGCCGCCTGTGGCGTGACCGTGGTTCTTATCGATGGCGATCTGCAAAATGATCCGGCCGATATCCCGAGGCTTCTCGGCGAGGTCGCGTGCGGGGCCGATCTTGTCTGTGGTTATCGCGCCCAGCGCAAAGACACGCTGGTAAAGCGACTGACTAGTTGGATCGCCAACGCCGTTCGCAGCCGGTACGCGAAAGACGGGGTGCGCGACACAGGTTGCACACTAAAAGCGATGCGGTGCGAATGTGTCGGCGCGCTCGTTCCGTTCAAGGGAATGCATCGATTCATCCCCGCGCTGATCAAAGGCGCAGGCTACACGCTCGTTGAAATTCCAGTCAATCATCGGCCCCGTCGGTTTGGTCATAGCAAATACGGTTTGGCTAATCGCGCGTTGCGCGCCACCATCGATATGTTCGGCGTGCGCTGGCTGCTCTCGCGGCGATTGAATTACAAAGCGCGAGACAGAATGTGACGACTGGCCGAATGTGACCTATGCCAAAACGCGCTTGTCAACCTAAAGGCTCCCGCTAAGGTTCCCCTCCCGTCCTCGGGAATTCGCATGTCCTTGGCCAACTTACTTTCTGCCGAGCAAATCATCCCGGAGATGAACGCGACCGAGCGTTGGCCTGCCATCGTCGAACTAATCGATCTGCTTGTTCAGCTGGGCAAAATTAAAGAGCCGGATCGCGATCCCGTTCTTGCGGCACTCAAGCAGCGCGAGGAAACCATGAGCACTGGGATTGGGTTCGGCATTGCCATTCCACATTGCTCCTCTGACCGGCTCGACGAAGTGGTGGCCGCGTTTGGGAGATCGACAAGTGGAATCGAGTTCGACGCGTTGGATAACGCGCCGGTAAAGTTCGTTGTTCTTTTTATTGTCCCGAAAAATCAATTTCAAACGCACCTGCGCACGCTGGCTTCGATCGCAAAGTTTCTGAACGACCGGTCCGTGCGCGAGAGCCTGGCCAGCGCGAAATCTGCCGACGAAATCTTGTCGATCTTTCGCGATCGCTCGTAGCTGCAGCGGCGGTCTATGGCCGCCGAGGGAATGTCGATGCGGCGCTCACAGAGCGCAGCTACAGTTCCGAGTCTCCTAATGGAAACCTTCCAGTCACTTCTCGCAAAGAAGCTTTCGGATGCTTTAGCAAACGCCGGTTTGCCAGACGCTGGCGAACTAGCGCAGGCGACTGATCCGCGCTTCGGCGATTATCAGACCAATGCTGCTCTCGTGCTGGCAAAGCAACGGGACGAAAATCCGCGAGATCTCGCGGAGAAAATCGTCGCGCGCCTCGATGTTGGTGATCTTTGCGAACCGCCGGTGGTCGCCGGCGTGGGTTTTATCAATTTCACATTGCGTACTGGCGCGATGGCGGAAAAGACGGTCGAAGTCCTGAGAGATGAACGGCTGGGCGTTGCAGAGGAAAGATCGACTCGGCGAATCGTGATTGATTTCGGATCGCCTAACGTGGCCAAGCCGATGCATGTCGGTCATATCCGCAGCACCGTGGTCGGCGACGCGCTGGCGCGCATCGCGGCGTTTCTTGGGCACGAAGTCGTCCGCGACAATCACATTGGCGACTGGGGGACACAGTTTGGGATGGTCATTTACGGGTGGAAAAATCTGCTGGATCAGCAAGCGCTTCAGCGCAATCCGCTGGCCGAGATCGTGCGCGTTTACAAGGAGACAAACGAAAGAGCGAACAGCAATCCGCAAGTCCGCGAAGCCTGTCGCCAGGAGTTGGTGAAGTTGCAAGCCGGCGACAAGGAAAACACCGACATCTGGAACGAGTGCGTCGCGTTTTCGATGCAGGATTTCGAGCACGTTTACAAATTGCTCGACGTCCATTACGACCTCCAATGCGGCGAAAGTTTTTACCACGCTCGGCTGCCCGGCGTGGTCGAACGCCTGCTCAAATCCGGTATAGCTGAGATCAGCGAAGGCGCGGTAGTCGTTTTCTTCCGCGATAATCCTGAGCTGGCCGATAAACCGCTCATCATTCGCAAGCGGGATGGCGGATTTAATTACGCAACGACGGACCTCGCCACAGTCGATTATCGCGTCAACGATTTGAAAGCCGATGCGATTTGGTACGTGGTCGGCGCGCCGCAGATTTTGCATTTCAAACAAATTTTCGAGATCGCGCGGCGCGAAGGTTACGCGGCTGATCTGCGTCATATCACCTTTGGCAGCATCCTCGGCGAGGATCGCAAACTGATGAAGACGCGCTCCGGCGAAAATGTGCCGTTGCGCGACCTTCTCGATGAAGCGTGCAAGCGCGCACGAAAAATCATCGAAGAAAAAAATCCGCACCTGAGCGAGGACGACAAGATCGATATCGCGGAAAAGATCGGGATTGGCGCCGTCAAATATGCTGATCTGTCGCAGTACCGGATGACTGATTACGTTTTTTCATGGGAGAAAATGCTCTCTCTGCACGGGAACACAGCGCCCTATTTACAGAACGCCTACGTGCGCGTTCGCTCGATTTTCCGTAAGGCGGGCGAATCCGCTGTAGCCACGCCCCTGTGGGGCGTTAAGGAGGAGACGGGCCACAGGCCCGTGGCTACAGAACTCACGCTAAACGATTCGGCCGAAATCAATCTCGCCAAACGCCTGTGTCAGTTCGCGGAGATCGTTCCGCAGGTGTTGAACGACTTTCGCCCAAATATTCTGGCAAATTATCTGTTCGAGCTGGCCAACAGCTTTCACACATTTTATGAAGCCTGCCCGGTCTTGAAATCAGATGAACCAGCCCGCAGTTCCCGCCTCGCCTTGTGCGTTCTTACTGGTCGGGTTCTTTATCGCGGCTTGGATTTGTTAGGCATCAAAGTGCCGGAGAAAATGTAACTGCAAAATGACGAAGCACGAATGTCGAATGATGAAGCTCAAATGGGAAGGTGTCGCGGTAAGCGGCCAAGTGTTCGGATTTCGTCATTCGGATTTGTTTCGGCATTCGTCATTCGGATTTCGTCATTTGAGATGAAGTCTCCACTCCACACGGCATGAGATGACCAAAGAGCAGCGCCCTCGCATTCCCGGTTGCACCTACCGATTGCAGTTCAATCGCTGGTTCACTTTTCTCCAGGCGCGCGAAATCATGCCGTATCTACACGCGCTCGGCGTGACCGATGTTTATGCGTCGCCCTATTCCCAGGCGAGCGCGGAGAGTTTGCACGGCTACGACATTACCGACCACAATAAACTAAACGCGGCAATCGGTTCGCGCGCCGATTATGACTCCTGGATCGAAGAATTGCATGCGCACTCGATGGGGCAGGTGCTCGACTTTGTCCCGAACCACGTCGGAATCGCCGAGTCGCTGAATGCGTGGTGGATGGATGTGCTCGAAAACGGGCCCAGCTCCAGATACGCCCCCTATTTCGACATCGACTGGCATCCGCTGAAGTTTGATCTGCGCGACAAGGTTCTTCTGCCAATTCTGAGCGACCAATATGGGCGCGTTCTTGAGCGCGGCGAGCTGCAGCTGCGTTTTGAGGAGGGAACATTTTATTTGCTTTACGGCGAGCGGAGACTGCCGATCGCGCCGGGAACTTACCGTTACGTTTTGCAAATCGCGTTGGAAAACCTCGCCGAGCACAAGGAGGAAGACTTTTACGCGGAATTACAAAGTATCCTGACCGCTCTCGAATATTTGCCGAAACGCACCGAAACCGATCCGAAGCGGATCGCAGAACGCATTCGCGAGAAGGAAGTCATCAAGCGACGTCTGGAGCGGCGTTGCGCGGAAGCGCCACAAGTCCAGCGAGCAATCGAAAAAGCGCTAGCGCAGATCAACGGAAAGCCGGGCGACCCCCGCAGCTTCGACGCACTGGATGAGTTGCTTAACGCGCAATCTTATCGGCTAGCGTTCTGGCGTGTCGCCGCCGAAGAAATCAATTATCGCCGCTTTTTCGACGTGAATGATTTAGCGGCGATTCGCGTCGAGTTGCCAAAAGTTTTCGACGCCGTTCACCGGCTGGCTCTCGATTTGGTAAGCGCTGGCGCGGTGACAGGCCTTCGCATCGATCATCCGGATGGTCTGTACTTGCCCCGGGAGTATTTCGAAAAACTCCAGCAGCGCTGCGCAAAAGCGCTCGGGATCGGATTACCGCAGGATGGACGCGCCATTTATATGCTGGCGGAAAAAATTCTCACCGCCTCTGAAGCGTTGCGGAAGGACTGGCTCATGCATGGAACGACTGGCTACGATTTTGCGAATCAAGTGACGCAATTGCTGGTCGATTCCTCGGCCGAAACGGCGATTACAAAAACCTTCCATCGTTTCATCGGCCACTCGATGCCTTTTGGGCATCTGTTGTATGCAAAGAAACTGCAGGTGATGAAACTCGCCTTGGCCAACGATGTCGATGTTCTGAGCAACATGCTCGATCGTTTGTCCGAGCAGAACCGCTGGTATCGCGATTTCACGCTCGAGTCGCTCTCGCGCGCGGTGCGCGAAACCATCGCCTGCTTTCCCGTTTATCGAACTTATCTCACGCCCGGCCAGCCCGTGAGCGAAGAAGATCGACAAATCGTCGAGCGCGCAATCACCGCGGCCAAGCGCCGCAACCCAGCGATGGAAGAATCGATTTTCAATTTTCTGCGTGACGTGTTGCTTTTCCGTTTTCCGCCAAATCTCGATGATGCTGGGCGCACCGCGCACACGCATTTCGTTTTGAAGTTTCAACAAACCACAGGACCGGTCATGGCCAAGGGCCTGGAGGATACGGTGTTTTACATTTACAACCGGCTAGCGGCCTTAAATGAAGTGGGCGGTGAGCCACAACAATTTGGATTAACCGCTGAGGCGTTTCACGAGCGCAATATTGATCGACAACGCAATTGGCCAGCGACGTTGCTCGCCACTTCGACGCACGACACAAAACGCAGCGAAGATGTGCGTGCGCGAATGGTTGCTATTTCCGAAATCCCCGAGCTGTGGCGACGTTCGTTGCAGCGCTGGCGTGTGGCCAATCACCGCTGGAAAGGGACCATCAACGACGTGGAAGCGCCGGACGCGAACGAAGAATATTTGCTCTACCAAACTCTGCTCGGGACGTGGCCTATCGAGGCGAACGGCGAACCGCAACCCGCGGCAACGCCGGAGTACATCGAACGGATTCAACGCTACATGGCCAAGGCGCTTCATGAAGCGAAGATCAATACGAGCTGGATCCAACCAAATGAAGAATGGGACGCAGCGATGCGCGATTTCGTCGCGAATATTTTGGATTCGTCTCCGCGAAACAAGTTTCTGCCGATTTTCCTTCCGGTTGCACAGGAAATTGCACGTCTGGGAGCGATCAATTCACTCACGCAAACGCTGCTGAAGCTGACTTCGCCTGGCGTACCAGACGTTTATCAAGGCAACGAGATTTGGGATTACAGCCTGGTCGATCCCGACAATCGGCGTCGGGTCGATTACAACCGGCGTCGCGAAATGCTCGAAACATTGTCGACCGCGACTCCCCACGAACTCATACAGACTTGGCCGGATGGCCGGATTAAAATGTTTCTGACCCAGCGGGTGCTGCGATTTCATCGCGAACACGCCGATCTTTTCCAGCACGGCGAATATTTGCCGCTTCGCGCGAGTGGAACCTTTGCTGAATGCTGTGTCAGTTTCACCCGGCAGCTGGCAGACAAATGGATCCTCGTGATCGTGCCGCGGCTCTCGTCGCGGGTCGGCTTTCCACCGATAGGTGAGGCGTGGAAGGACACGGCAATCCAATTACCCGAAGCGCTTCCGGTTGCGCAGGCGCACGATCTCTTCACTTGTCGCCCCGTTCCTCTCCAAGATCGACAAGTGAACCTCGCCGATCCGCTGTCGATTGTGCCCTTTGCGGTGATTACCGATCTGTAAGTGTAGCGGCGGTTTGCGACCGACGAACAAACGCTTGTGCGGAATATAGACGGACAGTCGTGGCTCAGCTAGTCGCGTTCAAACCCTGGAAGCCTTGCACGTACAAGGCGCGCGAAGTCTGGGTCTTTGTCGGCCGCGCGTGCGCGTTCGTTGATGTGGCTGCGCTGCTTAAGTTCGGCAAAAGGGAGACCGCCGGTGGCGATGAGGTGGCGCTCATACAACACTTCGTCACCCTTGCCATTGAGCAGGATGCGCCAATCCCTAGGCATTCGCTCGTTGGTGGGACGCTGGGCGCGGATGCTCGTGGTGCAGTTGGTGGTGATGGCGTTATACCAGCGTGAATGAGTGCGCAGGGCGTTGAGCGCATGTGTACGTATTAGAGGAATCGCTCACGGGCTTGCGCTTGCGAAGTCAGGACGCGGTAGAGATAGACATCTTCACCTTGACGGTAGTTTGTGCACGCGGATTGAGGCGCGCTCGTCCGCGACGACATAGATGAGTTCATACTGCCGATAGATACCGCCGATGGCAGAGTAGTTTTCGCCCATTTCCATGCGCGCCTCGCAGCAAAGCGAGCGTTCGCAGCCAACGGCAGCGATCTTTCACATTCCGACGTGTTTCTAAGAATTCTGGCGACTTCGGCGATCCCCTGCGGATTCTGATTTGCGTCGTGACTCGACGGCACAATCTTTTCCGATCTGGTCCCGTCGAGATGCGAGCTCCAGTAGGCGACGACGCCGTCACTGCTGTTCGGTGTATCGCCACGTCCGCGATCACCGATGATCGAATGATAGGGAACGTTTTTTGGCAGCGGCAGCGTGTTCATGATTTTCACGAAACGGTTGTTGGGCGAAAGCGTGTCGATGCTGTTAGGCATCCGTTTCATCCGCATAACAGTTGAATCCTCCTGGGTCGCCGCCGCCCGCAACACGTCAGGGCCGATCGTTGCCAATTGCACCGGGATGCGAATAATGCTCGATGCAATTCGGCCCACCCAGTTTCGAAGCGGTAACGCTTCCACGATGCGGCGTGGAGATGAAAACGACCCGTGCAACCTCAGGCCGACGCTTGAAGATCAGTCCCTCGGTCAGCAGCGCCTTAGTTTTCGGAGAGAGATTTGTCTGGTCAGGCGATTTGCCGAAATAGATCCGCCAAACTTTGTCGCCGTTAGTGTCGGTGATCATGAGCCGACTAATGATTCCACCCATGCTGTGGCCGACGAGGACAATTGGGCGGTGACCGGGGAAGACTTTGTTCAGCGCGTCGAGTTCGCGCCGAAGCAGCAGCGCCGAGTACGGCACCGGATATCCGCTCGGGTAACTGAAAACCCAGAGCTGATAATTTCGGCGCACGACTGGATCAGCCCACAGCTCGTTGACCATCGGTGCCCAGGTGGCTGGCGTGGACTGAAGGCCGTGAATAAAGAGGACAGGAATCTTTCCGGGATCGTAAGGCTGGAGTCGCGTAAGCCGCGCCTTCTCTGCGAATTTCTCCGGGTTCAGCATGGCCCGCAAACCAATCCGCTCAGGCCGCTCGCGAGATAGTCCCAAGGCCAGCGGTGCGGTGAAATCCGCGGCCGACGGTAGCCTGCGACCGGAAACGTTCGTGGTCTCGACGGCCAGCGGATCCATGAATTCGATCTCGCACCTCCGCTCGCTGAAATGCGCCACCGCAGTAACGGCAAAATAGATACGTGCCGCGAGGAATCGCTGCCGAGTCTCCGGGGACTGCTCGGCCTGCACGGCGACGAGCGACGCGCCCGCCCCTTGCCGAGTATTCCGAGGGAGGACAAATTTGCCACGCACATCGAGTTCGTCCGCCGGGATCAGGTCGAACTCCTGTGGTTTCCAAAGCCGGTTGGCATGTGGATGATGGGTGAGCACGTATTCGCCGCCGCCAGGTGCGGGCACGCGCAACGGATGCGTCCACGGATCGAGACGAGCGTCTCGGATTACCGCAAACACGCGCGATAAGGCGAAGTTATAATCACGCACGGCGAGGCGATCCTTGGCATCTCTCCGCAGTTCCCTTGTTGCTGTTTCTACTCCGCTGAGATAAAAGCCGATCGCTCTCCTTGGATCGCTTTGCTCCAACTGGCGGCCATCGGCGATTGCCTGCTCCGACCGACGCAGCTCGGGAATTGTTGCCGGCGGTGGGCCCAAACCGGGCTTGGTCTCGCCCACCTTTGCCAACGGCGTGCAAGCACTCAGTGTCGCGAGTGTCGCGAGAAGGAAAAACTGACGATGATTTATTTTCATTTCCTCGTTCCCTTACTACCTGATTACTGCCGAACCAATCATTTAGTGCTGAGCGTAAGACTAAGGTCCAATTGGAACCCGCCCGCTAGTCGCCCTTCGGTAGTTCTTCGCGAATCACGCGCGAGAAATCCGGATCCTCGTCTGCGGCGCGCGCACGCTTGTTGATCAGGCTGCGCTGCTTGAGTTCGCTGAACGGCTGGCCAGCGGTGGCGATCAGGTGATGCTGATACAACATTTCGTCGGCTTTTCCATTAACGAGCATTCGCCAATCCCATGGCGCGCGCTCGTTCACTGAGCGCTGGGTGCGTATGTTTGTGGTGCAATTGGTGGTAATGGCATTGCACCATTGTGGGTGATCGCGAAGCGTATTGATCGCGTTCACGTATTCGAGAAATCGCGCGCGGGCTTGTGCGGGTGAAGCCATCGTCCGGTAAAGATAAACATCTTCGCCATGGCGATAATTGCTGCGTACGCGGATCGAATCGCGCTCATCGGCCACGATGTAAATGAGCGTGTATTGCCTGTAGAGCCCGCGCAGAGCGGAGTAACTTTGCCCAATTGCCTTGCGCGTTTCGATGGAGAAGCAGAGCGGGAGCGCGTCCGCAAATCGAAAGCTCACGATGGGTGTGCCATCCACGGTGAACCCCAATACATAACGGCCAGGTCCATTCCCGTGATCTGCGACAGCCGATAAGTGCGTGACTCCCAGCGCGGGGTGAAATCGGTTTCTGTGCGGTACTCGCAATTCCGCACATTGTGAACTGTGACCTCGTCGCCTTTAATCTCTGCCCAGGCCGTCTGTGCAACATCCGACTGCCACGCGCGATCGTTGCTCGGCTCTTCCGCGAACAAATATCACGACCACCAGCAGCACAAGCACAAACACAATCGCCGCTGGCGCGCGAAGAGTTACAACGGGGAAATCAAAAAATAGCGCGCCAAATGCCCATGCTGCACAAAGGACTCCAGCAATCCAGGCCAGTGCCCGGGCGATGAATCGCAACACTTTCATCGCTGCCATTACTCAAAACGCAAACAGCACGATCGTGCGGTGTATTCAGAAACGACGTAGCCGGCCAGCGCGATTAATCCAAACTCGGACGACAGCTGGGGGGCAGTGCGAATTGCAGAAATAGGGCGACTCAGTGCCGCCCAGCTAAGCTCACTGGCCGATCGTTAGGCGACTTCTTGTTCTTCCGGTTCGGGTCCCTAATCTTGTGAGTCGTCTTCCACATCATCCTGAGTTACTTTCCAGGTTTTGTCGGGGTTGTACCGGTCCATGCTCTGAAACAGTTTTAGTGTATCTGGTCCAAGATCTTTCTCGTAGACGATTCCGTCGGGGCCGACGATGAACGTCTGCACTCCGGTCACCCGGTATTCAGCGGGCGCAGCGGCGAGGGCGAATCCGCCGATCATGGCCCCGCCAACTACGAAGTCCATCTCTCCCATCGGTGCCGCAGGTCCTCGTCCTTTTAGCACCTTGAAATAATAGCCATGATATGGCTGAGGTTGACTTTGCTGCGTGTAGCCTTGCTCTAGCGCTTTGGCGACTTCTTCTCCAACAGGACCGCCCCACGTTCCGTCCGCGTTCTGCCACGCCAGCCCGTCATGTTTTCCCGGCGAGCTGATGATTCGTTGCGCGTATTGGTTGACCTTCGAATCATCGTGCTTTTCCTGGGCATACTCGTGTTGTGCCTCGTCGAAACCACGACAAATCTCAATGGCGTTCAGCTCGTTGGCACCGATACGTCGATTTAATATTTCCTCACGGCCTACCTTTGTATCAAATAACCACTTGCCTTTGCGCTTCACGATCGGAATGGGAAGCGGAAAATCATCGTTGCCCACCAAGAGAATGGCCCGTTTTGGATCTTTCTTGTCTATTTGAATCGAGTTCTTTTCCTTTGCCTTTGCCGCGAATGCCAGCGCGCGGTTTTTGTCCATTACGGGATCTTCGGAACTGACAATATCCTCGCTGTCCGGACCCAGAATTTCCTTTGCTGCGGCGACATCGAAATTCGCCGCTACCTGAACAAGGGCGTCGGCAGCCTGCTTTGGTGTGTCGAATGTTTTTTGCTGTGGCTGCGATGTCGCAGGCGCATCCGTTTTGGCCGGTGGCGCCGCGTGCACTGCGAGGCTTAACAAACAAGAGATAACGATCGCAGAAGCGACCAGAGAAATTTTTGGCGAAGTCATAATATCTAGTTTTGTTTTCATTGGTTTTTCCAAATCAATGGTTTGCTTATCTGCGACGCCCTCCGCCTCCTCCGCCACGACCGCCGCCTCCTCCGCCGCGACTCATTCCGCCACCTCCCATGCTATGACCGCCTCTGCTGCTGCTGGCTCGCGCGTAGTTTCCGCTACCGCCGCCAAATCCTCCTCCGCCTCGAGAAGCGGAACTAGGTCGGGACGATGCGCTGCGGTTACCGACTTGGTTCTTAGCGCTACCGCCAGCTGGGCGATTAGCGGCACCAGCCCCACCACCTGGCCGTGCACCTGCTCC
>Ga0209690_1000349_pt1 | contig 24372 bp, 33 predicted proteins | sample GraSoiAngelo_150_FD_186164 | JGI IMG/M metagenome (GOLD analysis project Ga0209690, IMG submission 186164) | Grasslands soil microbial communities from the Angelo Coastal Reserve, California, USA - 14_1009_09_40cm (SPAdes) (version 2) | ecosystem: Environmental > Terrestrial > Soil > Grasslands ... | reverse complement strand
GAAGCTTGCTGACACTTGTACTCGCCGCGAAAGGTCGCGGTGCGGAGCTGGCCAAGCGGAGTATGAGTGGGGATCGTGGCTTCGAAACTTTCATGATGCTATCGTTTCAGGTCGGCGGCGATTGGAAAGTCCGGCCGGTGCTTCGCATCCGTTACGGCAGCTCTTGGTTCTCGGTTATTAGTTCTCAGTTCTTGGCTTGCTGGTTTTCAAGTCGAAATAAAAAACCAAATAAAGTTGTTGACCGGAGCGAGAGGGGCTCTCTACGCTGCGCACGTTGATTGCGCTGGCTGTTGTTCGCGGTCTTAAGTGGGGACGGGAATGACGCGCGGCTGCAATCGCAGCTGAATGAAAGAAACCACATGAAAATCGTCATCTTATTACTCGCAGTAACAGTCCTGGCCCTGCCCGCGCTCGCACAGGAAAAGAAAATGGCAGCTAAGCCAGCAAAAGGCGCCAGCGTCGAAGCGGCCGTGAAAGGGCTGGAGGACGGCTGGGAAGCAGCCATCATGAAGCACGACACCAAACCGATCGACGAAGTCGTCGCGTCTGACTTTGCCGGCGTTGGACACGACGGCAAGCTGCTCGGCAAGGCGGGCCTGCTGCAGGAGCAAGTCAAGAGCAACCACGACACCTACACCGTGGCCACCCTTAGCCACGTGATCGTGCGCGCTTACGGCCCGAACGTCGCAGTGGCGATCGGCGATGCGCGCGAGAAAGGCACCGGGAAAGACGGTAAAGCCTTCGATCGCACCTACCGTTTCACCGACACCTGGGTCGAGCGCAACGGGAAGTGGGAGTGCGTCGCCGAACAGGTCACGCAGGTCTCAGGCAAGTAAACGCAACGGTTGCAGGGCAAGCGCTTTCTCCCGCTTGCCAATTCAGCTTTGACGACTCAGGCTGGATGGGGCCAAAAACTTGGCCGAACACTTGGCTGGTTAGTGGCCTGGGCGTGGACAATCATCGCAGGTGGTGGCGGCTTAGGGCTTCTCATAACTCGGGGGGCGCTCCCGTTAACGAACGGTTGGTTCGCACTCTTCTCCGGCATTTCGGCGTGTCCGCTCACAGCGTGGCTCTCGAAAAAATACGCCGGCATCACAATCCCGAGCTGGGCCCGTTTCGCCATCGCCGTTCTCATTATTGTGATAGGGCGGCTGGTTTTGAAAATGGAAGGGCGCGGCACATTCCTTATCGACTCCTCACAATGTTGGAACGAAGGCTGCTTTTAGTTTTTAGTAATTCACAACAAGCTAGCGCTTCAAGTCAGATGCAATTGCGGCAAACTGTGAAAGCGCAGCTTCCAAGTCTTCCACAATCTCAGCCGCAATTATGTCTGGATCGGGGAGGTTGGCGCTGTCTTCGAGGCTCTCGTCTTTAAGCCAAAAAATATCGAGGTTAAGTTTGTCGCGCTTGAGTAGGTCTTCGTAGGTGAAGCTCTTGAAGCGCTCGGATTCTTTTCGTTCGTGGCGGTTCGTTGGATTGTAACAGGCGACGAAGTCGTCGAGGTCGATGCCTTTGAGTGTGTTTTCCTTGAGCGTGAAATGCTTGTTGGTGCGGAGATCGTAAATCCAAAGCTTAGTCGTCCACGGTTTTTCAGCCGCGGGTTTGCGATCGAAGAACAGGACGTTGGCCTTCACGCCTTGCGCGTAGAAGACGCCGGTTGGCAGACGCAGCAACGTGTGAACGTCTGCTTGTTTGAGGAGTTCACGGCGGACGGTTTCACCTGCGCCGCCTTCGAAGAGAACATTATCAGGAACAACAATCGCGGCGCGGCCGTGCTGCTTCAGGATCGTGAAGACATGCTGGAGGAAATTGAGTTGCTTGTTGCTGGTGCTCGCCCAGAAATCGTCGCGATGCACGACGAGTGATTGTCGATTTCTTCACCCGCTTCGTTAACGATCGTGACACTGCTTTTCTTTCCAAAAGGCGGATTCGTCAGCACCATTTCGTATTCGCCATGCTTCCCGGCGAGGGCGTCTTTCACTTGGATCGGCACTTCATCCGAGTCTTCGCTTGCGATTCCGTGCAGTAGAAGATTCATGCAACAAAGACGCGCGACACTGTCAACGAGCTCGACCCCGAAGAGTGTGCCACTCTTTAGTCGTTTCTTTTGCTCGCGATCGAGCGCGTTGTGATGCGCGATGTAATCGTGCGCGGCCAGAAGAAAGCCGCCGGTTCCTGCTGCCGGATCGCAAATGGTTTCGCCTGGTTGAGGCGACATCGCATCGACAATCGCAGCGATAAGCGGACGCGGCGTGAAGTATTGACCGGCGCCGCCTTTGACGTCTTCGGCGTTCTTTTGCAGCAAGCCTTCGTAAGCATCGCCTTTCACGTCGGCGGAAAGGCTCGACCACTGTTCCTTGTCGATTAGATCGACAATCAACCGTCGCAGCTTGGCCGGGTCCTGGATTTTGTTTTGCGCCTTTCGAAAGATGACGCCGAGCATGCCCGTTCGTTTGCCGAGCGTTTCGAGAACGTGCCGATAATGCGTCTCCAAGTCGTCACCATCTTTCGCGAGGAGACTCGGCCAATCGTATCCCGTTGGAATCTTTGAGGATTTGTTGAAAGGCGGCCGGCTCTGCTCATCCGCCATCTTGAGGAAAAGCAAAAACGTCAACTGCTCGACGTAATCGCCGTACGACAGCCCGTCATCCCGCAGGATGTTGCAGTAATTCCAGAGCTTTTGGACGAGCTGTGTGGAGTGATCGCCCATTGCTGCCTTAGTTAGGCAACTTCTTTCCGCATTACCTGCGTGCTCTCAGCTCTCGCAATGTGAGTTGTGAGTTTGATGAGAAGAAAATAAAAACCGGTTTGCGTGAACGAGGCCAAGCGTTGTTTGGCGCGAAGAGCCTCGTGGTAGATTTTCGTTGAAACTGAGCATACCAAATGCAGTAGAACCAACGCGCCGCCTTGGAATTCTCCGAACTTGGGAACGAAAAGAATTTCGGTTTTCTTGTTTTGTCGAATTACGCGGGCAAGTTCTCGAACGCTGTCTTCAACCCGCGCCTTTTCAGTTTCTCCCAATTGTGTGTGAGCCTTTAAGCGCCGAGCCCTCTCAAACTCTAAATACTTGTTGAAGTCCACCACAGGCGCCGCGGTAACGAAATCCAGCCTACCATCAGGCAAGTCACACGTGTTGTTCAGAATCATCACCGTGAAATTACGCGAGCGCGCCTCTACCTTCTCGTCCAGATACACAGTCGGAAAATCTCTAAGCAAGTCACCCTGCAATCGTTCAATCTCTTGGTGTGGTTGGCCCAATAGCCAAGAGAAATCAGGGATTTTCTTGAGATCACGTGAAAGAGCAGGGATGTGTTCTTTCGGGATGATTCTCGCGTAACGCGAAAAGTCGTCCAACTCTGCCATCAAAAATGCGACCAGAAGAAGTCGTTGATAGAAGAACGTTCCTCTGCCGTTAGCGGTTGAGCAGTTGCGAGAACTGTCTTTGACAGATCGAGCCAATCCAGTGCTAGGAGATACGCCGAATCAATCTGCGCTGCCTTGAAGGTAGCCGTTGGCTGCGGCTCTGTTGCTTCAACGACAACCGAAACAGACGTCGGTGATGCAAACGTATTCACTTGAGTGTACGCGAGATTGAGAATGATCGGAGCAATGACGGCTGGGAATGTTTGTTTCATAACTTCTTATCGAATCTCTCACGTAACTTATCTGTGATATAGGCTTCGAATGCAAGTCTGTGAGGAGCATGCACCCGCTCGAGGAGGCCTGGAAGCTGGGCCGATTTTACAGGCTGGCCTTCCCAAATAACGTCGAGATCCAAAATAACGAACGACGCTTCATTTGTTTGTGGGAGTGAAACGCAATTCACCAAGAGCTTGCATTGGTCAGGTAGCAATTGTTCGAAGTGCATTTGAAAATTTGCGAGAAGTGATTTTTCCAATTTCGGGAAAGGAAGCGCAAAATTGAACCAGTTTTCCCACGTGACCGGGTTTTCGGGAATCTCGATGTTGTTGATGTACCTGAGACCAGTCCGACGTATCGGCATGGCGCCAATTTCGGATTCAACGTCCGCAACCCGAGCCAGGATTGTCTTCCGATAGCCTTCTTCCCAGCCCGGATACGGCTTTAACTGATTGATGGCGACGAAACGGCCACTAAGCTGGACCAGGCGAGTTCCATCGCCCGTTCTGCAGATCAAACGTTGACCCTGCTTACTCTCGTCGATACGAACGCCCTCCGCTCTCATCTGAAGATGGACATTCTTCTCTTCACTTATTGTTTGATTGGGATAATCGCCTTTCCACCGGCCTTTCAGCTGCTCGATTTTATCTGAAGAAAGTGGCTGCTCGAGTGCAAAATGCACTTCACAGATTGCCTCTTGAATCGGCGGATTTGAATATTTCCGTTGGTCAGCTGCCATTAATGAACGTCGTTATAGCGGGTTCAACACGACCTCACGCAATTAAATCTAGGGAATTCTCTGTCTCTGCCAATTACTGCCGAACCGAAGTCAGCTTTCCCTCAAATGCACGGTGTAAAATCGACTGACGAAGGGTGGCAGCGCGCTGGCGCTGGGCGGTAATTGCGGATTCCAGTTCTTCAACCACGCTCAATCTTCTCTCCACTTCTGCCACGATCCGTTTTTGCTCAGCGAGCGGTGGGAGAGGAATGCAATCTTCTCGGAGATCCTCCAAATGAATGTGCTGAAGACCGGAGCCTTTAGGCACCATCTGCATCTGAACCTGCGGTGAGGACAGGGCAGTTCCGAAGTAGCTGCCCATGTCGCGGATGACTGGCTTCACTAGAGCAACGGAAACGAAGATGCTGAACTCAACGTCTGTGTTGATCACACGAATCACGCCGAGTGTGCCGTCCTTTGAAACGAGAATATCACCTTGTTCGGGATTAGCGCGTCTAAGAAATTCCGCGTGATCGTCGGGCGTCACGTAATTGAGTTTCTCGAAGCTGATTCCGAGACCGGCGGTGAGGTTACGGACGGTGACGAATGGAATTCCGGAAGGCACATAGTTTGGCTTTTTGTGAAACGCCATCGACAACCTTCGTTGATAGCTGCTCGACGCTGGCCCACGTCCAACCTTCCGACAGTTTCGGTAATTCGTGCGCATTCGGTGCGACCGGCTCTTTGTATTTGCCTTTGCCATTCCATTTTTCGCAGCGCTCCTTGAGAATGCGCTGCAAAAGAATCTCGGCGGATTCGTAAATGCGATTTTCTTTGCGCGCAAGTTCGGCTTCCGTGGGAACGAGGTGCCCTTCGCAGGCGGCTTTGAGAACGGCGGCGCGATAACGTTTGAGTTTTGTCTGGATCGATCGCAATGCCGCAACTCCAGTTTCCAATCGCGTGAATTGTTTCTCGATCTCCGCCACGATTTGCCGCTGTTCGTCGAGCGGTGGAAGCGGAAACTCAATTTGGCCCAGCGTTTTGCTGTTCACATTTGGCTGACCAATGCCTCGCTTGCCGCGCTCGATCTGTTGCCAATAATCAGGACTCTGAAAGAAGTGAGCGAGGTATCTGGCATCGACATCTTCAGAAACGCGGACCCGAATGCGATATTTTGGAATGTCTTCTGCGACGATATCGCAAGAGGGCACCGCATCCCAATCAACTCGGCCCTCTTGGATATCTGTGATGCGCAAAAATTTTGGACATTTTTGTCTTTGGATCGCACTCGCCGTATGGCCGTATTGGATCGAATCGGCAACGTCCTTCAGCCGAATGTTTGTCGGCGCTCTCACTTGAAATTTTCGATCTTGCGATAAGACGGCGGTTCCTCGCGTACCGACGCCCCATGTTGCGCAGGTGACGCCGCGCGGATCGCAAGCGCGCGTTCGCGCAAGTCGTCGAGCATTCGAAGCTTTTCGGCGATCGGGCGTGCGGCCAGATCGCGCCGTAACGCGCGTTTGCTTTCGAGCATCTTTTTCAAATCAAAACTCACGGCGTCAGGAATTGTTTTTCAAAACGGTTCCACATGTTGGTCAAATCATGTTGCGCGAGAATGGATTGAAATTGTTCGGCATCCAATGCGCCGGCTTCAACGAACTGGAGCAGCCGAGCTTTGTCTTTTGCGCGGCCGGTCTGGAGCGCAATCGCGGCCAGATGTTCGGCGGTGAAAACGTGCGCGGGCACGCCATCGACGTCAATCGTCACGGAATCGCGCAGCGCTTCTTCGAGCAGCAGGCCAGTAGCTGGAAGGAATTGCACCGGCCAATCAGCGATAACGATGAATTCGTCCTGCATCGTGCAGCCGCGGGCTTTGAGATAATCGAAAACCGGTTCGAGGCTAATGAGTGAATCTTGGGGTTGCGCGCGAAACGCGATGAAGATGTCCACGTCGAGCGTGGAAACAGGTTCAAGATAAAAAGTTGCACCGACTGCGCCGCCAATGGCGTAGCGATCGATAATACCATCAGCCTGCATGCGGTTGATCGTTTCGATGACTTCGCGAATCCTCATGCTGCGAGAACAGTGTTAAGCTCATCGAGCAACTTCGGCAGGTCGTTGCCGAAGAGCTGATGCGCTTTGCCAAGGCCGCCGCGTTGGCGAAATGGCGCGAATTCCAAATCGTCCGGCTCGATCGTCACGCTGCTCGCAACGTGATCAAACAAATTCATTTCTTTTCCTCCTTTTTCCGGGCAGTCAACCAAGCACGGCCCTTTTCGGTAAGGCGATACTTTTGAAGGCGGCTGGTGGGTTTCTCCGGGATGGTCATTTCCAAATAGCCGGCGGCAATGGCCGGCAGCAAATAGGCGATGCGGAAATGTTCGTCGTCTCGAAGCGATAACGCTCGCTGGAGTTCTTGCCGACTTGCCGGGCGAACAGCCAGAGGGAGCAGCCTGGCAACTTCCGGGGTGACTTCCGGGGTGACCTCCCGGGTGACTTCCGGGATCACTTCCAACGTGAGGCCCCAGCGCCAGAGCGTCTGGACGAATTGGCTGCCGTCCTGCCGAAATTCTGGCTGTTTGAGACCGGCCTCTCTGCAACGCGCGATCATATCCAGCGTGCCTGTTCCGGCGCGCTCGATGTAGCGTGCCAGAAATAGTGGCTCCGCGAGCAGGGGATTCCGCGGAATAGAAGCGTGCGGACGTGTGAGGCGCTCGGGTGTCAACCCGGGAGGAAGCTCGCCGGGATTCCAGACTTCGAGCCGATCCGAAAAAAGCATCACCTGCATGCTGGCGTTGCTGGTGTAATCGCGATGCGCTACCGCGTTAACAACCGCTTCAGTGACCGCTTCGCGTGGGAGTTCATATTCGACGGGTGCTTGTGCGCCTTTCGCGCGCGTGCCCACCATGCGAGCAATCTTCGATAGCACGAAATCGACGGCCTGATCCACCAACTCGAACGACGTGCCTTTGTAAACCTGATAGGAAGGAATTGGTTTTCGAATTTCCGCGCCGTGGAAGTGCATGCATTTGACCTCGGAGCTCAGAAGAAATCGTTGCGGCTGCTTACCAAAGAGAAGAATAGCGGCGTTTGTTGGTTGACCTTGTTCAAGCAGATTCAAATGCGACAAGACATCGGTCGTTGGCGTGTTCTCCGCGAGAGAGTATTGGCGCTGCCGCGCCTGAGCCAGGAACCACCGGACGTGCTTCTCGTCGATGTCATCCAAAGTGGCATTACGGCAAGCAGATGCGTCAAAAGGAAGCGTGCGCAGTTCGCCGTAGCGCTCCAGATATTCCACCAGGCTGGCGTAAACGGCGGTCGTGAGTTCAGGTGTTGTCGTAACGCGACGACGAATCACTTGCGTGTCTGCCATTCGAATGAGGTTTTGCATTTTCGGATGGCGGTTTGAATCGTCCGCGCCAACGATGAAGACGAGCCTTTCCTTTGCACGTTCAGTAGCGTGAATGAATTCGCGCTCCGTGGGGGAAACGCCTGAGGAGTCTTCAACTCCGTACTCGCGACCGAACAAACCAAGGTAAATCGCAGAGCGATCTACTTCCGCGAGATAAACGTCGTCGGCACGACGATCGGAAGCAGGCAAATCTTCAAAAAGAAAAACTTCAAAGAAACGGCGCAGAAGCGGATCGCCTTCGATGTAGTCTTTCAACGCTCTGCGCTCGGCGGCGAATTCCTTTTGGACGCTACTGATAAAGATGCGGTGCACACAGATGCCTCAGGCAACGAGTTTCAGATTTAATTCATTAAGCAGTTGGGGCAATTGCTCACCAAAAGTTGATGCGCTTTGCCGAGACCTCCACGCTGCTGAAACGGCGCGAGTTCCAAATCGTCCGGCTCGATGGTCACACTCGTGGCGATGTGATCGCGAATGAGATTGAGCCACGCGAGTTGCTCAGACGTGAAAGTTACTCCGGCTTTCGCTTTGTCCATCAGCCATTCGTGAAAACGTTCGGTCACGGAATCGGCGAACGGCTTGAGCACCGGTTGTTGTTCCAGTGCGAATCGGACGAGTGGCACCAGATCGGCAAAACGGTTGACCGCGGATTTGCCCTTTACTTTTTCCGGCGCCTCGCTTTCAAACGCGCGCCACAACTGTGCCTCGTTCCACGACGCGTTTTCCTCGCGAAGTTTTTTCTCCAATTCCTTCAGCATCAGCTCTGTGAGACGTTTCGCGTACGGCCGGCTGTAAAGAATCTGCAGCGCTTCGATCTCGATCTTGTGCTTGTCGATGTAATCGCGAAACGAGCGCGTAGTCTGGCGAAGATCGTCCGCTGTCTTTTTATCGGCACCCGCGCAAATCAATCGATCTTTTGAAACGGTGTCGATGGTTTGCTCGGCGACGCGGTGAACTTGAATAATCTTTTGCCGCAGGTCTGGGTTTGCGGCCAAAGGAGCAGTCGCTTCCTTCGCGAGTTTTTCTGCCGCAGATTTCAGATCGGACGCCGCGAGCGGACGCCCCGGCGGTGCGTCCCTACCAGCTTGCGCTTCGATTTTGTCGGGATCGACAGCTTCAAGAAGATTCTTAGCCAGCTGCGAAAGCGATTGGCCGCCTGCTAACTTTTCCACATCAGCGCGCACATCCGGTTCGAGTTGTTTCTCGAGCCGAATGAGCCGCCCAGCGAGTGACGTGAGCGTTTCTGGTTCGCGCACACCAAGCGCCACACCTTCGAGCAATTTCTCGATCGGCACGCTCGGTTTTTGTTCCAATGGACGCGAATCGCTCTTGTCGCGCTCGCACACGCCGACAGCGTCAATGACCACAAAGTGAGTTTTGACTGTGGCGTCCGGTGTCACGGCTTGGAATTCTGTCGGCGACATGACACGAACGCCGCGACCTTTCATTTGCTCGAAGAAGCTTTGCGATTTCACCGAGCGCATGAAGAACACGATTTCGAGCGGTTTCACATCCGTGCCGGTGGCGATCATATCGACAGTCACGGCGATGCGCGGGTCGTGCGAGTTGCGGAACTTCTGAATCAAATCCTTCGGCTTAGCTCCAGTCGTGCGATAGGTGATTTTTTGGCAGAAGTCATTTCCTTTGCCAAACTCTTCGCGAACGATTTGGACGATGTCTTCCGCGTGCGAATCGTCTTTAGCGAAGATGAGCGTCTTCGGCACAGTGGTGCGGCCAGGAAAAATTTCCGTGAAGAGTCGATCGCGAAAAGTGCGAATCACGGTGCGGATTTGATCTGGTGCAACGACCGCTCGATCGAGTTCGCCAGCTTCATATGCGAGGTCGTCACTGAGCTGTTCCCAGCGCACTTTGCGTGTGAGGCGATCGCGCTTGTCCACGTAGAAACCCTTCTCGACTTTGCCGCCGCCCTTCGTGATCTCGGTGTCGATCTTGTAAACGTCGTAGTTCACGTTTACACCGTCAGCGACAGCTTTCTCGTGATTGTATTCCATCACGAGGTTTTGCTTGAAGAAGCCAAACGTTTGTTTGTTTGGCGTTGCGGTTAGCCCAATCAAATACGCATCGAAATATTCGAGGACTTGCCGCCAGAGATTATAGATAGATCGGTGACATTCGTCGGTAATGATGAAGTCGAAGGTTTCAATCGGAACTGCTGGATTATAGACGACTGGCAGCGGCTCTTTGAACAACGCTGCGATTCGCTCGCCGGAAGCTTCGTCTAGCTCAGGATCGAGTTCCTCGCCCTTGAGCATCGAGTAGAGCCGCTGAATCGTTGAAATGCAGACCCGACTGACGAGATCGAGCTTTGAGGACTGAAGATGCTGGATGTTGTAAAGCTCGGTGAACTTCCGGCCGTCGTCGGGCGTAACGAACTGCTGAAATTCTTTCAGCGTTTGGTCGCCGAGATTTCCTCGATCGACGAGAAAGAGAATGCGTCGCGCGCCGGCGAGTTTAATCAGCCGATAAACCAGATTGGCAGCGGTGTATGTCTTGCCGCTGCCAGTCGCCATCTGCACAAGCGAGCGGCGCTTGTTTTCGGCAAGCGATTTTTCAAGATTGTGGATCGCTTCGATCTGCGCAGACCAAAGATTGGTGGTGGGCATCTGATCGGCGGTCAAAAGATCGCGAAGACGATCGCTTAGCTGGCGCTCGGTTTGCGCCCATTCGACGAGCGTTTCCGGTCGATGAAACGCGAAGATATTTCTACTCGTCGGGACTGCGTCGAGGCGATTGGTGAATCGTGTTTCGGTGCCGGTGGATTCGTACGCGAACGGCAGCGGGTCGTGCCACTTCGGATGATTTTCGAGAACGCCTTTTCCGTACTTGCCGGACTGTTCTTCGACACCGATGAGCGTGTAGCCCTCCGGCTTTGCTTCGACGGTCCCGATTATCTTTTCGTCAGCGAAGAGGAGATAATCTGCCTCGCCACTCTTTAGTAAGCCTTCGCGAAGCGCGATTCCGGTCGCTGCGGAAAGATTGATGTTGCTGCGGTTTTGAATGATCCAGCCACACTCAGCCAACAGCTTGTCTATCTTCTCGCGTGCGAGCTCTTCCGGGGACTGCATGGAAGCGCGGAAAATAGCAGAAATTTAGCTGTGTGAGAAGCCGATTCGGGGAGGTAGATAGTTGATGGTTGAGTGTTGAGAGTTAAAAGTTGAGGGTTGGTCAGCCTTCGCGCACAGCTGCGGCGTCACAGGTAGTTGAGAGTTGAGAGTTGAGAAGATTGTCCCAAACGTTCCGAACACGATTCATTTCTTCAGTAGTCAAAACTCCAAGCCGCCGCTCGAGTTTGACTGTAGAAATGGTCTGCACCTGTTGCAGGTGAAACGCGCCGGGTTTTAGGAACGGCTTCGGAACGTTCAATTCCCAGCGGTTGCCGCGCAGTGACGTGGTATGAAGCACGACCGTGACGAGGTCGAGTTCGTCAGCAGCCGGTTCGCCGGTCAGGAGGAGTGCAGGACGGACCTTGGCGGCCATCCCGAAATCGATCATCCAAACTTCACCCGGATTGACGCCGCGCTTCTTCCTCCATCCGGTCGAGCATCAGTGCCCCCGCCAGTGCTGCCTGATTGCACAGACTCACGTCGGAGTCTTGATTGGCGATTTCGAGCAGCCCTTGGCGAACAGCTCGGCGTTCAGCTTCGCTCAGCTTCGGAAGTTCCTTGATGATTTCAGATGCGCTCACGGCGAAATTATAGCCTTCGGTCAGCAATTTGTCAGGCGAGAGCCTATCTGAAACTTTTTCAGATGAGAAGCGGGAAGAAAGGATGAAGGACGAAGAATTGCGGACTGCGGAATGCGGAGAGCGGAGCACGATTGCGGAACTCAGATCGCGGATCGCGGAGAGCGAAAAGGTCAGAAGTTGGAGGCTGCGCCTTTTTGCGGAGGACGGGGAGCTGTGAACTCGCGTTATGCTTTAGAATGCTGTAAGTCTCGCTGCGATAGAGAACTTATCTATGGAGATTCACCAGCTGCGTTATTTGGTCGCGGTGGCGGAGGAAGGAAGCTTTTCCCGCGCGGCCGCCAAGGTGCGCGTCGCTCAACCTTCGCTCAGCCAACAGATTCGAAAGCTGGAAGCGGAGGTCGGTCAACCGCTATTCGATCGTCTGCCACGTTCAGTCGTCCTGACCGAAGCGGGCCGTTGTTTGATCGATTACGCACGGCAAATTTTGGCTTCGATCGGCGACGCCCGCCGTTGCGTCGACGAATTCAAGAACGAGGTCGCCGGCAGGCTGGCGGTGGGCGCAATTCCCACGATCGCGCCATATGTCCTCCCGGAATTGGTCGGGAAATTCCAAAAACATTATCCAGAAGTGACGCTGGAAATCGTGGAAGACGTGACTGACGGCATCGCTCGGCGGGTGGAAGCTGGAGAGCTCGACGTCGCGTTAGCATCCACTTGCCAGCAAGCTCCAACTCTGCGACGCGAATCTCTGGGCAGCGAACCATTGCTTGCGCTGGTCCCGAAAGGACATCCTCTGGCAAAGAAAACTCTGGTCGCAATGGACGATCTCAAATCGCAAAGGTTTCTGCTCCTCCACGAGATGCATTGCCTGTCGCAACAGGTGAATCACCTGCTCGCGGCCCGTCGTCTTCGGCCGGAGATAGCGCTGGCCGGCAGCCAGCTAGGAACGATCGCTAACATGGTCGCGGCTGCGATCGGCGTCTCAATTGTGCCCCAAATGATGGTGAAACACCAAGCCACCCCCGGATGCGTCAGTGTGCCATTCGCTCCGCCGGTTCCGGAGCGGGAACTGAATCTTCTTTACAACCCGCTTCGGTTTCAGAGCAAAGCGGCCGCAGCGTTCCGTCAGGAAGCTGCGGCCGCCTTTTCATGTCAAGATTCGTCGATCGCTCCCAACGCGAAGTAGTAAGCTTTCTATCTCAGCGTCTCTAGCGCCGCCGCCACCAATAGCATCGGCCAGACAGCGAGGATCAGGATCACTCCAAAGAGGGCGAGCTCAGGGAAATAATGGGGTCGTGCCCTGTGCACGTATCGTTCCTCAAGGAACCGTAAAATGCGTAACCGCATCGGCATAGTAGTTTTCATATAATCGTACCTCCTATTATCGTTGTTCTTTGTTGGTTGATGAAAAAGTGAATCAACAGGCCCAGGTTCACGACGGTCCCGCTTAGCGAGACCGAGAATATCGAAGTTCAGAACGACGCGTTGTAGATGACCCAGAACTTTGCCGAGCGGGACCCGGCCGATTACGTTCCAGGACCGTCGCCGCCCTTGATCGTTCCCATCCCTAAACCTGAGCCGTTCATACGGTCAACAACTGGCCACAGCCCGGACGCTCGTTGAAATACTTTCTGCGTCTAGACGCGATAGGATTTTCCTATTGCGGGGAGCCCAATGAGGAATGACAGCCTCCGGCCCAGAGTGGCCTACACTCTGGCGGGAGGACGGACGGTGAGAGGTGAGAGGTCAGAGTGCAGAACAGAAAAGCCACCCTTCATCCCGCAGTAGCGGGATTAACCTCGCGGCTGACACAGCCGCCACTACAGCTCTGCCGCGAGCGGATCGCATGCCAGGGAGCGGCGCAGGCGGGTCCAGCGCGGGGGCATCGAGCGATTTGATCATTCCTCGATTGCGCCGCTTATTTTTCGCAGGTGTTCCCGAAACGTGTAACTGGGATCGGTTGCTCGTTTCTCGAGATACCGCGCAAACTCTAACTGTTCCCGCAGCGAGTGCCCGCTTTTGATCGCCTCCGCCTGATGCCGTTCCCGTTGCCAGATTTCGTGTGCAACGCCAAGCAGTTCGTCGACACGCTCCGCAACGGCAAACAAACAACCATCGTCGTCGGCGAAAACGACATCGTCGGCTTCGACCAGGAAGTTACCAAAGCGTGCGGAACGCAACGCCGAGGAATCACGAGGGTCGAGCCGTCGCGGGCCGGAACGACATGCCCCATAGCTGAAAATGGGCAGACGAATCTGCCGGAGCTCTGGCGTATCGCGATGCACGCCCCAGACTATGATTCCAGCCAAACCGCAGTGTTGAGTCTCGAGCGCAGTTAAATCGCCGATGCAGCCTTCGTCCAAGCGGCCGCCGTTATCGATTATCAGAACTTCGCCCGGTTGCCCCTGCATTGCTTCCAGAAAAACATCGACGCTTCCAAAATGTCCGACCGGTAGCGCTGGGCAGCGAGACGTCGATCGGGCGTCACCGGCCGGATGCCAGGCGGACTGATTCGGAGCGGAATCTTCAAGCGCAGAGCGGCATCGGCGATGAGCGGAGTCGAAAGTTCGGCAAAAGCGCGAGATAGCGATTCCGCTTCGATGCTGCGACCCTGCTCGCATTCGGCTGGCTTTGCAAAAGGGAGGAAGATTGCTGCAGTCTACCCAGCGGCGTCCCCGCGCGCCGTGTTGCGGATTTCTGCAAACTGTCGGAATGACAGATGTGAAGCAATTTCTTGTCGTTGTTCTGGCGGTTTTCACAGCGTTGAGCTGGGTCTGGGCTAACCTGGGCGACAACGGCGACAAAATTGAAGATTCATACGGCCAAATAATCGAGCGACATTTACTCGATGATGGAGCGGTCAGCGTTCTTTACCATAAGGATCGATATTTTTACTTTGTAATTTTCGCCGACCGCCGCAGCGTTTTGGAAAGATATTCTCACGTCAAGGGTACCGATCTTTCCGAAAAAGAGATCACAAGATTCCTAAAGGCGAATACTGGCGGCGCGACGTGGGCGCCGGACGACAAGTCGAAAGAACGTCGATTCAAACGCAGCGATCACAAGGCTGAGGCAACATACGCGAACGCGGCTGGCGCGACGTGGCTCCCAACACTAACGCTGCGGGAACTTCACGCCGAACGAGAGCGATTCTTATTTAGTCCTTGTCTTCCTATGGTCCCTTGGGCGCGGCTTTGTTTCCCGCTTGGATTGCGTCCTGTTCGGTCATGTATTTGCCCTGCCTCGTCGTGCCGTAAAAACGCGAGCCTTCCCTGTGGTAAACATGCGTCTCCGTATTAACCCACACGAGACCGTGGCCCCCGCCCGGTGCGGGTGGGTTGGCCGCTTCCTCGGTCGTGCGCCCTGCAGGCACAGGACTTGCGGCCGGACGCGCTTTTGTCTCAGTTTTTGCTTTTTTGCGAGCGGGTTTTTCTTTGGGCGAAGCCGCTGGCGACCCGCCGGGTGAAGGCGATGCAGCTTTCTCAGCCGGTGAGGGCGATGCAGCGGGCGACTCGGCCGGGCTGGGTGATTGACCTTGCACAATGCAGATCGCGGCAAGTCCGATTACAGAAATGAGGGCAAAAAACTTGGTACTCATAATGTCAGTATAACGAAGCGGCAGGATTGCAGTCAACACATTCCGACGCACAGAGATGCGAAGCCAAAGGGCAGATGACAGAGAACAGAATCAGGGCGCGGGTCGGACCGAGGTCTTTCGCAGCACGAACGCCGCAACGATTCCCACAAGAAAGAAGCCGACGATCTGGATGAACATGTAGCCGGCGGTGTAAACACCAGGGAAGCCATACCAGTTCCAATAAGAAACGTTGGTAGCGATAGCGGCGAGTATTCCGGCAGCCAAAACGAAGCCGACTCGGCCGGCGAAACTCGCGATGCGTGTCTGGGCGAGGAGGAACAGGACCAGGATCGCTTCGAGCAGTTCAGTGCCGAATTCGATTCCGAGCCATTTGCCCAACGTGAACGGGCGCCCGGGCGCATGATACATGAGAATGCCGGAAGGATTCGTCGCCATTTTTTCGCCCATGTGTTTCATCGCTTCGTTCTTTTCCTGTCGGGTTGCGTTCTTGCCGACGCCAGGCGCAGGAAAAATGTAAAGACCGGTCTGTTCGCCGATGTTGTTTTGCATTGCGCCGAGGACGGCTGATTCATTTGGAATTTCGCGGAGGCCAGCTTCGCCCAGAGGCAACGCCATGTGGGCGATCGATGTCCAGATAAACATGACGACTCCCCCTAGAATTCCGGCGAGAAGGATTTTCATAAGTAAGAAGGCTGAAGGATGAAGCAGGAATTTAGAAGAAAAAAATTAAGAATTAGAAAGCGGAAACCGGAACAGGGCAAAGGGCAGACTGGAACGTCCAATCGTTGAATCGTTGAAGCGTTGAGAGCGGCCCCCTTCATCTCCAGACACGGGGCTTCCGTCTGTGTCCTACTCCGGCGCGACACGCAGGCGAGCCATGGAAGGCAGGATTGAGAATTGCGGAATGCGGATTGCGGAGTGAAGGAAGCAGCGGAAGTTTTCTTGATGTGCTTCCGTAGGGGAATCATCCTGTGCATTGGTATTGCGTTCGCCGGGTCACGGTTCGCGCAAGCGCAAGAGGCCACGTCCGCAACGCTTCCAGAACAGGCACAGCCGGTGGAAGCAACGCCAACACCCGGTCCGAAAAAGCGAAGGTCAAAACCGAGTCTCGAAATTTCAGCTGAAACGCCAAGTCCAAAGCCCACTCCGGTCGCAGAGCAGACGCCCCCTGCAGAAGAACTGGCAACACCCGCGGCGACGGCAGAAAAGAAAACACGTCCAAGAAGGCGGGCGATTTCCGCGCAACCCAAGGCCCCCGAATTTCCGGCTGTCAGCCTGATGTCGATGTCGGCTGCAAAAGCTATGGCAGTTAGCGCTCCTCTGCCCGAGTATCCCTACCAAGCGATTCGGGCCAATATCACTGGCAGCGGACTTTGCGTTATGCTCGTTGATACCGCGACCGGCAAGGTTACTAGCGCGCTGATGGCGCAAAGCACAGGTAATGCGATTCTCGATAAAGTTACGACCGATACTTTTCTAAGGTGGCGGTTCAAACCCGGAACGGTGTCGCAGGTTCGAGTGCCGATCACGTATGAATGAGATCGTTAAATCGTTGAAGCGGAGGAGGGCGGCGTTCAGTAGATGAATGGCAACAGTCGCCAGCGGGTGCGTTGTTGATAGCAGCGATATTGTTCGCCGAATTGGCGCACCAGAAAATCTTCTTCGGCACGGATGCGCGCGATGATGGGCACGAACATTGCCGCCGTCAAGAGCAGACCGATGATGCTCCGAAACACGAGCGCCCAGCCCGCCATCGCGAGGAGCGCCCCGAGATAGCTGGGGTGCCGGACAAAACGGTAAAAGCCGTTGGTCTTCAGGCGGTGATCGGGTTGAAGCGCGACAAAGATACTGAAGCGATGGCCGAGCTCGAACACGGTAGCAACACGCACGAATCCGCCGATCGCGGTGATGATTAATCCGAGGTAACGGACAGTATTCCCGTCGATGGTCCAGCGGTTGAGACGATCGAGATGTGGCGGCAGCCAAGCGAACGCGACGGCGATGACAATCAAAGGAATAAAAATCCACCGGCTAGATGGATCTTCGCGCTGGCCGATTCCAACACTGCTGCTTCCAGAAAAGCCGAAAGCGATTGCGCCTGTTAGGGTGAGGACGATGAGCCCGACTCGTGCCGGATGCGCGAAGAACGTCGTCCAATTGCCCCAACCCCAAATGACGAGTGCGAGAAACGGCAGCGTGCCGCCGAGTCCAAAAGCGAGGTTTTTCGCGGTCTGATTTGTCATCAACTGACAGCGTGAGCGGGCAAGCGAGATCATCAAAGTACCCGACGCAATCGCAAGCCTCGAAGTGGGTCAGACGGAAAATTGCGCGCGCACCTCTCCGGACACTCGCATTGGCCGGCCGGTTTGAGTATTGACGGGACACCAGAGCGTGCGCGCCTGCGAGAAGAGCTGGCGATCGCTTTTACGCCGGATCTCGGTGAACCGTTCAAACGTGAGGCCGGTGGCTTTTCCGACCCATGTGCGAAGCACGATTTCGTCGCCGAGCGTGGCGGGTGTCTTGTAATCGATTTCGTGGCGCAATACGACCCAACCGATCATCTCCTGCGCTTCGGGACTGGTGATTGCTCGCCAGTGGGCGGTGGCGACATCCTGCACCCAGCGCAGGTAAACGGTGTTGTTGACGTGATTTTGCTCGTCGATGTCGTCAGCTAGAACTGGAACGATCATTTCGAAAGGCGAGGAGGACATCGGAAATTGGCAACTAGAAGTTCTAGAGTACAAAACGCAGCTAGAACACAGGCTCGCTATTTTTTTGCTGGCGTTGGCAGTCGCTGCGGGAGAAGTTTACGGCCGTATGAAAAGCTGCACCAAAATTCTCTTTTCGGTTCTCGCGGCGGTCATTTGCGCGACTGCGTTTGCGGCGGATCAGCCACCATGCAAAAAGAGCGGCAAGAACTGCCCAATGAATAACGGTAAGGCATGCAATTGCGGCACGAGCTGCGACTGCTAATCACAGGGTCAGCGTCCGATTCCGCGATTGCCTGACTTCAACGTTTCGGCGCAAGTTTTGATGGTTGATAGGCAACGTCAATTCGTTATTCAAAATGGTTTAATCGGAACGAAGTACAGATTCGAAAGTAGGAATTAGAAATCGAGAAGCAGACATCAGTTGATGTGAAAGCGCCTCATCAATTCTTGACGAGCTTCCATCGCTAGTTTCGGGTTGAGGCGGCTGAGCACTTTTTCGCGGCGCTCCGGATCCATCGCCGCCAGGTCGCGCACCAGTTTGTCGCGCGTTTTCCATTTCGCATATCGACTCCAGCCAATGCCGATCGCGAGAAACGCGGAGATTATCCAAACGGTAATGTCACGTTCCGTAATCATAGGACGAGGAAAGTAGAAATTCTAAATTAGAAGATAGTAGTTAGAAGATGGAAATCAGAAGTCACAAGAAAGTATTTCGGATTCCAGCAACCGATAACCTTTGACATCCGGTTGGCTCGAGCGGACGCGGTAGTAGATAAAATAAGGGTCGCACCGCAGCCGTCTGACGTCTTTGTGTTTCCGATAGGGCGTTCCCAGTTCTGGGAACTCCGAGAGCAAGTCGGCGCGATCGATCAGATGCATTGCAAACGCCTTGGCCGTCTCGGGATCATCGGCTCCGATATACCGAACGATGTCTTCGAGCCGCGCGATTGCAGTAGGCGCGAAGATTACTTTGTAAGCCATTGACCCATCATCTCGCGAACGCGCTCGACGGGGACACCGCGGCCGGCATCAAGTTCGGTAGCTGCTTTATCCAGTGAGGCGAGCAAAGCCGCTTCCCTTTCAGACATGAGGGGTTTATCCTGCGATCGGAGCCACGCAGCGAGAGCAGAGCGTTCTTTCGCCGGCAATTTGCCGATCGCGCTTTGTATCTCGGTGATCGTGCTCACGCCAGCATTATCGCAGGCTTCTTGCGCCAGGGCAATCGTGCCGCCGTCGCGGGTTCGCGGGCTACGGCGTGGCGGGCAGACGGTCGCGGCAGTATGGTCACGGAGTATGTATTCAGTTGAGCTTGATCGATCGAAACGTCTCCTGGTGATCAGTGCGGTCCAGCGGGTGACGGCAGAACAGGCGCGGCAGGCCGCGCAGCAGGTGCGCGAGCTATTGGAAAATGTCGGCCCCGGCTTCAGGGTCCTGGCGGATTTTCGCTGGTTGGACGCAATGGACGCTGTGGCGGCGGGTCATGTCGCTCAGATCATGGATGCTCTGGCTGAAAAACAAGTCGCCTCAGTGACGAGAGTGATGCCCGATCCGCACAAAGACATCGGTCTCAATATTCTCTCGCAATTCCATTACGGTCCTGAAATTCAAATCACCACGTTTGAGACGCTGGCTGACGCACTGCAAAGCTTAGTAAAAGAAGACGGAGGGACATCCGAGGAAATGGCGACTCACGATCAATGAGAAAGGGGAAGAAATCAGAGGTCAGAGGGCGGGAGAGGGAAGTGGCAATTTTATTGCTTGCGATCTACTCTGCCGCCGCACATTCTGGAGTCGTTAACTACATACTATGAAAAAAATTGTTTTGTCCTTAATCACGGCCTTAATCGGCATCGCGTTTGTCGCTTCCTGTACGCAACAACAGGGAACAACGGCAACTTCGACGACGGCGGCAACCACCAAGGCGTCACCATCGCCGTCACCGCATAAGAAGAGAACCACGGCCAAGAAGAAGGCGCCCGCGACCGAGGCGTCGCCTTCAGAGTCTCCTTCGCCTACGCCGTAGAAGCGAAGTTCGAAGGCAGAAGCCAGAGGGTAGAGGGAGAGAACGGGAGGTCAGGCAAAGTTCGCGATCAATTCGCCGCCCGGTCGGTTGAGCGGCGGCGTTACGGTTGTGCCTTACAGGCTTGGAGGAGTTTTTGCGCCGCCGCTCTTCGCCGATGCATGGCGTCGCAGCCAGATCGCAAGCGAGTGATCAGCGGTCACAGGTGGGAGGTCAGGCCACACATCGGAGTGGAGGTCTTGAGCGGGGCCGTTCTCGCGCTAGAATCTTATCGGAATGTTTGACCTGACCATCGGGTGTCTCAAGTGGGGTGCTGTCGGCTTCGTCGTGGCTTTTACCCTGATGAAGCTGTACGAGGCGAGTCATATTCACGACGATATTCCCAAGCCCGAGTTCAAAATACGGCAGTCTAAGCGCGCGGCGCTCGTGCTATCGACGTTCGCAGGGATGCTTTCTGCCCTGGTCTGGTTACTAGTGCAGAACTGGGGCTAGGGGAGCGAACAAGGGATGAAGGAAGAAACCCTCAGTTCTCCGGCAGGAATGCAATGAGCTCACTGCGATTTTCGTGACAATTCTAAAGCGGTCGAAGGGAGCGTGAGTCCATTTCTTAATTCACCATTTTTCCTTCTGTGTTTCACCCGTCACCCCATGTAGAAGCCACCGTTCACGTTCAAAACGTGGCCGGTGATGTATGAAGCCATTGGTGAAGCGAGAAAAAGCGCTGCACTCACAATCTCGTTGACGTTCCCGAGGCGGCCGAGTGGAATTTGTTTGATGAAGTTCTGAATTGCTTCTTCGGGCACGCCTTTGCCCATCCCGATGTCGATGAAGCCGGGCGCGATAGCGTTCACGGTAATGTCCTGACGCGCAAACTCGCGCGCGGAAACCTTGGTAAGCGCAATGATCGCCGCTTTGCTCGACGAATAATTTGCCTGACCGAAAAGTCCCATTTGCCCGCTGACGGATGACAGATTTACGATGCGGCCACCGTTGCGCAGAATCGCAGCGGCCTTTTGCGTGACAGTGAATGTGCCGGTGAGATTCACTCGCACGACGCTCTCGAATTCTTCCGTCGACATCTTCTTGATCGTGCGGTCGCCGATGATTCCGGAATTGTTCACGAGAATATCGAGACCGCCGCGCTTGTCGCCGATCTCCATCATCATCGATTCGACGTGCTCCGGCTGTGTCACGTCGCACTCGATCACGAGCGGGTCGTTTAATTTTTTCGCAACATTCACTGCGTCAGCTTTGTTCTGGCCTTGCCCGTCAGCGACGTAATTCACAACACAGTGCGCGCCGCGTTTGCCAAACACCTTGATCATCTCCGCGCCGATCCCGCGCGAGCTGCCCGTGACGAGGACGACTTTGCCGGTGAAATCCAACAGATCACTCATAATAGCGGCGAGCGCGAGTACCGGCGTGTGATGAGCGAGATCGGCAGCCCAAACAGAACCATAAGGACAAGCACAGCCGTAAGGATATCCGCGACGGAATGGTGTCTCAATTTCACAGCGGAGAGCGGCAGAACGATGTAATTCATGAAAAGATAAACAGCGACACCGAACGCCAAGCCGGAAAAAACCGCGTGCCGTGTGAGAAATCCGAGTTTTCGGCTGGCTGCGTAAAACACTGAGGCCGCTCCGAATGCGATAACGAAATGCAGTATCAAACCCAACACCGCCGTGGCGAGCCCATCGTTGAAAGATTGCGAGCCGAGCAAACCGCTGGCGATTCCTTGCAAAACTCGAGCCGGCCCAACTCCCTTCGAGCCGACGATGACGAACGCCGAAGTGATATCTAGCAAACCCGCAATTAGTCCACTCCACGCGATCGCCGGAAAAGCGTGCGAGCGTTCCCGCGAAAATGCTTTGTCCATCCCGTTCATAAAAGCTCTTGCTACTAGGCTAGAATGACGTTGCCCGTCAAATGGTTACCGCTAGACTTTTCGCCTGATGGCCGCGCCGATTCGCATTCTTACTGCTGTTCCGATCTGCGACGGGCACGACAGCGCGATCAATACGATCAATCTGGAATTCATTCGGCACGGGATTGAGGTCATTTATCTCGGTTATCATCGCTCGGTTGGCGACATTGTACGTGCTGCTATCCAGGAAGATGTGCGGGCCATCGGCATTTCCAGTTACAATGGCGGCCACGTTGAGTTCTTCGGGGAAGTTGTCGATCTCTTGCGCAAACGCGGCGCGACCGACATCAAAGTCTTTGGCGGCGGCGGGGGGACCATTACGCATGACGACGCAGAGGCAATGAAACGCAGAGGCGTGGACAAGATTTTCTTTGCTGGCACTTCACTTACGGAAATGACCGACTACGTCCGCGAGCGTTACGGTAAACCGCGCAAGCGCGCTGGCACGAAGTCGCCCGACATTCAGTTAGCATGGAGGCTGACAGAAATCGAGGACGGCACCCGGAGATCAGGGCGCGAAAGAAAACGTCAAACATCAAACATCAAACATCGAACATCCCGCGTGATCGGTTTCACCGGGCCAGGCGGCGCAGGGAAAACGACGTTGATTGATGAGGTGGTCCTGCGTTTTCTGAATCAAAATTCAAAAGGACGGATCGCAATTTTGTCGCACGATCCGAGTGTTATAGGCAAGGGCGCGTTGCTCGGCGATCGAGCAACGATGATCAACTCACAGAACGATCGCGTGTTCATGCGCAGCATGGCTACGCGCGGGCAAGCCGGCGGACTTTCGCCCGCGACGCACGATTGCCTCGCGCTGCTCGGGCGATCGAATTTTGACTACGTCATTATCGAGACGGTCGGCACCGGGCAGGAAGCGATGCCATTTCAGAAAAATGGAATTGTCGATCTGACCGTTCTTGTAATGAATCCCGATTATGGCAGCCGGTTGCAATTGCAAAAGATCGTCATGCTCGATCTCGCCGACATCGTGGTGGTGAACAAGAGCGATCTCCAGCGCGCCCGCACCGCGCACGCGGAGATCAAACAACGTCTGGAACAGAATCGGCGCGCGCAGCGGCTCATCGACACCGTCGCAAAACGGCATCGTGATCCTGGCGTGGATCAATTGTTCGACTTAATTTCGTGAGATAAACAGAAACGACGAAATCGGGAAAAGAAGGCAGAAATGAGAAATTAGTGATCGGAGGTAGAGAAAGGACGGAGGCCAATTTATGAGCAAGCTGGGACAAGTCGTTGAAGCGGTTGAGAAATATAACCGGTTCGTTCTCGATCGGGTGAAGCGTGCGCGCACCGACGAACAATTCGGGCGTGAGTTGCTGGGGCGCTGGAACGACATTAAAGCGAAAATTCCAGTCACACGTACACCGACCGGATTGCCGTTGCCGCGTCTTGCGTTGCCGGAGATCGATGAACCGGGCGAGATTGCGCGTTATCTGTTTGGCGAAGGATTACCAGGTGAGTTTCCATTTCTGAACGGCGCGTACCGCGAGATGTATCTGGAGCCGATTCGCGAACTCGAAAGCTTCGAGAAGGATGCTGTAGCGGCGGACGTGTCGCCCGCAAAGAGTTCCAAGCAGCGACCGCCACTACAGCAGGCCGAGGAACCAACGCGTTTGTTCTCCGGTTTGATGCTGGCCGAGGACACCAATGAGCGTTTTCATTATCTCACGCGGCATCAGCGCACGCACCGGCTCAGCACTGCATTCGATGGGCCGACACTTTATGGCATCGACAGCGACGCAGATGGCGTCTTCGGAAAAATCGGCGAGGGCGGCGTGGCGATCGATACGGTCGAGGACATGATGCGGCTTTACGATGGATTTGATCTTGGCTCGCCGAATTTTTCTGCGTCGATGACCATCAGCGGCCCGGCGCCGATCGTCATGGCAATGTACATCGCGGCAGCGAAGCGACGTTTTGGTTGGAAAGTTGTTTCAAAACTGCGCGGCACGATCCAGGCGGACATTTTCAAGGAAGTCCAGGCTCAGAACGAGACCATTTTTCCGATCGAAGCCTCGCTGCGTTTTCTCACCGACATGGTCGAGTTCACCACTCGCGAAATGCCGCGCTGGTATCCGATTTCGATCAGCGGTTACCACATCGGCGAAGCCGGTTCGACGCCGGTGCAGCAGGCCGCTTATACGCTCTCAAACGGATTTGCCTACGCGGAGATGTTCGACGCGCGCGGGATTCCGGTCGATCAATTCGGCCCGCGGCTATCATTCTTTCTCGATTGCGGTCTCGACGCCGAATACATCGCGCTGGCTCGCGTTTCGCGGCGCATCTGGGCGATCGGCATGCGTGACGCATTCGGCGCAGGCCCGCGCGCGCAGCTTTTCAAATTGCACACGCAGACCAGCGGTCGCTCGCTCATCGCGGCTGAATTCAAGAACAATCTTACCCGCACCGCCGCCGAATTAATGCTCGCTTACATAAACGCCACTAATTCGTGTCATTCTAACAGCGCGGACGAACCGTTCACGACGCCGAGCGAAGAATGGATCCGGCTCGCCGCGCACGGGCAAGCAATCCTGCTCGAGGAGTCCGGCGTTTTCAAACACACTATGAATATGTTGAGCGGCTCTCCGGGCATGAAAGCAGTGGAGCGCGCGGTGGA
>Ga0209690_1000348_pt1 | contig 24380 bp, 20 predicted proteins | sample GraSoiAngelo_150_FD_186164 | JGI IMG/M metagenome (GOLD analysis project Ga0209690, IMG submission 186164) | Grasslands soil microbial communities from the Angelo Coastal Reserve, California, USA - 14_1009_09_40cm (SPAdes) (version 2) | ecosystem: Environmental > Terrestrial > Soil > Grasslands ... | reverse complement strand
CTCCAGAAAATCCAATCCCGACATGTGAGGCATCACCATATCGGTGAGAATCATATGGGCGGGCTGGTCCTCCAGCAGGGACAGAGCGGACTCGCCATTGTCAGCTTCCAGGCAGGCGAAGCCGAGTGATTCGCCGACGGTTACGCAGAGCTTGCGGATGCTCTGCTCATCATCCACGATTAAGAGTCGGATTCGAAGATCGTCGCTGCTCACAAAGCCTTCCCCATGGTTTTCTCGACAACCGAGATAAACTGGCGCACCCGAAATGGCTTTTCCACGCAGGGGGCGCCGGTCTTGCGCAGGGTCTCCACCGTCTCTTCGTTGGCGATATCCCCAGTGATGAAAACGATGCGCGATACCAATTCCGGGCGGTTCTTGGCAATCCAGGTATGAACATCCACGCCATTCACGCCTCCTGGGGTACGCATGTCGGAGACGACACCGAGAAAATCGTCGCCAGCTTCGAGCAGTTCGAGCGCTTTGATGCCCGACTCAGCGCAGACGACGGGATAACCGCTGCGCTCCAAAGTGGCGAGAACATAGGCCATTACGCCGGGTTCGTCTTCAATCAAGAGGACCGGAAGAGGCAGGGGTTTTGCGGCAGGTTGACTCATCGTTGTATCACTCCGGCGGCGGCCCCCAGAGAGGCCGTTTCAGCGAGGGCAGGCAGGCGGACAATAAAAGTCGCGCCCTCTCCCCCGACGTTGTTGTGGCATAGAATCTCGCCGCCATGTTCGCGGACGATTCCGTAGCAGATGCTGAGACCCAGGCCAGTTCCCTTCCCTACTTCTTTGGTAGTGAAGAATGGATCAAAGATGCGGTCAGGAGTGGCAATCCCCTCGCCGTTATCGCGGAACGAGACCTCGACGAAATCCCCCAGGTTTGCGGTCATGATTTCAATACGGGCCAAGCGGCCGGTTTCGCGCACCGCGTCATAGGCATTGTTAAGAATGTTGAGAAAGACCTGCTGCAATTGATGGGAATCGCCGATCACATAAGGCAAATTCTGATCGAATAGCTCCACCACATCGATGCCATGGCTGGTGAAATCATAAGAGCGCAATTGCACGGTGCGGATGAGAATGGTGTTGAGTTGAACAGGTTTGCGCTGTGGCGGGTTCTGGCGCGCGAAGCTGAGCAGGTTTTGCACGATTTGCTTGGTGCGCTGGGCTTCTTGAAGAATCACTCGCAGATCCTTACGGGCGCTTTCCGGGACCTCGGCATTTTCCATGAGCAGATCGGCAAATCCAAGAATGGCCGTGAGTGGATTGTTAACCTCGTGGGCGACGCCCGAAACCAGTTGGCCTACCGCTGCCATCTTCTCGGCGTGCATGAGTTTGGATTGCAACATGGCCGCGTCGGTGATGTCGGTCATTACCACCACGATGCTGGTGACGGACCCTTGCTCATCACGCATGGGGCTGAGATTGACGGAAAACTGGCCCAACCGGCCGTCGCCACGGTAGATTTGCAGGTCAAGATTGTCTACTTGATGACCGGCCACGGTGGCATTGAGAGCATCGCTTAGGACCTGGCGGCGAGCCGGCGCCGCAAGTTCAAGCAGAGGCCGTCCTAGAATTTGTTTTTGTTCATAACCGGCGTCATACCAGCGGCGATTGCCATAGCTGATCAGCCCGGCGGTATCCACGACCAGGATGAGACTCTGGGTGTGATTCAGGATCTTGCTGGAAAAATCACGTTCGCGCTGCAGTTCAGACTGAAAATTCTTCAGCCCCGTGATATCGAGCATCAGGCCGCGGTACTGGACGACTCGGCCCTGCGCGTCCAGCACGGCGAATGCGTTGATGAGCACGTGCACAGCGGAACCGTCTTTGCGTCGAAGCGTCTCCTCGTGATTGCGCAACACCCCATGTTGCTGCATGAATTGCGCCAGCCGCTCCCGCACCTCGGGGGACGAATAGATTACGGCGTTGATATCCACTTGCAACAGCTCCTGCCGGCTGCCATAACCCAGCATGCGGACCAGCGCATCGTTCACTTCAATAAAGCGTCCTTCCGGCGTCGAGAAGAAAAGGCCCTCCTGAATGTTGTCAAACAGTTCTCGATAGCGACGCTCCGCTTCGCGGCGATCGGTGATGTCTTTGAGAACGTGAATGGTCTGAAGCCTCTCATTGTTTGCCCCATGAATACGCGAGGTCGAGACCAGATAAGTGCGCTCCAGCACGGGATGAACAAATTCATCGGTGCCATCACCAGTTCGACAGAATGGACAAGAGTGAGGGGGAGCTTCGGTGGCCAAGGCCAGGAGCGCCCGCATATTAAGTCCCACCAGTTGAACCGGCTCGACCCCGATAAATTCCGCCAGCGAACGATTCACACGCAACACATTGTGGGCCTCGTCATGGACCACGATGTAGTCGGAGATGGCATCGAAGATTTCCATCCAGTGCCGGTTGGCTTGATCCATGCGAGTGAAAAGGCGAGCGTTTTCCAACGCCATCGAGGCGTGGCTGGCGATGGCGTGAAGTAATTGCTGATCTTCCTGGCCGAAAGGCTGATCACGATCGGCGAGGCAAAGCACCCCGCCGAGATCTCCCGATGAACTGGGTATGCGGACCAGCGTGCAATCCGTCCAGCCCAGGGCCGAAGTAAATTCGGAACCGAGCAACTCGGTCGCGCTGGCCCGCACGATGTCTTCGCTGCGCTCCAGCAACAGCTTAGTAAGTGCCTGGCTGAAGCGGCGCAACAAGGAGCGGTCATGGCAAACCACCCGGGTCGGACCCTGCAGAACAATCGTTTCGAGCACGCCGTCCTGCGACAGCGCGAGAGCCACACCCCGCGCGCCAGTGATGTCCGCGGCGCGCGCTGCAAAGCTTTTGGCGAAGTCAGGTAGATGGAGTAGCTTGCCCACTTCGAGGGCCAAACCCATGAGAGCTTCCGCTACCTGGCGGTGCTGCTCAGAAAGGTCCAAATTGCGAGTCAACTCCAGGGCGATCGCAACTTGACCCGCCAGCACGCGCGCCCGGCGGATGTCTTCCTCGGAAATGCCTTTCCGATCGAGGCGATCCAATACGCCGAACATGCCTAAGATCTGGCCGTCAGAACCCAGCAGGGGCACGGCCACTATCTGCCGAATGGGGAGTTTGGCAATAAATTCCAGGTCTGCACCCACAATCTTGCTGGCCTCATCGGCCCAGAACACTTCTTTGGCAGCCAGGGTACGGGTGGCAACTCCCTCCGGCAAAATGTGATCCACGCGGCTGGGTTTCCCTTTGACGGTAGCCCAGCGAACATGGAAGGCGCTACGCTGCATCAAGCCAACGAAGGAAAATTCAAATCCGAGGAAGTCAGCAGCTCGCACTACGATGGCTTGCATGAATTGATCCAGCTTGCCGATGGAACCCAGCTCTGAGGAAATCTCCAGCAACTGATGCAGTTCCTGGGCGTGCGCCCGGGCAGTGCCGTAGAGTTCCGCGTTGGCGATCGCCACGGCGCCGAAGCCGGCAATCACCGAGACCAGCGACTTCTCTTCGGAGCTGAAGGTTCCCTCCTGCCGCGGATAAATCAGAATCGCACCCTGGGTTCGTGAAGTGCGGAAAGGGGCGGCAATCAGCATTCCCGAGGGCACTATGTCCCCGAATGCATGCGACTCGGGATCGATAGAGACGGTGATAGGTTCGCCTGCCGCCACCGCCCGCCCAGCCAGATCAGCCGAGAAACGCAGAGCCCGACGATCATGCCGGGCACGAATGGAATTGGCGAACTGAGGCGTCTCAGCGGCCACAGCACGCAACTGGAAAGGACCTTCCTGACGCAACAGAACGCATACCAGCCGGGTGCGCAGCAGAACCCGAATCCGATCCGCCAGCGCTTCGATGACCGCCGAGACATCCGGCGTGCCGTGCAGCGCGTGTGCCACCTCGGCGAGAATCTCGACCCGCCGATGTTCTTCGCGGGAGGCTTGGGTCAAGCGCGTGGCTTCGAGAAGGCTTCCTAGTTGCCCCGCGAGGATAGTGGCTTTAGCTGCTAGGTCTTCATTGAAGAAATTGGCGTCGGCGTCATGCAGAAACGCGGCGGCACCGATAACCTCATTAGAAACTACCAATGGAGCAGCCATCATCGAGCGGGCCTGAAATGCGGCCGCCATGGGGTAGCGGTGCGGATCCACGTCATTGACGAACACCGTGCGGCGGCTGCGAACCGCTTCCATGGCGACGGCACTTTCGTCAGCCTTGAGCCGGGCTCCGCGGAACCTTTCGGCCAGCAAGCCATCCGCTTCCGCGCCAACTAGTTCGTCGGGAGAAGCAACTTGCCAGAAATAGACCCCATTGACCTGAAAAAAATCGCGCGTGGCACGACAGAACAGTTGAATGAGAGAGTCGGCAGAAGTGCCCCGAGCGGCGGCATCGGAAATGCGCAAGAGCAACTTTTGAAAAGAGTCGCTGGACGGGGGACCAAACTCCGGAGTTATCGTCGTGTTCCCGGGCTGCATGGTCAGAAGAACACCGCCTGCTCACCTCGCTCAAACTCACAAGTGCTTGAATATAAGGGAAAAGTATCGTGCGATCTCATTTTGAGTCAAGCAAAATAGGGGCGGGGTGTCTAACTGTGAATCTTAAGCGCTGGCTGTGAGGTGTCTCAAGATGAGAGATAAAGCAAGTCAGGAACGCTTCAATGAGACGTTTCTCATGACTGGAGAGCCTCATTCTAGCTGTCTTTACTGGCTTAAGTAGTCATCGTCACAGCTAGTTAACTCACGTAACCAATCGCAGGTCGAGGCTGGCATCGGCATTGCTCATAAAGGGTCACTACTTTTGTCCGAGGAGGAACTGTGTCTTCAGCAAGGGCGCTGTGCTGGCAGACGGCAGGGGTCTTAACGATATTAGCGGGCATGACATGTGCGATACCGCTGGCAACCGCCGCGGAAAAATCGGTTGAACTGACTCGTAAGGCCAAGACAAAAGTGGCGGCCGTCTATCCCGCTCTGGCCAAGCGAATGAACATTACCGGCACGGTGAAAATTGAGGTTCTGGTGGCAGCGAATGGAACTGTCAAAACCGCCAAGGTATTGGGCGGACATCCCCTGCTGGCGAATGCTGCCGTAGATGCGGTCAGGAAGTGGCGTTTCGAAGCCGCATCCGAGGAAACGTCAGGGGTAGTCGAATTCAAGTTCGCCTCCGACCAGCAGTGATGCAGATTTACCAATGGAGGAGTCCCGAAAGCGAGACTGAGATACAAGTGCGATCTGCGAAAAGGTACTTGATGGAGGAACAGCAATGACAATCGGCAAGAAACTCTACCTTAACTTCGGAGCCGTCCTTGCGATGGTCGTGGTGCTGTTTCTGGTGAACCTCACGGCGGTGCAGCGGGAGCATTCGGCCAAAGCGGCGGCGAGCGCTTCGATCGAGTTGGCCGATGCCACCGACGCGGTCAAGTTTCAGATGATGCAGAACCGTCTATACCTGAGTAATTACCTGTTGAGCGGGGACACCCGCGAAGTAGAGCGGATGAATGAAGGCATCCGCTTCTTGAACGAGAAATTACTCAAGGCGGAAGGCTTTTCGAATTCAGACCAGCAGAAATCGGCGCTTGAGAAGGTCCGGCAGCAGGAACAGAATTGGCTAAAAGAATTCGCCACCCCGCTGGTAGAAAAACGCAAAGATGTGGATGCCGGCAATGGTACTGTGGCTGAGCTGCAGATCTTTTATTTGCAGAAAGATGCTTCCGCCTGGGTGAAAACCTCCACCGAGTACCTGGACATGGCGGACCAAGAAAGCAAAAAGATTTTGGAGGAACGCCGCAAGTCGGACGAGACCGCCGCCACCGCAACCGTACTGGTCGCTCTATTCAGCACTCTGCTGGCACTTGGTCTGGGAATCGCAATCGCCTATCGGAGTTCCAAGACCATCACCGAACCCCTCACCAATCTGATGATGGTGGCCAGGCAGATCGGAAATACTGGTGACCTCGACCACACCATCGACATAGAGCGCCAGGATGAAATCGGCGAACTGGCCCGGACCTTTGGCAATATGGTGATTTATCTGAAAGAGATGGCTGCGGTTTCCGAAGCGATCGCCGGCGGCGACCTGACCGTGCAGGTGCAGCCGCGCTCCAAGCATGACACTTTGGGCAATGCGTTCTTCCGCATGGTGGAGGGACTGCGAAGCCTGGTACGCAACGTGCGAGACGCGTCCTCGCAAGTGGCCAGCGCTTCCAACCAGGTTGCAGGCGCCTCCGACGAGTCCGCCAAGATCAGCCTGCAGGCCTCCTCCGCCATTGATGAAGTCACCAGCACCATGCACGAGATGAGTGTGAACGTGCAGAACATGGTGAAGAGCACGCAGACGCAAGCCTCGAGCGTAAGTGAAACCTCGGCTTCGATTGACCAGATGGTGGCCTCGATCCAGCGCGTGGCAGATACCGCCAAGGTATTGCTGGACATTTCCAATCGCTCGCGCGAGGAAGTGCACAGCGGCATCACCACTATGGAGAAGGCCACCGATGGCCTTAACAAGATCAACAACACCATTCACTCCTCGGGTGAAATCATTGACGCGCTGGGACATCGTGCTGATGACATTGGAAAAATCATCGAGGTCATCGACGATCTCGCAGAACAGACCAACCTACTGGCGCTGAATGCTGCCATTGAAGCCGCCCGCGCCGGCGAGCACGGACTGGGTTTCGCGGTGGTGGCCGACGAAGTGAGAAAGCTGGCGGAAAAATCAGCGCAATCCACCAAGGAGATTTCCGAACTTATCCAGAGTATTCAGAAGGAAGCGCGCAAGGCCGTCGAGAACATGGACAAAAGCACCAACATTGTGAACGAAGGCTTGAACCTGGGTCAGGAGCTGAATGCGGCGCTGCGCAAGATTTCCAACGTAGTCACCGAAGTTTACAAGTTCGCCCAGGAAATCGGGGCGGCCACCAACGAGCAGTCGCACGGTTCTTCGCAGATCGCCAGGGCCACCACCCGTTTGAACGAGATCACCCACGAAATCAATTCGGCGGTGGAGGAACAGGCGTCGGGGGCACAGGCAGTCGTAAAAGCCATGGAGCGCATGCGGGAACTGACGCAGCAATCCACCTCAGGCTCGACCGAACTCGCGGCCTCGGCCGAACAGATGTCCAAGATGTCGCGCGGACTTCTGGAATCGATGGATCGTTTCGCCTTGCGCGACGCCGACAGCGGACATGTTGCACACCGCGAAGAAAAACCGGCGGCCAAAACCGTGGCCCGTTATGCCACTGCAGGACAGAACTAGCGCGAGAGCATGACCCGGGAACTCCATATCGTCGGATTCAAAGTGGGCCGGGAGACTTACGGCGTGCCCATTACGTCGCTGCATGAGATCGTGCGGGTACCGGAGATCACGGCAGTGCCGGACGCGCCCGAGTACATGGAGGGCGTAATTAATCTACGGGGCAAGATTGTATCGGTGATTGATTTGCGCAAGAAATTCGGCGAGAAGCAACTGGCGGTAAACCGGCGAAACCGCATTCTGGTCGTGGAATGGAACGGTCGCCTTTCCGGATTGATTGTCGATTCAGCCTCGGAAGTGTTGAAGATTCCAGCCGGCGATGTGGAACCGGCCCCGGCGGTACTGCAAGAGGGCGGGCTGAACTGTGTGACCGGGCTGGGCAAATTCGGCGGCCGCCTGATCGTGCTGCTGGATATGAACAAGCTGCTCGAACATAGCGCCGTACGGCAAAGGAATGCCGCCGGCGAGGCCAAGAACATTGGGACGGGCAAAGCAGAGGCGCGGGGCGCCGGCGTGAAATAGGTAGATCCAGGCAGGATTGGACAATCCATGAGCACGTCAATGGCAGCCCTGACCGACGCGGAACTGAAACTACTGCAAGCGCTCGTCTACCAGGAATGCGGCATGCATTTCGACGAGCGCCGGATACACTTCCTGCAAGACCGTTTGCAGCGCCGTTTGAAAGAGTGCCAGGTCGACTCGTTCTATAGCTATTACCGCCTGCTCATCAGTCAGGAGGGCAAGGACGAACTGGCGCGCCTACTGGAAAACCTGACCGTCAACGAAACCAGTTTCTTCCGCAATAAGGCCCAACTGGAATTGTTCCACAAGTATGTGCTGGAAGATCTTCTGCGCCGCAAGCACGAGAGCCGCGATTATTCCCTGCGCATCTGGAGCGCGGGCTGTTCCACCGGTCAGGAACCGTACACGCTGGCCATGCTGGTGGCGGACGCCCTGGCTTATTACTATCTGCGTAACCCTTTGCCCTATGAAATGCCCCTGCCCAAACCGCTGATTCCTGGCCCGTGGCGGATCGAGATCACAGCTAGTGACATTAGTTATTCGGTACTGCGGGTGGCTCAGCAGGGCGCCTACAACGAAAACCAGATGTCCACCGTGGATTACAGCTACCGCCTGCGTTATTTCGATAAGGTGGGCGACCACTACGCGGTCAAAAAGGCGCTCAAGGAACAGGTTCACTTCGATTTCCACAATTTGAAGACGGAATATTTGCCGCAACGCAATGATGTGATCTTCTGCCGCAACGTCATGATGTATTTCGACGAAGCTGAACAGAAACGGCTGATCGACAAGTTCTACCGCTGCCTGAACCCGGAGGGCTACGTGTTCGTGGGACATGCCGAGAGTCTGCTGGGGCTGACCGACAAATTTCAAATGGTGCACCGCAACAGTGGTACCGCATATCAGCGCGTGGAGATCAAATCGTGAGTACCGGTCGCGATGAACGGATGGCAGAACTCCGCGAGATCTTCTTCGAGAGCGCCCAGGAACTGTTGCAGGCGCTGAACGATGAAGCCTTGAAACTGGAGAAGGAACCAGGTGACGCGGAGATTGTACGCACCATCCGGCGGATTGTGCACACTCTGAAAGGCGATGCTGCGGCCTGCGGTTATCGCGAACTGAGCGAACTGGCGCACGATATGGAAGACGTCCTGGCGCTGCAAACTGCTTCCGCGCACACTTCCCTGCCCCAGGTCGCCTTCACGGCCGTAGACGTGTTTGGCGCCATCCTGACGGCTTACCGCCGCCGGGTCAAAGTGCCTTCTACCGAGCCTTTGCGGAAAATGATTCACGCTATGGCAGAGTATGCGGGGAACGTCCCGGCCCCTAAAAAGAAGCTGGCGGGAAACAAGACATCCCGCTCGAAGACGCCCGCGACACGGGATAGCGGCGGGAACCGCCGCGAGGAATCGCGGGTCCCCGCCCGAGCTCGATTGGCAGCATGGAACGAGTACGAAAAGCTGGCTATCCAGAAGGCTCTGCGTCAGGGTAAGAAACTATATCACGTTCTGGCAGACATCGATCTCGATTGCGGCATGCCGATTGCCGGGCGTCAACTGGTGCAAGTCGCGCTGAGCGCGATCGGCGAAATCCTGGCGATTCGACCGGAGGCAGGGGCATCGCAGGCGGAACGGCTGGTGGAATTCGCTGTGGCGAGCGACAAAACTGCGGAGCAGATCGCCGCCAAATGCCAGGTTCCGACGGTGATTTCGAAGGTCACAGTCGGGCTCATTGCAGATGCAACGGGAGCCAAAGATCCGAATTTTGCGATCCCCCACCCCATCGCGACGTTTACGAGCGAGTCGGCGGCGAAGCTAGAGCATTCTCCGGCGAGCCAGCCACTCTCAGAATCCGAAGACGATCAGCAACCAACCACGCCGTCGCACATGGCCTCGCTGGCCGACAATATATTGCGAGTAGACGCGGAGCGCATCGACAACGTGCTCAACCTGGTGGGCGAGTTGATCATCGGCAAATCCATGCTGCAGCAGACGCTGAATGATTTCGCCAAGCGCTTTCCTAAGGACCATATGCGCGGCAAATTTGCCGATGCCATGGCCTTACAGGGACGAGTACTGAATGATCTGCAGCGTTCGGTGATGAAGATCCGCATGGTGCCGGTGGAGCAACTGTTCCGCCGCTTTCCCCGCTTAATACGAGATGTAGGACGGCAATGTGGGAAACAAGTGGAGCTGGTCATAAGCGGTCAACACACAGATTTGGACAAAAGCATCCTAGATGCGATTGCGGAACCAATTACCCATCTAATTCGCAATGCGGTCAGCCACGGTATCGAGAGCGCCGAGGAACGGCAGCGGGCGGGCAAATCCCCGAATGGCACAATACGGCTTCAGGCCTACCATCAAGCCAATCAGGTGGTTGTGGAAGTCAGAGACGATGGCCAGGGCATTAATGCCGAGCGGGTAAAAACCAGAGCCGTCGAACAGGGAATGATTACTGCGGAGGCAGCCGCCCAGCTGAGCGAATCGGAAATTCTGGACTTGATCTTCCAGCCAGGGCTCAGCACTGCCGAACAAATCACTGAGGTTTCCGGGCGGGGTGTGGGTATGGATGTCGTGCAGAGTGTGTTGCGCCGCCTGAAAGGCACAGTGGAGGTAGAGACCAACCCGGGCCGCGGCACCGCCTTCCGGCTGAAACTGCCGCTGACTCTGGCAATTATCAAAGCCTTGTTGTTCCGCGTAGAACACCGGCTGTATGCCATCGCGCTCAGCAGCGTCGCGGAAATTGCGCGAACTATCGAATCAGAAATTCACCAGGTGGACAACCGCGAGATTTTGCAGCTACGTAACCAGGTATTACCGATGGTAAGGCTGGGAAGGCTCCCCGTTGGTGCGGATCATGGATCGCACAAAATATTCGTACTGGTGATCACATCGGGTGATAAGAAGTTTGGGCTCATCGTAGACCAACTGGAAGGCGAGCAAGAATTAGTCATCAAGGCACTGGATGACCATGCCATCTCCACCGACTTGGTGAGCGGGGCCTCCATTATGGGCGACGGCCGGGTGGTCATGATTCTGAATCTTTCGGCGGTGGTGGAACATTTCTCTCGTTCCCGCTTTAAGTCCTCCGGAGTGCTGGGATCCGGAATGCTGCTTTCTCACGAGGAGCGCTCTCCTCTGGGGCCAATTGACAGAGGAGCGCAGGCATGAACGATCCGCCATGGACGGCACATTTGGATTAAAGAAGATTGCTGAGCTCAAGCCGCAGGTGGTCACGTTAGACCTCGAAATGCCGGGCTTGAGCGGCATCGACACTTTGAAGGAAATCATGCGGCGCTACCGGGTGCCAGTTATCGTGGTCAGTTCGCATAGCACGCAAGGCGCCTCGATTACGCTTCAGGCCCTGGGACTGGGTGCATTTGATTTCGTAGCCAAACCGCAAGACGTGTCGGCGCGCATGCCTGAGATCGCAACGCAACTGATCACGAAAATCAAGGCCGCCGCTGAATGCAATGGCTCCCGAATGAAGCCGCTGCCGGAAGATGGGCGCCGCGCGGAGAAGCCTTCGTCGGTTTCTACCAATGCTCCGACCCGCGTGGTGGCAGTCGGGATCTCGACCGGCGGTCCGAACGCCTTGCAGTACATGTTGTCGCAATTGCCTGGTGATTTCCCGGGAAGCATCGTGGTGGTGCAACACATGCCCGATGGCTTTACCGACATGTTCGCTCGCCGCCTAGATGAGAACTGTGCGATAAAAGTCAAGGAAGCAAGATCCGCTGACCTATTGTTGGCGGGACGGGTGCTGATCTGTCCCGGCAGCCGGCACATCAAGGTAAAGCGATTGCCTTTGGGAGATGTAGTGGTTCTGACCGATGATACCCGGGTCCACGGACACCGGCCATCGGCCGACGTGTTGTTCAAGAGTGTTGCCGAAGAATTTGGGTCGCGAGGCATCGCGGTGTTGATGACTGGCATGGGCGACGACGGCGCGGAGGGCATGGGGTACGTGAAAGCGGCCGGCGGCATGACCATCGCACAGAGTGAAGACTCATGCGTGGTATTCGGGATGCCGAAAGCGGCTATCGACCGAGGATATGTGGTGCGGATCGTGTCTCTGGACGCGCTTGCAAATACGCTGCAAGCACATTGCGCGCCCGAACGGGGACATGACCAAAGACTTGAGAGCGGCGGCAGCGGCGGCAGAGCGGCAGGCGCCGGACGAGTTTGAAGTTCCCGGCCGTCAACCTGACGGCCAGTGCTGAAGGTAGGTAGGAGGAGGTCGTGTTATGGAACAGTTTGCGCCGGTACGACGCAGCAAGGACGGACAACCGGTCCGTTACTTAATCGTAGATGACTCGGTTTTCGCGCGTAAGAATCTGGCGCGCATGATTGAGTCATTTGGTGGGCAGGTAGCTAGCGAAGCGGGGGATGGTTTGACGGCCATCACGGAATATGACCGCACTAGTCCTGACATTGTGCTCATGGATATCACCATGCCCCAGATGGAGGGCATTGAGGCCGCGGAAAAAATCGTACAGCAGCATCCCGAGGCCCGCATTGTGATGGTGTCATCCGTGGGATATCAGGAAAACATCGTCGCCGCGCTGCAGCGAGGTGCGCGCCACTTCGTACAGAAGCCGGTCAAGCCGGATGTGCTTTACGAAGTGATCAAATACGTACTGGGGGACGATGCCGCAGTAACTAATGCTGCCGGCGCGGGAGCCTGATTTATGAAAATGGAGTTGATTCAGCCGTTCATCAACGCGGCCGACGCCGTGCTGGCGCAGGGGCTGCAATGTACTACGTCCATTGCGAACCTCAGCATGGAGGAAGAGGCGTATCGTCGTAAGGGAATCGCCGCTTTGGTATGGCTTACCGGAGACATCGAAGGGCGGATCATTCTTGATCTAGACCCTGAAACCGCAGTGAGGGTGGCCAGCCGTATGGCCGGCGGGGAGCTGCCGGAATCCGATGAACTGGTGCGGGAAACCGTCTTTGAGCTGGCCAACCAGGTGATCGGCAATGCCATTACCTCGCTCAACGATCAAGGATTTCATTTCAGGGTGCATCCCCCCGTTCTGCACACCTCGGAAGAAGGTAGCCGAAGCAGTGAAGATACCGAAGCCCTCGTCATGTGCTTCGAAACCATCAGCGGCAAGATCTTCATGAATATCGCGCTACGATATACCGGTCGCCGCCATCCCGATCGCGCGGCGGTTGCTGGATAACAATCCATCTGTTGTCGAGCCATTAAAACAAAGTAGGCACTCGCGCCAAAGCTCATGCTGCATGCTCAAGGGGCGCTTTCACCTGCACGCGCTGGCGATCATCACTTCCCCGGATATCCCTGCTCATCCAATCAAGGCGTCTCTGCCGCTGACGAGCAATGAAGTATGGGGCTCGCCAGGCTGGTATCAACAAAGAAACTGCGGAACGACGCTAAGCTCAGGGGCCTGCGATAACGAAAACCGGGTTCTGGGGCGGCGGAGGTAGTCCGGGCCCGGGCGGATTTGCGGCGCTCACCGGAGCCGGCAAAGTGTATATGGTGCCGTTAGGGTTCCGCAGGGCCGTGTCATCAGATGTCCGGATGACGGCAACACTTCCCGCGTCGCAACTTGCCACATAGACTCGCGAGCTATCCCCGGAAGTCGCGGTAGAGATTCGGAATCGGGCAGAGCCGCAACCCGTGACAACTGGCACGCTGGCTAAGGAAATGCCTTTTGTGATGCTGTTGCTGGAAGTATTAATCACCGTGACTTGCTCTGCGACCGAGTTTCCGCTGAGCACGAGACTGGCAATGTAAGCACGTGTCCCATCCGGCAAAGCACTCACAGTTAGTGCAGAACATCCGGCGGGGCACGGCGCGTTCGGGCCAGCGGTTAAGTCAATCGTGGCCAGCAGGTTATTCGGGGGATCCGCTGCCGCATTGAGGATGGTAACTGTTCCCGCTGTCGGGTTCGTGATATAGAGACGGTTTGAATTCTTCTCATACATCATGAAATTCGCGCCTGCGCCGGCGGAAACCGGCGTACCGGGGTTCACCAACGCATCGGTATTTGGGTCGATGACTGCTACATCCCCGTTGCCTTGGCTCAGCACGTAAACACGGCCGCTATCAGAGCGGGCTAACGCCCACAGCGGAGAATTAATGGTCGGATCCGTAATCGTGGTGTTAACAGTTTTATTGAGAGGGTTAATGCTGGTTACCGAACTATCGCCCTGGTTCACCGCGTAGAGCTTTTTGGCGTCCGGAGTCTCAGCGAGGGCTACAGGGTTCGTTCCGACCGGAATAATGTTGGTTACAACATTTGAAGTGATGCTAACGGCAGCAACAGTGTTGGCGCCCGAATTGGCCACATAAACGGTGCTGTTCTCAGTTGTGTGCACAAAAACCGGCACCGAGCCGGTGGGCAAACTGGTGAAGACGACGGATCCAAGACCAGTGACCGAACAGGGCAGAACTGAGCACGGTGGCGCGGGAGAAAAACTCGCGACGGTGTCGTCCAGACTGTTAGCTACGAAAACATGAGCAGTTCCGGAGGGCTGCACAGCGGCGTGTACCGGCCCTAATCCGACTTTTGCGGTTCCGATGTTGCTATCGCCTGAAACATCGATTTGCATGCCCGTTCCCGGATTAGCCGGGCCATTGCTGTTTACTACGAAGACGGCACGGAAGTTGCTGGAATCGGGCGGCGTAACAGTGTTCGGAATCACGATCGGACGGAATGTGTCTCCGCAGCTAACGCATACCATGGTGGAAAGCAGAACTGTGGTCACACGAGCCTTGCACAACAATGTCATCGGCACCCCGCCGCAGAAGTTCGAGTGTTCATTAATGATCCCGGAAGAGTTTCCATTCTAAACGTGAAGTGGAGGGGAGCGCCAGCGAAGCAGCCGGAATGCAAAGTGCCGAGGCCGAGAGCTGAGCGCTGAGGTGACGGTGAATGCTAAATGGCAGTGCTGAAGGCTCGCTTCTCACGCCTGCTTGCGACTGGATTTCCGAGCTGCAACCGCAGTCCCGCGAACTGCCGCCCTCGCTGCCGGCTTCTTGCCTTCGGTTTGCGCCAGGCTCTGCTTAAGGGCAGCCATTAGGTCCACCACTGGCGCGAGTTTCTTCGGTTTCTCTACTGCAGCAATCTCACCGCCCTCAAGTTTCGCCTCGATCAGTTTTTTCAGGTTTTCCTGAAATTCGTCGTGATATTTCTCCGGATTCCATTCGTCGGCGAGGGCTTCAATCAACTGGTGGGCAACTTTGACTTCTGCTTCTTTGAGCTCTATGTCCGGAGCGCCGAAATCTTTGACCTCGCGAACTTCTTCCGCGTAGTACATGGTATGAAGCATCATTCCGCCTTTGTGAGGGCGAAGAAATACTGTGTACTCGCGGTTGTGCATGGTAAGTTTTGCAATGGCGACAAATTCACTTTCTTCCAAGGCTCGCGTCAGCAACGCGTAAGGGCGCCGACCGGCTTCCTCGGGAACCATGTAGTAGGACGATTCAAAGTAAACGGGATCCACTTCGGTGGACTTCACGAACTCCAGGATTTCCATGGTCTTGGCAGTTTTGGGTTCGATCTTTTTGATCTCTTCGGGTTCGATGACAACGTACTCGTCTTTGCGATATTCGTAGCCTTTGACGATCTCGCTGCGTTCAACCACGCGGTTGTCTGCCGGACAGTAGAGCTGCTGCTTGATGCGCTGCATGTCGTCACGATGAAGCATGTGAAAGGAGATACCGGAACTGCGCGCACCGGAGAAAAGACGCACCGGCATGGATATCAAACCGAATGTCAGGTAACCTGACCAGACTGAAGCCGCCATAGTAGCCCCCGAGTCTTCACCAAGATAGAGCCGGCGCCAGAGCCACGCCAAGGTACAGAGTTTAGCCTACAACGCTCCATTTTGATGCACATTACGGGCGGGGGAATATAAACGTAAAGCACCAGAATTGGTGCAAGTCGGAACTCAAGCCCAATAACTGGTAGTTACCAGTCGGTGCCAGTCGGGGTCTTGAAAGCGCCCATGCTGGAAGGAAGATCGGCTGGATGATGGCAATTGTTGGGTGGTCTACGGGTGCCGGTTTGCAATTATGGCCTGCGTTAGCCATAACGACGGCTTTTGCCATACTTGCATGGCTGATCAAGGGGGTCAATAGGTCCGGAACTGTGGCGGGAGCGGTAGTCTCGTTCCTACTGCTCCGGAGTGCGGGGCTGGGGGCGTTCGCTGTGCTGGTTTCGGTTTTTGCTCTCACCTGGATCAGCACACGATTCGGCTACGCACGAAAACTACACCGCGGAACCGCTGAGAAGAGTAACGGCCGGAACGGATTCCAAGTACTGGCTAATTTGGGGATTGCAACATTTTGCGTAGCGCTATTCGCCATTACAGATAGACAAGTCTTCTTACTGGCTTGTGTAGCAGCATTGGCGGAAGCGGCGGCGGATACGGTTTCCAGCGAATACGGACAAGCTACCAGCGACACGGCACTCCTGATCACCACTTTGGAGCGAGTGCCAGCAGGTACCGATGGCGGCATGAGCATGGGCGGAACGGTTGCCGGAATCATAGCCGCGATAGTGGTCAGTTTCGTTGCCCTGGTTGCCGGTCTTCTTGCCTGGCGCTGGTTGTGGGTGTCAGCTACAGCGGCAGTAGTTGGAATGTTGGCGGATAGCCTGCTGGGCGCGAGCCTGGAGCGCAAGCACGTCTTGGGCAACGATGCGGTCAATTTGCTGGGTACCCTTATTTCTGCTCTGCTCGCAGCTGGCCTATTCATGTTCCTGAATCAAGTTTTCTGACCGCTGTCACGTTTCCTGTCACCGTAAAGAGATTTGCGACATTTTGACCTGCACAATAAGTGTTGCATTTTTTTATTTTCAGGCTAGAATGCCTCACCATTGAGTTGTGCCACTTTGAGTCGAACCTATAAAGCATTAGCTGGAACCGCGCTCCTGTGGCTGGTTGCCAGCTGCCCTTTGTTGGCGCAGCGAGGGGCGCTGACGGCTCCCCGGAACGTCGCGCAGTTGGCCCAGCAGGCCGCCACGATCGTGCGCGGACAAGTGATGAGCGCGCACGTCGAACCCCATCCCCAACTTACCAATCTCAGCACCGTGGTTGTCACCTTGCGGGTCGAGAAGAATCTGAAAGGCACCGCGACTTCCGCGCTCACGTTCCGGCAATTCATCTGGGACATCCGCGACAAATACGACGCTGCCGGCTATCGCAAGGGACAGGAACTGCTGTTGTTGCTCAATAAGACCAGCGAATACGGGCTGACGAGCCCGGCTGGCGTCGAGCAGGGTCGATTCGGAATTTCGCGCGATGCCAAAGGAAATCTCACAGCCGTTAATGGACACGGCAATGTGGGACTGTTTGCCAATTTCGCTGAGCAGATGAAGCGACCCGGAGTGAAACTTTCTCCACGAGCCTCGGCGCTGGTGGCGCGGCACCGCCAAGGCCCAGTGCCGCTCCCGGAGCTGGAGGAAATCATCAAGCAGTTCGCGGGAGCCAGGTAAATGCGACGACACCACTCATTCCGGTGGCGCATGGCGGCGCCTGTTCTCGCCACGTGCTGTCTGCTGATGATTTCGCCGGTTGCGCTGCACGCCGGAGGTCCGCTTTTCGTCGGCGGCCCGACTTTTGGCGTGGATGGTCAGCCCTTTACCTGGAACCCGGCTACGATGCCGATCAAGTATCGCGTGGATGGCGGTCCCATGAGCGTCGCGCCCTCCGGCCAGGTTGTGATCAGCAATGCCCAAGGCATTACGCGGGTGCAGCAGATGCTTCAAACCTGGCAGAACGTCTCTACTGCGGCGGTCTCCTTTAGCAACGCAGGACCAATTCTGCCGGTTGCGGGTTTCAGCGATGGCGACGTGAGTAGTGCGCCGGAGTTCGCTGCCGTGGCCGGCTCGTGCCAGAGTGGCGCCCAGAGTCCAATCATCTTCGACGCCAACGGTCGCGTGCTGGCGGAATTGGGGGCCGACCCGCTCATCATTGGCTTCTCAGGGCAATGTGCTCTGAGCAAAAGCGGACAAATTATTTCTGATCTGGTTCTATTGAACGGAGCGTTTCAGGATGGAGTAACACAACCGCAACTGGATGCTAACCAATTCAATGAAGCCATCATTCATGAAATGGGCCACTTCCTTGGATTGGACCATTCTCAGATCAATCTGGACCTCTTTCTCAATGCTCTGAATGCGGGTCAGTTCGGCACCTGCGATCTTGATGATCTCGCTGGTTTGCCACTGATGTTTCCGATTTCTTTCTGCCAGGCACGGCTGGATGCCGGCCTGCCCCAATTGGCGCCAGATGATATGGCGTGGATTTCGAAACTCTATCCGAGCACTAACTTCGCCAAGACCTACGCAACAATTTCGGGAACCATTTTATCTTCTGACGGGCAGACCCCGGTACAGGGAGTAAACGTCATTGCGCGGCAATTGGACGATTCCGCGACTTCCAAAGATGAATCGCGTCGCGTCGCCATGTCGGTGGTGTCGGGATACCGGTTTACCCAGAATCCAGGTCAAACTGTGACTTCGAATTATCTGCCGTGCACTCCGCCCGGACAGAGAGGTTGTCCAGTTGGCGGCTTCCTCGATGACAACAGCGCCGGCGATGTTTTCGGGTCACGCAACAGTTCGTTTATTGGTAGTTACGACATTCCTGTGCTCGCCGGGGCAAGTTACACGGTAGAAGTGGAATCTGTCTTCGGTGCATTCATAGGGGGGTCGGGGGTCGGGCCCCTGCGTTTGCCGATTGCGTTGCCCGGCGGGATTCCAGAGTTCTGGCACCAAACGGAAACTTCATTTGATGATCCCACACAGGCTGATCCGATCTCGACCAGCCCCGGACAGACAATCCCCGGCACGGACGTCATCCTTAACGGTACGCAACCGACGTTCGATCGATTCGAGGATCCCGGAGCGAACTTGTTGAGGCACGACTTGGTGCCAATGCCCCGAGAAGATGAACTGCAGCAGCGGGAGGATACATGAGGTCGAGGGCCCTCGTTGTCTCTAGTCTGGGTGTGCTGCTGCTCTTTCCGGGCTGCGGAGGAGGAGGATCAAACCCCGCTCCGCCCCCACCGCCTCCACCCCCACCTCCGGCTTTGCTCCTGGCGACTTCCTCGCTGCCGAACGCCGTCGTGGCACAGATATATCTGGCGTCCCTGGTGGCCAGCGGAGGTACACCGCCGTACTCCTGGACAGCAACCGGAACGCCTCAGGGTCTAACCGTAGATGCCTTGGGTAATATCATGGGACGGGCGGTGGCAAGCGGTTCGGCGTCGCTGAATGTCCAGGTAAAGGATTCCGGATCTCCGGCGCAGACAGCAAAAGGGACCGTATCGTTGACGATCGAAGCGTCGCTCCCGCTGGCAGCGCAGACCTCTGTTCTCCCCAAAGCTGCAGTAGGCCGTGTTTATAACGCTGGGCTGGCTGCAATCGGAGGCACACCACCATATGCGTGGACCCTCGGCAGCGGCACTTTACCCGCCGGACTAACATTGGATTCGCGGGGCCTGATCAGTGGCACGCCATTAGTCACAGCGGTTGGAACCGTTAGTCTTAGTTTCGTGGTTACAGATTCGGGTTCGCCCGCGCAAACCTCAAGTGCCTCTCTTAACCTTATCGTCACACAACCGCTGGGACGCAACGATTCCATCGCCACGGCTACCCTTATCACGAATGGGACGTCTAACGCTTCCATCAGCCCTTATTCGGATCCGAGCAGCACTGGCCCGGACAGTGACTATTACAAGTTGACGGCGAACCCGGCAGCGACTGTGAACGTAGAAATCTTCGCGGCGCGTCTCTTCCCACCTAGCCCACTGGATTCGGTGATTGAGATACTTGACGGTACCGGTAAACGCTTTACAACCTGCAAAGATCCTATCCAAGCATTCCTGGTACCGCCGGCCGTTATCGATCCGAATCCAAATGACTTTAATGATACGTGCATCAACGACGACGACCCGAACACGAATACCACCGACTCGAGCTTAGGTTTCCAAGTACCAGGCACATCCGGCGGCCCGCCTGTCACCTTCTATGTCCACGTCTTCGACTGGCGTGGCGATGCGCGGCCCGACATGCTCTACCAAATTCAGATCAGTGGTGCCAACTAATCCTCAGCGACGCTGCTAACTCCAGTTCCCAGGTTCCTCGGTTGGGAGAAGGCCAATGGCCAGATTCCGCCGGGCGCGGTGGTTATGGCCCGCACGGGATGGACCTCTCGCCGGAACTCCGACAAAGAATACCGCAATGCCGACCCGAAAGGCCGATATCGCAAGTTTGCCCCACCCACAAGATCTCGAGCGCGACACTGTCACCATTCGCAACCTGATTCCTGATTTTGTAGCTTTGACTGGAGAGCGCTTTCTGGCCACGCTCGGCCGCGTCTAGAATGTCAGCCGATTACGTCTCGCTCCTTGAGCAAAAAGCCGATTGGGAAGTTCTTCCTGTAGCACGTTGGGCGCGAAAAATCGCGAGGCTCGCTAAGCTGCGCTCACTGCCCGGGACTGCCGCACCCGCTCGTAAATCCGCACATATTCCTTGGCAGAGAAGTTCCAGGAGAAATCCTTATTCATGCCGTTCCGCATGAGCACCTGCCATGATCCCTGATCGCGATACGCTTGTAGCGCCTGCTTGATCGTCAGCAGCAACGATTCGCCGCTATATTCCGTAAATTTGAAACCCGTGCCCTTGCCGGAGCGCGCGTCCCAGGGCTCGATGGTGTCGTCCAAACCTCCCGTGGCGCGAACGATTGGCACCGTGCCATATTTCAAGCTATAGATCTGGTTCAGCCCGCAGGGCTCATACTTCGAGGGCATGAGGAACATGTCTGCGCCCGCTTCAATCTTGTGCGCAATGGCATTGTCATAAGCAATCTTCACCGCAATCTTCTGTGGAAATTGCTTTTGCATGCGCAAGAACATCTCTTCATATTCCTTGTCGCCAGTGCCCAGAGCCACAATAATCATGTCCTCGCGCGCCAGCCGGTCCATGATCTGCGCGATCAGATCAAAACCTTTCTGGGCCGCGAAGCGCGAGACAATACCGATCACCGGTGACTTGGAATCGGCGTTCGTAACCCCGAAAGTGGCGAGCAGATCCTGCTTGCACTTTGCCTTGCCACTGAGATCCTCGGGGGAATACTTCGCGACGATGAACTTATCGGTCTGTGGGCTCCATTCATCGTAATCCACGCCATTCAGGATTCCTGTAACGGTGGATGCCCGGTCGCGCAGCACGCCCTCCAATCCAAAGCCATATTCGGTGGTCTGAATCTCCTGGCTGTACTTGCGGCTCACGGTCGTAATGAAATCGGAAAATACCAGCGCGCCTTTAAGAAAATTCACATTACCGAAAAATTCCAATTTGCTGATGGTAAAAAGATCCCATGGCAACATAAGCAAGGGAAGAATGTCGGGCGGGAACAACCCCTGGTAGCCCATGTTGTGAATCGTAAAGACAGTGGCAACATCACGGAATGCCGGATCTTCTGAATACAAGGTGCGTAGCATCACCGGAACCAATGCGGATTGCCAATCGTGACAGTGAAAAACGTCGGGCACACCAAGTATCTTGGACGCTTCTAGAACCGCGCGGGAAAATAGAGCAAAACGCTCCGCATTGTCCGGGTAGTCGCCCGCCGAAGTACCATAAAGGGCGTCACGATCAAAAAAAGGAGGATAATCCACAAAATAAAATTTTATGCCGGAACGGTTTCCGCCCGTCACGACCGAACAGAAACGATAGCGATCGTCGAACGGGACCGTAATACTGCGCACCACGATCTGCGCATCCGTAAGTTTGGTTTGGCGGTAGCGGGGAAGGTAGACGCTGACCTGGTGACCCGCCGCGGCCAATGCCCGCGGCAAAGCGCCCACAACGTCGGCCAAACCGCCGGTTTTGGAAAAGGGAACGCATTCCGAAGCCGCGAATGCAATATGCATGAGGACACACCTCCAAGCAGAGTCCGCTGCCCGGCGCAGGCTATTATGATTACCTGCTCAGCACCTTTGATACTGCGCTGGGGAAACTAGCGGGATGAACTTGTAAGTCTAAATGGCGGAGAGAAAGAGGGTCAATGTGCAGAGAGTTGTAACCGCAGAAAAAGTTCGTAGTCACAAGCCAAAATTGGGACAACATTTTCTCGCCGACGCAGCCGCCGCCACCCGCATTGCGGACGCGCTCGGCAACATCTCACAGAGCACCGTCCTCGAAATCGGACCTGGGCACGGTGCCCTCACTTCCCTGCTCGCCAGGCGTGCCCGCCGTTTGATTGCCATTGAACTAGACCGCGTGATGGCGGCGCAACTGCGCATGAAATTCTCCACCACACCCAATGTGGAAATAATTGAAGGCGACATTCTTGCCATCGACTTCCATACTCTGTTCGGACCAAAGCCGGGCTCTTCCCGTCCTGGACTGGTGCATACCCCAGAGCGGGCTCGCGTTGTCGGTAACATTCCCTACTACATCACCTCCGACATCCTGCTCCGGCTTTTTGATTTCCGGCAGTACATTTCGACGATCGTAATTATGGTGCAACGCGAAGTCGCCGACCGAATAACTGCCAAGCCGGGCGGGAGCGAATACGGGCTCCTCTCTGCCACGGCGCAGCTCTATGCCAACGTCGAAAAGCTCTTCACTCTTCAACCGGGCGCGTTCTCCCCGCCGCCTAAGGTGCAATCATCCGTCATCCGTCTGAACATCTCTCCCAAGCTGGCCAGCTTGAAAGTCCCGGAAGACAGCTTCATTGAGTTCCTCAAATTATCTTTTGGGCAAAAGCGTAAAACTCTCTGGAATAATCTGAAGTTGAGTTACCAGCCAGAGGCGCTGAAGGTCGCACTACAGAAAACCGGAATCAAGCCCACGGTCCGGGCTGAGGCTTTAACGTTAGAAAAGAGCGCTGCTCTGTTCCGAGCTCTGAGCAGCAGCCCACCAGCGACACCGAGCAAGGCGCCGTAGGAGTGCCCTATGAACATGACGGTACGTCATTCAGCAGTCGCCGGTCGCTTCTATCCCGACGATCCCGTCACCCTGCTCGCCGAGGTCCAGTCCTACACAACGACGGGCAAAGAGCCGATCCCAGCTCTGGGTTGTGTGGTGCCCCACGCCGGATACATGTACTCGGGTCATGTGGCGGGGGCAGTCTATGCGCGTATGCAAGTTCCCCAACGCTGTATCTTGATGTGTCCCAATCACACCGGTATGGGCCAGCCGCTTTCGATCATGAGCCAGGGAAGATGGCAGACGCCGTTGGGGCATGTCCCAGTTGATTCCGAACTCTCGGCTGCGCTTAAGGAGCGGTTTTCTTTTCTTAGCGAAGACGCTGCCGCACACCGCGCCGAACATGCCGCTGAGGTCCAGCTACCATTCCTGCAAGCCTGCCAGCCTCACCTCAGTTTCGTGCCGATCGCGCTCGGTACCAGCCGGTTCGAACTGCTTGAGGGACTAGGCGAAGCCATCGCAGATGTTATTGCCCAGCAGGACGAGAGCGTGCTCGTCATCGCCTCCAGCGACATGAATCATTACGAGTCGGACGCGGTCACCCGCGTCAAAGATCACAAAGCCATCGACCAGATTTTGGCCCTGAATCCCCGTGGCCTGTTTGATGTTGTCATGAAAGAACAAATCAGCATGTGTGGATTCGGTCCGACCGTCGCGATGTTGACTGCTGCCAGCCGGTTGGGCGCGACCTCGGCCGAACTGGTCAGATACGCGACATCTGGTGATGTATCCGGCGACCGCGACATGGTGGTGGGATACGCGGGCGTGGCGGTGCGATAGACGGATTTTAATTCCAATGCCAGAAAAAAAGGGCGACCCGAAGGTCGCCCGGACTTCTCCACCTTGAGATTAACGGTGCGGAGAAGAGGACGAATGTGGCGCAGATGCATGCGGTGCCGGTGCTGACATCCGTGGCGCCGGGGCAGTGGATCGCGAACTCGTGCCACCAAAGGACCCCATATTGCGAGCACTGGGCGACATCATGGTGACTCTGGCCGGTGGCGTAGTACGAATCGTCATAGACCCCGACGTCCCGACTTGCTGCGAAACTCTCCCCAGATTGCGCACGCTGCCACGCGGAACACCCATACCGGCCGACCCTTGGTCAATTACAAGGGTACGACGGGGCGGCGTACCCGGCGAGCTAAATGGCCCCCTGCCCACGGCAACCGTCTGCGTCCCGCCCCTTGCAGGAGGGTGTGGCGGCGTGAATCGGACTGGCGGATTGACGACTGGTGTCACAGCAGCGAAGTTATTCCAACCGCCCGGCTGCCACAGCCATCCGTAGTTCGGGACGAACGCCCAGTTGCCATAGTGATACGGCATCCAGCCCCACGGATACGCAGATACCCACGTATAGCCGAAGCCCGGAGACCAGGCCCAGGCGCCGTTCATAAACGGATCCCATCCCGCGCCGGTGAAATACGGCTGCCAGCACAGGCCATAGCCCGGAACGTTGTAGTAATTGCCGTAGTAGTTCAGGTCGCTGACGCCGTAACTGTAAGGCATCGAGTTGCTGTATGAGTTGGCGTTCAAATAACGCTCGTGATACTGATCCTGCTGTTTGTTCCAATTGTCGTCGGGATCGGTCTCGAAATTCTTGGCTACGGTATAGCGATCCTGGTCAGCGAGATCGAACGTAGCAGTTTGCTTCT
>Ga0209690_1000345_pt1 | contig 24461 bp, 29 predicted proteins | sample GraSoiAngelo_150_FD_186164 | JGI IMG/M metagenome (GOLD analysis project Ga0209690, IMG submission 186164) | Grasslands soil microbial communities from the Angelo Coastal Reserve, California, USA - 14_1009_09_40cm (SPAdes) (version 2) | ecosystem: Environmental > Terrestrial > Soil > Grasslands ... | reverse complement strand
GAAATGATCGGCACGATCGGATAACCCCAGGTGCGATATGGGCGTTCTGCATCGGGTCGTTTGCGTCGCAACACTATCACCGCAGCAATCATTAGAACGTAAAAGAGCAAATCGGCCGAGACGATGTATTCGAGCAGTTGATTGTAAACGTTCCCATACGTCGCCTCGTGCGTCGCGGAATTCATTGTGACTGTGCACGGCAACGTAAGAAACGCAGTCCAGATTGCCTGTGCGACCAGCGCTGCCGCGGGAACACGAAAACGATTTGTGGTCGCAACTTTGTGGAAAAATAATCGATCACGCGCCATTGCAAAGTAAACGCGAGCCCCGGAGAGAATCAGCCCGTTATTGCAACCGAACGTGGAAATCATGATCGCTGCAGCCATACACATCGCACCCGGGTGACCGAACACGGCGTTCATCATTGCGACGGCCACGCGATTTTGCGGCGCGTGCTGGATTTCCGGAAACGGCAGCACCGCGAGATAAGCGACGTTTGCGAGCAAATACAGGACGACCACGATTCCGCAGCCGGCCACGAGCGCGCGCACAAGATTTTTTTCCGGGTCGCGCACTTCACTCCCCACAAACGTGACATTTGTCCAGGCCGTCTGCGCGAAAAGTGGGCCCACCATCGATCTTCCAAAGAGCAGTACGAGAGCGAGCCCGCCGACGAACGTAAACCCGGGCTGTGCGATCTGCGGGCTCCAGCCGTTGGCCCACGAATTCCACCAATCCGATCTCAGTGCGGCAGAGTTAGCATTCCAGCCGAGGGACAAGCCGATCACGACCACGGCAGCCAGCGCTGCGGTTTTTACAAACGTGAATGTGTTTTGGATAATTTTTCCAACTTCAAGACCGCGCGTGTTAGTCCACGTCAGTAATGCGATCAAGGCAATTGCGACGAGCTGTTCCGTGGACAAGCTAATCGCGTACCCGCCGAATGAGATCGGCGCGACCAAATAATTGTCAGGCGAAACCGATCGGACAAAAACGCCGAGAAATTTTGCAAACGCAATCGCTACCGCAGCGATGGTCCCGGTTTGAATCACCAGAAACAACGTCCAGCCATACAAAAACCCGATCGAGTGACCGTACGCTTCCCGCAAGAAAACATAAACGCCGCCCGCGCGCGGCATCATGGTCGCAAGCTCGGAGCAACAGAGCGCACCGGTAATCGTTAACAAGCCGGCAATTGCCCATGCGAACAGCAACCAGCCAGGAGCACCACTCAATCGCGATGATTCGGCTGAGGTGATGAAAATGCCCGAGCCGACCATCGACCCGATCACGATCATGGTCGCGTCGATCGGTCCGAGGGCGCGAACCAGTCCGGATGGCTGCCGCTGGTTGATCCTCTCGCTCACAACGAACTCTGCGGCGCGCTTATTCTGACGCCTTCATGTTCGAGTCCTGTTCGCAATTCACGCGCGAACTCAACTGCGCCAGGTGTATCGCCATGAACGCAAATTGTTTCGCCGCGCACATCGACATCGCGGCCTTCGACGGAGCGCACTTTGCCTTCACGCAACATCCGTAGGACGCGCTCGGCAGCTTCTTTTGGATCGCGGAGCATTGCATCCGGTCGCGTGCGCGGAACCAGCCAGCCGTCATTTAAGTAATTACGATCGGCAAAAACTTCTCGCGCGATTTGCAGCTCGTGCGCTTCGCCGGCGCGGGCAAGCTCGGTTTTGTCCGGCGCAAACAGGATTAACTTCGGATCGACAGATTCGATGGCCTGGGCGATTGCGTCGGCCAGTTTCTTGTCGCGCACCGCCATGTTGTAAAGCGCGCCGTGCGGTTTGACGTGGTTCGGTCGCACGCCCACGGCAGACGCGATCGCTTGAAATATTCCGAGCTGATAAGCCACGGCATCGAACACTTTCTTGTTAGGCACCTTCAGTTCCTTGCGTCCGAAATTTTCCCGATCAAAGAGACTTGGATGCGCCCCAATCGCGACTCCATGTTCCTTCGCTGCAGAAACTGCGACGTGCATCGTGTCAGAATCGCCGGCGTGAAAACCGGTTGCGATATTCGCCGAGCTTATAAGCTCGAACAGCTCGGCATCGTGTCCAGACCCTTCGCCGAGATCTGCATTTATATCGACACACAAATTCATGAGCCACGCAAACTGAGTCCAATCCGAAATCGCTCCAGCGCCCGCTCCCGCTCCAGCAGCAGGGCATGCGCATCGGCGAGCGAAACTTCTGAAAAACGCACGTGATCGCCGGCGCGAACTTGTGCTGCGATTCCAAGATCGACAGTAATCACGTGGGCTATTTTGGGATAGCCGCCGATGGTTTGGCAATCTCCCAAAAGCAGAATCGGCTGGCCATTCGGCGGGACCTGCACCGTGCCGGGAGCGACTGCTTCCGAAACAAGATCGGCGTTGTCGATTCGACGCAATTCAGGGCCAGTGAGCCGGACACCCATGCGATCGGAATCAGTTGAAACGGTAAATTCGTGATCCGTGAATCGTTGAACTGTTACATCGCTAAATCGGAACCAATCGAAACCGCGGACGAAACGCAAAATCGGGTCGCGCCTTGCCGGACTCACCCAATCGTGCGGGGCGGTCCACGAGGAAATAGCTGTAGCCGCAGTCGATGAGCCCGGCCGGGCGCTAAGCGGAACGACATCGCCATCACGCAAAACGCGATCCTCGAACCCGCCAAAATTGCCTCGCAAATCCGTAGAACGGCTGCCTAGCACAAGCGCAACATCGATTCCGCCGAAAATTGCAAGCCAGCATCGGCTTCCAAGTTTTGGTCGACCGAATTTCAGTTGATCGCCAGCAGAGACGCGACAAACGTGACCAGCCGGCAACTCCGTCGGTCCAACGCGCACATCGAATTCGCCGCCGCACCAGGCAACGATTCGCTTATCCTGAAAATGCAGCTGCAGGCCGCCAAAAGTAATTTCTAATCCAGCGGCGCCTTCATTATTGTCGACGAGCAGATTCGCCACGCGCAACGCAAATGAATCGAGCGCGCCACTTAACGAGACGCCGAACTGGCGAAAGCCGGTGCGCCCAAGATCCTGCACAGACGTCAGAAACCCGGCGCGCGTAACAATCACTTCATCCCTCACCGCTTCAACGCTTCAGCGAATCAAATTCCGCACGTTTGATCGCGCGAAAACGCACGCGGTCGCCCGCGCGCAAAAGTGCCGGTGGATCTTTTGTCGGATCAAAGAGTTTTAATGGCGTTCGGCCGATCAGATTCCAGCCGCCGGGTGAACGCAACGGATAAATTCCCGTTTGTGGACCGCCGATTCCAACAGATCCTGCCAGGATTTCTTTTCGCGGTACGTCACGACGTGGTGTGGCCAGTCTCTTCGGCATACCTGACAGAAAGGGGAAACCCGGCGTGAAGCCGATGCAGCTCACTCGGTACTGAGCCGCACTATGAAGATCGACAACTTCAGGCGTGGAAACTTTTGCATGTTCAGCCACGCGATCGATGTCGAGCGCGAATTCCGAGTCGTAGCAGACTGGAATTTCAACGATTCGCGAAGATGTTTTCACAGCCCGGCCGCGGTCGGCAGCCCTGCCTACAGCATCGCGAACTCGCTTAGTCAGCCAATCAAACCCCTCGCCAGGTGTAGCGCTGGCCTTCGCGACAGCGATCGGATCGAAAAAAACTGCGACACTCGTGTACGCGGGCGCGACTTCAATGACGCAAGGAATGGCAGCGCTTCGCAGTTGCTGAAATGCGCGGAGGACCTCGTTCAGCGTTTCCTCAGGCGCATCCTCAAATTGGTCGCGCAGGCGCACGATCAGCGCGGAATCTCCGAGAGCCGTAATCTGCATGCGAGAAAAGATCGACCAGCGCGCCGAGAACTTTAACCGGACGTGCTGCCCTCGGCCAATCCAGAATCTCCGCGGTCAGCTCTTTTCGGGCGAAACAACTTGCCGAACGTTTTCGACGTGTTCCTTGATTTCGCCCACTTGCGGATGCACCTGACTGATCAAATCATGCTCCGCTTGTGAAAGCTTTTCTATGCGCGTCGTCATTTCATGCAGCTCTTCCAACATCGCATCTTGACGGGATGAAATACGATGCATCCACCAAAAACAGACGCACCAACAGCCAAGACCAACCCAGGTGAGCAAAAAGAGGATCATGTCATTGTGTCCGCCTGGATTCGATCTCGATGTTGATCGCAGCTGTCTGGCTGATGCCGGAGATTGTCTCGGTCCCTGGAGCAAACATCAAATTGAAGTCGCGCCGCATGATTGGGTCGGTCGTAACTCCCCAACGCGTCCGGCTCGTCTCGTTGAGCGGCGTGAGTAATTTCACATGCAGCGTGATCGGCCTTGTCACCCCATGCATGGTGAGATCGCCGAGAATGTCGCCGCTTTGCGGGCCGGTCCGTTTCACGCTCCGGCTCCTGAACGTGATCTGGGGAAACTTTTCCACGTTAAAGAATTCCGGACTGCGAAGATGGTCGTCCCGTCTTTTGATGTGCGTATCGATGCTGCGCACGTCGATCTGCGCCGCGACTGAGGAATTCTCCGGATGCTCTCGGTCGATATCGATCTTGCCGCTGAAACTTGTGAACTTGCCATGTGTAGTGCCGAGAAACTGATGCACGGTGAAACCAATCGTTGAGCCGGATGGATCGAACTTGTAAGTCTCGTTCGCCCATACGACGGGACTCAACGTAACGATTGCGAACGTAACGAGTGCATTGCGTAATTTCATTTCGAACTGTTTTTCGCCTGAGCCGCGAGGGTTTTCAAGAGCGGCTTGCGAGACAGTGGCAGCCGCCCGAATAAATTTCCCAGCGCAAAAGCTGGGTTGTGGGGGAGGCTGTTAGCGTCCCGTGGGAAGCCGGCGCCTTCCCCTGCAGATTTCGAATCGTGCACGCCTGCAATGAGCGCTAGTTCAGTCTCGAAATGCGAGACCGCACGCTGGGTAGGATCGTTTACATCGAGATAACCAAACGCCCGGCGCAATAGCCCGAACAATTCCGGTTCGCGATGATCGCGCTCGGTGCAAATTTCGATCAGCTCGATGAAGTACGCCGCTGTCTGAGTCCGCAGATAGCTGCTGCGAATTCCTGGAAATGGATTTTTCAGCACAACTTCCGTAAGCGTGTGCAGATCGGACTTGCGGCTCCGCACAATGGAAATTTCAGCTTCAAAAAATAAATCCAGTTTTCCGGCAAATGGGCTTTTCGCGCGGCGCGCGCCTTTAGCGACGGTTTGAATGCAACCGAGCGATTCCGTGCACCACGAGACGATCAGGCTAGTGTCGCTGAATTTTCGCTTACGCAACAAAATGGCAGCCGTGGTTTCCACTAAAAGATTGTTATGCGAATCTTCGATCTGCGCTACAGGCGCGTCCTGCGGACGGTAATGCGAAAGCGATGCAAAGACGCATCGCACTCCAAAAGCACCTCGTGCGAAACTTGAGGAGGCGTAGTCTCTTTTCTGATGCCGATCAGGACTACCGAAACCGCGCGCGTGCCAGAGGACATTAGTGGCCGGCAGCGGCGGATGCCGGTCGGCGGGATCACGTGGCGGCATACATTTCGCGCACTGCGTCATCGTAACTATCGGCTGTTCTTCTGGGGTCAACTCGTCTCGCTCATTGGCACCTGGATGCAGCAAACCGCCATGAGTTGGTTCGTTTATCAAATTACGAATTCAAAGCTGCTGCTGGGCGTCGTCGCTGCCATGGGGTCCGCTCCGATGATGTTATCTTCAGTTTGGGGCGGCTCTCTCGCTGACCGCTATCCGAAACGCTCCATTCTCGTCGCGACACAGACTGCCCAAATGATTTGCGCCTTCCTTCTGGCAGCGGGCGTGTGGGCGGGGTTCGCCACGCCGTCATTCATTATCGTTATCGCTGCGTTGAATGGTCTCGCGATGGGCTTCGACATGCCGGCGCGGCAGGCGTTCACAGTCGAAATGACAAGCCGCGAAGATTTGCTAAACGCGATCTCACTTAACAGCTCAATTGTGAACGGCGCACGCATTATTGGTCCATCGGTGGCTGGATTACTAATCGGTGCGTTCGGTGTGGCGATGTGTTTTTTCCTGAACGGCGTGACATTTATCGCTGTGATCGCCGGTTTGTCGATGATGCGCTTACCGCGATTTGAGCGACCGGCACATGCTGTTTCTGCCGGTGAACACGCCTGGAACGGCATCGTCTATTCAATAAAACATCAACGCGTGCGAACCATTCTATTGCTTTTCCTGGCAGTGGGTGTCTTCGGCTGGTCGTACACTGTGCTGATGCCAGCGTTTGCGCGCGACGTGCTCAATCGCGGTGCGAACGGCTACGGAATCTTGATGTCGGCGAGCGGGACCGGCGCTTTCATCGGTGCGCTGGTCGTAGCAACTTACGGACATCTGTTTACACCGCGGAGGCTTGCGCTTGGCGGCGTCTGGTTGTTTTCGATTGCGTTGTTCGCACTTTCGCTGAGTCGAAGTTTTTACTTCGCAATGGCGTTTCTCTTTGTTGCTGGATTTGGAATGCTCCTTTTTTTCTCTACTTCGAACACTGTGCTGCAAACGATCGTGCCGGATGAAATGCGCGGCCGTGTAATGGGCGTATGGTCGCTGGTCTTCGGCGCGATGATCCCGCTTGGCAGCCTCGAAGCGGGCGCCGTCGCGCATTGGCTGGGCACGCCTTTCGCGCTCGGCTTGGGTGCGATTATTTGCGCTGCCTCGGCGCTGGTGACGCTGTTCGCGATCCGGCGTCGCGGGGCGGGAACTTCAACGTGATGTCGTTGTCGGCACCTGCAATGGACGATCCGCCGCGATCAGCGGTTTATGATATGTAGAGCGCGCTTCTCCACATTGAGAGCGGCTTCTCTCACTGCTTCGCTCAGGGTGGGATGCGAATGCGTGGTGCGGCCGATATCTTCGGAGCTGCCACCAAATTCGATCACCGAAACAGCTTCGGCGATTAACTCCGAAGCGGCGTGCTGTAAAATGTGCGCGCCGAGAATGCGATCCGTCTTTGCGTCTGCAACGAACTTGACCATTCCTTCCACGTCATCGCTGCAAAGCGCGCGGCTGTTGGCGCGGAACGGAAATTTGCCGATGCGCACATTGATCCCCTGCTCTTTGGCTTGATCCTCAGTGAGACCAACACCGGCCAGCTCAGGATTCGTGTAGATGATCCCTGCAATGGCGTCGTAGTTTACGTGGCCGGCCTTGCCCGCGATGATTTCTATGCAGGCGATTCCTTCATCTTCAGCCTTATGCGCCAGCATCGGATCTGCGATCACGTCGCCGATCGCATAAATGCCTTCGACGTTTGTGCGAAAATGTTTGTCCACTTTGATCCGCTTCTTTTCATCGAACTCGACACCGACTTTTTCTGCGCCCAAACCCTCCGAAAACGGGCGGCGCCCAACTGAGACGAGAACTTTGTCTGCTTCGAACTTCAGTTCCTGGCCGTCTTTAGTCGCAATCACCGTTGCGCGACCGTTATTGACTTTAACCCCGGTGACCTTTGTTTCGAGGTGAAACGTCATGCCTTGCCCAGTGAGCAAACGCTGAAGCAAGTTCGACAGCTCAAGATCGAATCCGATCGCAATGCGAGGCAGAAACTCCAACATCGTTACTTCTGAACCGAGCCGGTTCCAAACGGAGCCCAGCTCCAGCCCTACCGCGCCCGCGCCGATCACGACGAGCTTCTTTGGAGCTTCGGTGAAGGTAAGTGCTTCGGTGCTGCTTACGATTGTTTTGCCGTCAAATTTCGCGAATGGCAGTTCCACCGGCGCGCTGCCGGTGGCAATAACGATATTTTTCGTTTCGATCTCCTGTGTCTGGCCATTCGAGGATTTAATCGAAACTTTTCCCGGCGCGGTAATTGTGGCCAGACCTTCGAAGGTCGTGACCTTGTTCGTTTTCATCAACGTGCGCACCCCGCTGTTGAACGTCTTTACAACCTTGTCCTTGCGCTGTTGCATCTTCGCAAGGTCGACATGGGCGCCTTCAATGACGATGCCATGCTTTGCCGCCTCCTTTTTAACGAACATGAAATGATCGCTCGAAGTCAGGAGCGCTTTGCTCGGGATACAGCCCACGTTCAGGCAGGTGCCGCCCAGGTCTTTGTCCTTTTCGACGAGTGCAGTCTTCAATCCAAGTTGACCAGAGCGGATCGCGGCGATGTAACCGCCCGGGCCAGAGCCAATAATGACGACATCAAATTTTTCCATGATCAGATAATGTCATTCGTAGGGAAGCACTGTCATTCTGAGCGGAGCGAAGAATCTCATATCATTTTTCCGGCGACACGAAAAACAATAGCAAGAGATGTTTCGCTTCGCTCAACATGACAAAGGAAACACTCAAAAATCCAGGGGCAGCTTTTTCGGGTCCTCGATGCACTCCTTCACTTTGATGAGGAAGGTGACTGCTTCCTTTCCGTCGATCGCCCTGTGATCGTAACTGAACGCTAGATACATCATCGGGCGGACTTCCACCTTCCCATCCACGGCCACGGGTCGTGGCATGATTTTGTGCATGCCAAGAATACCGCTCTGCGGCGGATTTAAGATCGGCGTGGCGAAAAGCGATCCGTACACTCCGCCGTTTGTGATCGTGAACGTGCCACCTTGCAGATCTTCGATCTTCAATTTTCCTTCGCGCGCTTTCGCTGCGAAATCGGCGATCGCGAGTTCGAGCTTCGCAAAACTTTTCTTGTCCGCGTCGCGCACCACCGGCACGACGAGTCCGCGCTCTGTGCCGACCGCCACGCCGATATCATAAAAATTGTTTTGGATGAAATCGTCGCCTTCGATGCGCCCATTGACGACGGGCACGGCTTTGAGCGCTTCGACGCACGCTTTAATGAAGAACGACATCAAACCGAGTTTGACACCATTCTTTTTCGTGAACTCGTCTTGTTTGTTCCGGCGCAATTCCTGCACGGCGCTCATGTCGCATTCGTTGAATGTCGTAAGGATCGCTGCGGTGTGCTGCGCCATCATCAGTTGCTGCGCGATTTTGCGGCGCAATGGCGACATCTTTTTGCGAATGAACCGCCCATCAGCGGACGGTTGAACTTCGCGAGCCTCAGTTGCTTCTTCTGCCTTGCCGCGTTCCTGCGCGGCTTCCAGCACGTCGGCCTTTGTCAAACGTCCACCTGTGCCGGTGCCGCGAATTGTCTCCGGCTCAAGTTTCTCTTCTTCGACGATCCGACGAACAGCGGGCGACAGTGCTGTAGCCGGGGGCGCTGACCCCGGCCGGCCGCGGTCAATGCCCGTGGCTACAGCTTCTTTCTGTTCTGCGGCCTTTTTTTCTACCTTGAGTTCTTCCTTCTTCTGTTCGGGTTCCTTCTTTTTTTCCGGAGCCTTCTCAGCCTTCTTTGCTTCAGGCGCTTTCTTTTCTTCCGGTCGCTGCTTTGAATCATCGATTGTGGCAACCACTTCCCCGATTTTGACTTCCTGGCCCTCAGGCACCTTCGTTTCGAGCAAGCCTGCTTTTTCGGCAACGATCTCGGTGGAAACCTTGTCAGTCTCCAGCGTGAAGAGCGGTTCGCCTTCGTTGACAAACTCGCCGGACTTCTTATGCCACGCGGACACGACACCACTGGTGATCGATTCACCAACAGCGGGAATTTTGACTTCGATGGCCATGCGTAGAATTACGTAAGCTAATCGAGCGTCGCGGTCGAGGGACGTTTCGTCAACATACCCTGGTCCACGCGTCTTTGCTTTGCGGTGCGAGTAAGATCTGACCTAAAGGAGATATGTCGAACCTCAGCGAATCAAAGGAAGAGATGCGGCGCATTTTCGTGCTCGCGGACACGCACAATCGTTTGCCGGAAAAAGTGAAAGAAATCGCTAAAGGCGCCGATGAAATCTGGCACTTGGGCGATGTCTGCACGGAGGCCATTCTCGATGAGCTTCGAGCCGTCGGGCCGCGAGTAACGGTCGTGGGAGGAAATTGCGACAGCAATTTGGATTGGCCTCTGATTGTAGATCTTGCGCGAAGTGGATTGAAATTCCGTTTGCAACACGTACCGCCTGACCAGCCACCGGATGGCGTCGATGTTGTGCTGCATGGACACACGCACGTCCCGCGATACGAACGGCGCGGAAATGTTTTGTTTCTGAATCCCGGTTGCGTGACGCGCGCCAACCAGGGTGCGCCTCCAAGTGTAGCATGGCTTGAAATCGCGGATGGAAAAGTCAACTGGAAGCTCGTCCCGCTTCGTTAACACTGGATTGCCAGTCGGAGTCCTGCCGCCTGCTGATTGAGTCCACAGCTTAGAACGATTGCGCGGCGCGCTCCTGCCATAGGCGTGCGTGAAAGCGAAAGCCGCAACGTAATGCCGGGGTGCGCGTGAAGCACAGGCGGAAGCTCCGCATGACGCAACGCTTGCGCCGCCAAGACGACCTGCCACAGTCCCGCAGCGCCGACGCTCTCGCCCAACGCGGGTTTGGCGGTGTAAACAAGCGTTTCCGGGACGACCTGCTCTAAGGCTCTGCGTTCCGCTTGATCAATAAAAGTTCCGTTAGCGCTCGAGATGACGAGATCGATTTTTCTTTGGCCGAGATCGCTTAGAATTCGCTTCAAAATTTTACCCGCTTCCGCGCGCTTCGTGAAAGATCCACCCGGATGAGCGAATTCGATTGTGAACGGGCCCTCCCGTGCGAGAAGGATTGCCCCCGCTCCTTCGCTCAAAATCATTCCGCGTTGTTGCTCACTGAATGGCTCAATCGGAGGCGCCGAGCGAAGCAACCGCCATCGCCGGTAGGCGTCGCACAAGAGCCAATCGATTTCTTCCGTCCCGACGACAAGGCAATAGTCAACCGCCTCATTTGCCATCAGGTCTTCGGCCATTTTTATCGCCGCGAGCCCAACCGCTCCGTCGCCCACCAAGGTATAAGTGGCGCTAGTAATACCGAGAATCGCCGCGAGATGGCTCGCCGGGGCGTTAAACACCGTTTCTGGAAACAAGAGCGGACTAGCCTTCTGCGCGCCGGCCTCAACGATATCGCGGTAAAAACGTTTGGTATAAATCACGCCCCCATTTGAGATAGCGAAGACGAGCGCAGTCCGTTCAGCCTTCTCCGAATCGAGCTTTACTCCCGCAGCCTTTATCGCATCCAAACCTGCTGCTGCGGCGAATCGCGAAATCGCACTCGCACGGCGGAGGCGCGGATGGGCACTTCCCGCCATCGCCGATTCCGGTACGCGGAAGACGCTGTAAAGTCGATCTCCGAACTGTTCGGAAATTTTTGTCGCGGATGCCGCGTGGCCACGAAGCAGCTGCTCCCATACTGAATCAACATCGTGTCCAAGAGGCGTTACCCACCCCATGCCGGCAATCGCCAGACTCATGCCTCGGATTTGCGCATCAGAATCGAAGCATTCGTCCCGCCAAAGCCAAAGGAATTCGAAAGCGCCGTGCGTACTACAGCAGGCCTCGCTTCGTTCGCTACGATGTTTAGAGCAAGATGGTCATCCAAAGCTCCAAAATTAATGTTTGCTGGGAGAAACTGGTGGTGGAGCGCCAGCAAACAGACAATGGCCTCGACGGCGCCAGCGGCTCCCAGTGAATGACCCATCATGCTCTTGGTGGAGCTCACCGGCACGCCGTCAAATAACCTGCTAATCGCCTTTCCCTCAGCCGCATCGTTAAATAGTGTGGCTGTTCCGTGGGCATTTATGTAATCGACTGCGTCCGCTGAAATGTTCGCGCTTTGGAGAGCTCGCTCCATCGCCTGCTGCGGCCCGACGCCCGAAGGATCGGGCTGGGTGATGTGAAAATTATCCGTAGAAATGCCGTAGCCGATAATTTCTGCCAGAACAGGCGCACCTCGTTCGCCAGCGAGGTCGAGGTTTTCCAACGCAAGAATTGCGGCGCCTTCGCCGAGCACCATACCTGTGCGGTTCCGATCAAACGGGCGGCATTTCTCGGGTGTCGAGGCCTGAAGCGAATCAAACCCCACAAAGACCATCTCCGACACTGCATCGAAGCCGCCTGCCAACACCCGCTGGTAGCGACCCGATCGGACACACTCAAACGCATGACCGATCGCATTCGTGCCCGAGGCACATGCGTTCGCGATCACTTGGCACGGCGAAGAAATTCCAAAGGTCTCCTGAGCGTCGAGCACTGGCTTTTGCGCCGGATAATTTGCGATCCATGTCGGCGCGCGCCGCAGACGTCTGCCTTGATGTAATGAGCGGTAGTAATCTTCGCCGTATGACATCCCGCCGCTTGTCGTTCCGATTACCGTCAACTCCGGTTTGAATTGAGGCGCCTGGGTCACAACTTCCTTTAAAGCTTCAATCATCATGTGCGACGCGCGATGCAGGCGTCGCGAACGTGGCACATCGCCCCGACTCGCAAGGAGGCGATCGTCGGGGATTTGACCAGCGGTTTTACACCGGCATTGCTCGACCGAAAACCGGATGACTGGGCTCACGCAATCTCGCGAGTTGCACAGCGACTCCAGCGTTTCGGTCAGCCCAAAACCCAGCGGGCTGACCACCCCTGCGGCCACAACTGCCACGCGCGCAGTGACCTTTTTGCCGTTCGCGCTGCTTGGTTTACCCATGATTGGACGGACGAATTGCTCCGCGATTTCTATTGCTTTCCTATTCGAACCATTTTACAAGTGAGCCGAAACGGAAACGGAAGCCCGGAAGTTGGTGGATTGTCAGTTGAGTTTATTCAGTGACGATTTGAAATCCGATAAGCGGGAACAGTGACCTGGCTGCGTTTTCCAGAATAAACTCAATGGGAACTAAATTATACGTAGGCAATCTTCCCTTCAACACCACGGAAAATGAACTGCAGGAGCTTTTCTCACAGGCTGGAGCTGTGCAGGAAGTCACTCTCATGCAGGACAGGTTCACCGGCAAGTCGCGCGGCTTTGCTTTCGTCACCATGGGCTCGGATGAGGATGCTCAAAACGCCATTTCGAAGCTTAATGGCCAGGCCATCGAAGGCCGGCCATTAACGGTGAATGAAGCTCGCCCGCGAGAGCAACGGCCGCCCGGAGGCGGCGGCGGGCGCGGCGGTTACGGTGGTGGCGGTGGATATGGCGGCCGCCGCGAAGGTGGCCAGCGAAGAGGCCACTGACGAGTTCGCAAATAAGGCCCGCGGCAAGACATTGGGCAGGGCTGGATTCGAACCAGCGAAGGCGTAAAGCCAGCAGATTTACAGTCTGCCCCGTTTGGCCACTTCGGTACCTACCCTTTACTGTAGGCGGAACACTCGCCGCGGCGAGGCTGCGCATGCGAACGCTAATTGTCGATGTTTATTCGAAAAATTCAACGATGCCGTTACCACATATCGCTGCGCTTCGCGCGAAATCTCCGGATAAATGGTGCGGATAGGAGTGTGTGGCCGTCCCGTCGCTGTTGATCGCCCCGTTCGCAGCGGCTAGTCTTTTGAATGGCGCTTCTGCGCGGGCTTTTTTGGTTCGCTCTGTTCATCGTTTTCACTTTTTGCTTCGTTGTGCTGTTCGAGTACGGCCCTCGCGACTTCGCTAACGGTGTTCAGAAGGAGTACATACGCGTAAAGTCCTTTGTCGCAAAGCAAACTGAAAAACTAGCAAAACCAAAGAAGAACCGCTGATCACAATGTGCTTACAGCGGTCGCCACATCGCAGCGCGATGTTCTCAGCACAAAGCCGTGGAATATGTTCCGAGGGTTTCTATCGGCAATAGAGCAAGAAATTCTTTTGCATCTTCGACCTGCAAAACTGGCCGGGCCAGATGTGCTGCGAGGAAACTGGTATCTGGCGTGGGAGCAATCGCGCCTTGTGCGCGGATTTCGCATTCAGCCAAGTGCTGAATAACGCGCGAAAGTTTTTCGCTCAAATTGCGGTTATCCGTGAATTGAGTTGTGCAAATGCCGGGGGCGCTTGCTTCTACAAAGGGACTAAGAGTAAACGCGTAGCGAATTAAGATTTCCTGCATCGATTTTTCCTGCATCTGTGCACGAGTTTTGATCACCACGCGCAAACAGCGGGCCAGAGCCTGACTAGGCGTCATTCCTTTTCGAATTCCGGTCTTTTCCGCGGCCTCGTTCAGTTCAATGATGACCGGTTTTCTTTCGTGTCCTTCGATCAACGCCATCGGTTTTGCGCGAAGTTCCGGCTGATGCCGGGTGGCGGCCTGCAAATAGAAATTCGGTAAATATATCGTGGCAAACATAATTCAGCTGACCCCCGGTCTCTGACTGCCGATCTCTGCTCGGAACCGCGATCGTTGAACACGGCAGCGTAATTGCGATGTCGCATCGTGTTCGAGATTGTCGAGGTTCCACGAACTTTCGAGAACAAGCTTCAGTTGTGCGCTGCCGACCATTTCGTATCTGGTGAGGACAAGACATGCCGTAGGGGCTAATTCGACCAGCCGTTGCAACCGATACCAGCTCGTTTGCGGAATTTTGCGCAATTCTTCCGGCGAGTTCAGCACACAATCGACAATCACCAGCGGGAAATTGCCATCCCGCAAGAGTAGATCAGCCGCTTTGATCGCTTCAGATGCTTTGCTACAACGGACCCAAAGCAGGTGTCGCAGTGAGGCAGTATTTAACCCGCAGGGATCGAACGAATCGCGTCCATCAATCAGCGCCAGGAAATAAGTATCGCGATATGCGCCATCGATGAGAGCGTGAATGAGCGACGCGCTTCCCGCGCTTGTTCGTGGGCTGATTAATTCGGTGATTGCGCCTCGCGGCAATCCGCCGGCAATGGATTGATCAAGAAAAGGTAAACCAGTGACTAAACATGTTGCCGCCGTAGCAGGGGCATGGGGGAAACGCTCTGCCAGCAGTTTCCGCAGATCGATAATCTTGCTGCTTGAAGCCATTAAAAGAAAACATGGCGCTCCTCGGTAATATGTTCAAGAGAACATTTTGCACTTCGTAAGCAACTTGTAGCTCGTCGGCCGCTGCCAGACTGGCTTCTCACCTGTGGCTTAATATTTCCTCCGGCGCTCTTGTTTGCGGATCAGCGATACCATCACGCCTTGAATTTTTAGTTCGCGGGCCGGAACCAGATGCGGGTAGCGCGGGTTTTCCGCTTTGAGATACGGGCGACCGTGCTCGACAACGTAACGCTTCAATGATGTTTCGCCATCAATCAAAGCCGCAACGATATCGCCGTTGTGGACCTCCTTGCTATCTTCCAAAATCACAATGTCACCATCGACAATGTGCGCACCGATCATTGAGTCCCCCCGGACGCGCAACGCAAATGTGCCGCGATTTTTTAGAACATTCGCCGAGCGCATATCGAGCGACACGTGACCTTCAACCGTCTGCTCGGTCAATGCCGACATGCCCGCCGGGATCTGGCCGTAGATCGGAATGTCCGTGATCCTGACCTTCATGGCTGGAGTGATCAAAGCCCGGGCCTTACGCGCATGTCGATCGAGGAAACCTTTTCGCTCGAGTGCGGCGATGTACTGCATCACCGATGTCTGGCTGGCAAAGCCAAAATGATTTTGGATTTCGCGCGTGCTTGGCGTAATGCCCTTTTCACGTTGCTCGCGCTGAATAAAATCAAGAACGCTTCTCTGCCGTTCCGTCAGCATGCCGGCATAATCGTTCAACCCGCGCGATATAGCAAGTTCAAATGAACAGATGAACCGGCTGGGACGCTCGATTGCCAGCGCACCAAATGAAGCAGAAACCAGAGATAAAGTATTGCGCGCCTAACGTCATTCCGAGCGAAAACGCGGAATCTTCAGAAGCATGCTAGATCATGCTTTCTAGTCAGCGTGTTCGAAGCTCCAACTGCGACGTCCCCTCGCTCCGCTCGGGATGACAGAAAGAGAACTACAGCCGCACCAGATCCACCAGAAACTGGCACCAAAGATAGATCATGCCGCGCCAGGAATATTTAACGTCGCCTGTCGCGGTCTGTTTGAGGACACCTTTGTGAATGTTATGCGCGATTTGGTCGCGTAGGTCCTTCTCCATTTCAGTTTCAATCTGCTCTTCATCGAGCGCATCGATTTCAGCGGGATCAACACCGTTTCGCCTGAGAAACTCGCGATGACTTTGATAAAGCTGCCAAAACGATCGATCCGGCCGCTGTCGATTGATGCGGAAGAGAGGAGTGAGTTTCAAGCCATATGACAGCGGATAATTCCATGTCGTCCAAACTGTGCCATTTTTGGCACGCGACGAAATGCGCAGATAATAGAACGAAAAATCATGCTGTTCGTTGAGGCAGATCGCGGCCTGGGCGCGATCCTCTTCTCTGTAGAACAACCGGAAAAATTGCCGGTAATCTTCCCAATCCCAGCCGGCATCGCCTACGTGCCCGAATCCTTCGTCCTCGATCTCGCGCGTAATCTCGCTGAGCGCTGGGAAAGTGTCCGACGACGGCGGACTTTTCGGCCGAAGCTGTTTTTCTTTCGGAAGCCGGAGCGCACGAATGCGCGTGAGAATTTCCAGCCACGGGAGAAAAAGCCAGCCCACTGCGGCCGCCACACCCCAGATCCAGCTGCCGGTAACAAAATAAACTGCAAGAAAAGTGGCAGCGAGAATGCCGAGCGCGCCCGCTTTCTGTGCATACGAATTTTGAAAACTGCGCAGGCCGACGCTGAGCACGGCCACGCCGAGTGTAAGAAAGACTCCGAAAAGCATTACGGATTGATCTGGTGCTCGTTCAGAAATTTTTCGAGCTGATCGGTGTCGAAATTGGCCAGGACTTTGTTGCCTGCCACAAACGTGGGTACGTAGGTTTGAGCGGAAAGCTGCTTCATATCCTCGTACGCTTGCCGATCTTCGCCCACGTTAATTTCCTGAAAGCGATAGCCTTTCTCGGTCAGATAATCCTTCGCGTCAATACACCACGAGCACCACTCGCGACTGTAGAGCTTCAATTCCATTGCGCAGCGGGAATAAACAGGAGCGAAGCGCCCCGTCAATAGGCTGCGACATCCCTCAATATGCCTTGGCCCAAATGACGCGCCGCGCGCTCCGTTCACCGGTAAAAATGCATTGCCCCGGCTCGGAGGAATCGTCGAGCGGAATAACGCGGATCGTCACTTTCAGGTCGTTCTTGATTTGTTCTTCGATTTCGCGTGAACCGTTCCAGTGTGCGAGGGCGAAGCCGCCGTGGATTTCCGGTTTCGAGGGATTTTTTGACGTAAAGAAATCGTAGAAGTCTTCTTTCGAATTGATCACGCGCGTGTTCGCATCGCGGAACTTTTTCGCCCGCGCATATAGAGAATCCTGAATCGAGGCGAGAATTTCCGGCGCGCGCGCAACGAATTCTTCAATGGGCATCGACTCTTTCGCCTTAACCGGCTGATCACGCCGGCTGAGTTCGACCGAATTTTTTTCCAGATCACGCGGCCCGATCTCGACGCGCAACGGCACGCCTTTTTTGATCCATTCCCAATTCTTAACGCCGCCGCCGAGATCGCGCCGATCGACGAATACTTCGATTGGAGTATCGGCATAGCGACTCTCCCCCAAGCGCGCTGCAACTTTGTCACACGCCTCCAGGACTGCTGCGCGCGTTTGCTCCTTCGGTGCGATCGGCAGAATGACAATTTGTGTCGGTGCGATCCGAGGCGGCAGAACGGCGCCATCGTCGTCCCCGTGCATCATCACCGCAGTACCGATTAACCGAGTGGTTACTCCCCAGCTCGTTGTCCAGCCGAATTCCTGTTTGCCCTCGCGATTTTGAAATTGGATGCCGCTCGCGCGAGAAAAATTTTGGCCGAGGAAATGCGAGGTGCCGGCTTGGATCGCTTTCCGGTCCTGCACCATCGCCTCAATGGTCAAGGTTTGCACCGCGCCGGGGAAACGTTCGCTCTCGGATTTTTCGCCGCTGAAAACAGGAAGTGCCAGATGATCGCGGGCAAAGCGTTCGTAAATTTCCAGTATTAATCTGGCTTCCGCGCGCGCTTCGGCCTCGGTTTCGTGGACCGTGTGGCCTTCCTGCCAGAGAAACTCTGTTGTCCGCAGAAACAGGCGCGGCCGCATTTCCCAGCGAACCACGTTTGCCCATTGATTGATTAGAATTGGCAGATCGCGATAGGATTGCACCCATCTCGCATAACTGGCCCCGATGATCGTTTCTGAAGTGGGCCTGATCACAAGCGGCTCCGTTAACGGGCTTGCTGGTTTCATTTTTCCATCAGCATCCACTTCCAGGCGCGTGTGCGTGACGACAGCGCACTCCTTGGCGAAGCCCTCGACGTGTTCCGCTTCCTTCGCGAAATAACTCAGCGGAATGAAAAGCGGGAAGTAAGCATTGCGATGGCCGGTCGCGCGAAACATCCCATCAAGTTGGCGCTGCATATTTTCCCAAATTCCGTAACCCCACGGACGAATTACCATGCAACCGCGTACGTCCGAGGGCTCGGCCAATTCCGCCGCGCGAATCACCTGCTGATACCATTCCGGAAAGTCTTCGTCCCGCCGCGGCGTGATCGCACTCTTCGGGGTCGTGTTGGACATGGGCACAGAATTAAGCGCGCAAAGGCGAGTTCGCCAGCGAGCATTTCCATGACGATGAGACCTATACGTCCCATGTGTCCCATCGCCTGTCGATGGGTTGACAGGCCCTTGCGTCGCCCGTAGTTTTCGTGCCTTTTTCTGAGATGAAAACGTTTTCTGCTAAAGCCAGCGAAGTCCCGCGCAAGTGGTGGGTAATCGACGCCGCGGACCAGGTGCTGGGAAGAGTGGCGGTAAAGGCAGCGAATCTGTTGCGTGGCAAGGAGAAGACTGTTTTCACGCCACATGTGGATACGGGCGATTTTGTGATCGTCATCAATGCAGAAAAAGTGCGCCTTACCGGAAAGAAAGAAGAACAGAAAAGTTTCATGAGTTTTTCAGGCTATGTGGGTGGACACAAATCTGAGAATGTCCGGGCGCGCCGTGTTCGACATCCTGAACTGCTAATCGAGCGGGCCGTGCGCGGAATGATTCCGCATAATCGGCTCGGTCGGCGCGTTTATCGGAAGTTAAAAGTCTATCGCGGCGATTCTCATCCGCATTCCGCGCAGCAGCCTGAGACTGTGAAACTCGCCACGAGGAAATCCTGATCCTATGTCGCAGACTGAAGAATTCGTCGCCACAGGCCGCCGTAAAACGTCGGTCGCGCGCATTCGCATGACGCCGGGCAGCGGGAAAATTGATATCAATGGTCGCAGCTTCGAAGATTATTTTCCAACCGCGCCGCTACAGAACGTGGTCCTCCAACCGCTCCAAACCGCCAAGGCCGTGAATGCTTATGATTTGTGGATTAATGCCAGTGGCGGTGGCGCGGTCGGACAGGCTGGGGCGGCGCAGCTGGCCATTGCGCGGGCGCTTCTTCAAGTCGATGCGAATTTGCGAGGCCCGCTAAAGGCGGAGGGGCTGCTCCGCCGCGATCCGCGCATGAAAGAGCGAAAAAAATCCGGGCAACCCGGCGCGCGGAAACGTTTCCAGTTCTCGAAACGTTAATCAGCGACGCGTGGGAGTTGTCTCCTGCAACGCCAGAATAACTACCGCTACGGCTTGTTTGGCGGTGGCGGAGCTTGCGGGGCGGGCGGCGGCGCCCCCTCGGGAGGACGCACCAATAGCGGCGGGGCTGTTGCGGTCTGTGCTGGCCCCGGCGCCGGTGAGCTACTCGGTTTCAGCAAACGCAATTGCTGCATCGCTTCGCCGGCCCAGAAGCTCGTTCGGTATTGCGTCAGGATAGTTTCACAGATGCGGCGCGCGTCGTCGTTTCGATTTTTCGTTTTCAGAATGTACACCTGCGAGAGCAAAGCCATCGGCGCATTGAAACTGTTCGGGTAGGCCGATGCGATCTGCTGATACATCGCCAACGCCTCATCCGTCTTCCCCATCGACTCCAGATTAGCTGCCATTGCCATACGCGCCGTGCTCACTAGCTCGTGCTGTGGGTACTTGGCGACAAAGATTTGAAGCGTTGTGTTCGCCTCCGCGAATTTCTTTTCGTTCCGCTGAGCTTCAGCCAGCAAAAGATAAGCGTCGGCCGCCGCGGCTGTATTCGGGAAACGGTTGATTACCTGTTGGTACTCTTCTGCGTTCTTGGCGCTGGCTAACAAAGCCGATGCAGCTGCGGCGCGCCGATCGGAATAAAAGCGATAACCGGTATAAGCGATTACCGCAAGCAGCACGATGACGAGTGCCGCCGTGATTTCTTTTTTGAAGCGTTCCCAAAAGACGCGCGTTTCCAGAGCGACGTCACGAGAAGGAGGTGGAGCTGTCGGCATAATTTCGTGCGATGGGCTGGTTTAAATCCTGCGAGCGGTCGTCTTATGCCACGCGACGGTTTCCCGTGCAAGCGCGGCAAACACCCACGCGTCACATCAGACCCATCTGGTCCTCATCCGCGGGCCCACGCTACGAAAGCGTTATGCGTGCAAAAAGTCATTTTCCAGCGATACAATCCTCTATGAATGCATTCTGGAACTTTTTTCAAAACGTACTCGGCTTGAGCCTGGAACCCAAAGATTTGACGTTTGTTCAAATCTCCCTTCGCGGCATCATCATCTTCCTGGCAACATTGATCATGGTTCGCCTTGGAAGTAAGCGTTCTCTGGCGCACAGAACTCCGTTCGATGCTATTCTGCTGGTGATTCTCGCTGCAGTACTTTCGCGCGCCATCAACGGTTCGGCGCCTTTCGTCGCGACAATTGGTGGAGGCGCGGTTTTAGTGGCGCTCCACCGCCTCTTCGCACTGCTGGCGTTCCACTCGCATTGGTTCGGAACTTTAGTCAAAGGTAGACCCGATCCAATCGTGCGCGATGGCCAATGCGATTTCCGCACGATGCGGCGCAACCATGTCTCAATCCACGATCTGGAGGAAGACATGCGCCTCAATGCACACCTCGACGAACTTGCCCAAGTTCGACTCGCATCCGTGGAACGCAGCGGCGAGATCAGCTTTATCAAAAAATAATTTGACCCTCATCGCTCATCCACCTATGAAACCTGTGAGACTCATGAGACGAACCAAAAAGCGCTGGATCAAACCAATGCTGAAAACCGTGCCGATCTTTTTTGAGTGCACGTGTTACGCGGGCGCTGTTTGATCGAACGGGATTAATTACTCCGAAAGTTTCGGTTGATTCGCATCCACATTCTCGGCAGCGCAGCCGGCGGCGGTCTGCCCCAATGGAATTGTGCCTGTGCGAACTGCGCCGCCGCGCGCACGGGAAAAATTGCCCCGCAGACGCAATCCAGTATCGCAATCAGCGGCGACCCCGAAAGGTTTCGGGGCTGGTTTCTGATCAACGCATCGCCTGATTTGCCGCGGCAAATCGAAAGCATGCCGCGATTGCAGCCGCACCGCGACTCGGCGCGCAACAGTCCGATCGCAGGCGTTTTTTTAACTAATGCTGACATCGATCATGCGCTCGGTTTATTGCTCTTGCGGCAACAGGAAACGCCGCTGGTCGTTTACGCAGCCGACGAAACGCGAACAGCGCTGGCATGGATCGAGAGCCTGGTCGGACGGTTCTGTGGAATCGAATGGCGAAAGATCACCGCTGACTTTCAATCGTTGGGTGGCAGCATCGCGTTTCGAGCAATCGAATTGCCCAAGAGCGTTGCATTTCGATTTCGGGACGACAGTTCCGGAGTAACTGCGCTGTTCGCGCCCAGCGTCGGTGAATTGACCGAGGAATTGCGCGAAGCAGTCGGTGGATCCGATGTCATCATATTTGACGGCACATTCTGGAGTGACGGCGAACTCGCTATCGTGCGGCCGGGCGCTCGCAGCGCGCGAGAGATGAATCATTTGCCCATCCGCGACGGCAGCCTTGATTTGTTGCGCCAATCGCCGGTGCGTCGGAAGATTTACACGCACATAAACAACACGAACCCGATTCTAATGCCTGGCACTCGAGAACGCGCACAAGTCGAGCAGGTGGGAATCGAGATCGCGCACGACGGATTAGAAATCGTCTTATGACTACTGGGCTTTGGGACCGCGAAACTTTCGTTGAAAATTTGCGCGCGATCGGCGCGCGTGCTTACCACGATAAACATCCATTCCACGTCGCCATGAACGAAGGCTGGCTTTCGCCGGAAGCACTGCGCGGTTGGGTGGCCAATCGGTTCTACTACCAGCGGAATATTCCGGTGAAAGACGCCGCGATTCTCTCAAACTGCCCGGTGCGCGAAGTGCGTCGGCTCTGGATTCATCGCATTCTCGATCACGACGGTAACGCAGATAGCGAAGGCGGCATCGAAGCTTGGCTGCGACTCAGTGAAGCGTGCGGGCTGTCGCGCACCGAGCTCATCGAAGATCGGCATCTGCAACCCGGAGTTCGTTTCGCAGTGGACGCGTACGTGAACTTCGCACGCACTCAGCCGTGGCCGGTCGCAATCGCCTCCTCGCTTACAGAATTGTTTGCGCCTGACCTAATGAAGACACGACTCGCAGCCTTCGAAAAATTTTATGCCTGGATCGATCCGGGTGGGCTTGATTATTTCCGGCGTCGCGCAACGCAAGCGCAGCGCGATTCTGACGAGGCGCTCGCGATCACGCTTGAGTATTGCAACACACCCGAGCTCCAGCGCGAAGCGGTGCGCGGGCTCGCCTTTAAATGCGGTGTGCTCTGGTCCATGCTCGATGCCATTCACCATGCCTATCGAAATTGCTGATGCAGCCCAGCCCCGCCTTGCGAAAGGAGTCCGGTTACAAACCGATTCCGCGAGCGGCACAAGCGTTTTGCTTTTCCCCGAAGGCATCGTCGAATTAAACGAAACCGCGCAGGAAATTCTTGCCCGCTGCGATGGGCGAACATTGAACGAGATCGTATGGGCGTTGGCCGAAGAGTACGACTCCGACGTTGCGGCGCTTGCCGCCGATGTTCGCGAAACCCTTGCCGATTTGCAAAAACGCAGGCTCATTGAACTCACATGATCGCGCGACCTGTAGCCGGGATCGTTGATCCCGGCAGCACGAACGACCCCAAGAACCGGCATCAACGATGCCGGCTACAACATCTGACATGACTGCGCCGCGCCCATACGCATTGCTCGCCGAACTTACTTACCGGTGCCCGCTACATTGTCCGTACTGTTCTAATCCGACGCGCGCGCGAAACAATGGTGAGTTGACCACTGACGAATGGAGACGCGTAATTGGTGAAGCCGCCGCGCTTGGAATTTTGCAAATTGGTTTTTCCGGCGGCGAACCACTTGTTCGGGGCGATCTGGCCGACCTGGTTCGCGCCGCGCGCGAGGCAAATCTTTACACGAACCTCATCACCAGTGGTATCAGCCTGGATGATGATCGCGTGGGCGCGTTGCACGATGCGGGCCTCGATTCTGTCCAGCTAAGTTTCCAATCCGATGAGACCGGTCTGGCGGACGAAATCGCGGGGGCGCGCGCGCATCAGCGCAAGCTGAATGTTGCTGCAAAAATTCGCGCAGAAGGAATTCCGCTCAGCCTCAATTTTGTGATCCACCGGCGCAACATCGATCGCCTGCCTCAAGTGATTGAGCTCGCGGAGACGCTGGAAGCCGAAAGAGTCGAGCTGGCCAATGTGCAGTTTTATGGCTGGGCTTTCTTAAATCGCGCAGTCTTGCTCCCAACACGTGAACAAGTTGTTCGTGCGCGAGAAATCGCGACCGCAGCAAAAGCGCGGCTAGCCGGCAAGATCGACATCTTCTATGTGCTCCCGGATTATTATGAAACCCGGCCCAAACCGTGTCTCAACGGCTGGGGCCAGCGATATCTCACCGTCAACCCGACAGGCGACGTCCTCCCCTGCCCGACTGCTTCGTCGGCCATTCCTGATTTGCGTTTTGAAAATGCTAGAGGCCGCGCGCTCGACTGGATTTGGCGGGAATCGGAAAGCTTCAATCGGTTTCGTGGAACCGAATGGATGCCGGAGCCGTGCCGGAGTTGTCCGCAAAGAGAAATCGATTTCGGCGGTTGCCGTTGTCAGGCCGCGTTGCTGACCGGAAACGCTGCGAATACTGATCCGGTTTGCGAATTCTCACCAAATCGCGCGGTCGTGGATGAAGCGTTGCGAGATACGAATTCATCGAGCAGCTATCGTCCCGATTGGACCTACCGAATCAACCCAAATGGCATTCGGTGACTAGCGAACTACTGACCTCTGATAGCTGACGTCCGCCCTTCTGACGACTGATCCCCTATCATCCCGCACCCGGGCGCGGCGGCGGGGTGGGTCGCCCCCTCGGTGTTACGTTGGGCCTGGGCGTGGGCGTTGGCCTGGGTGTAGCCGTCGGAGTCGCTGTCGCCGTGGCAGTCGCAGTTACAGTTGCAGTCGCAGTAGGCGTTGCCGTTGCGGTTGAAGTAGGCGTAGGTGTTGGAGTTGGAGTCGGTGTAGCTGTTGCACTAGCCGTGGCAGTAGGGGTAGGTGTAGGCGTCGGCGTTCCGGTCGGCAGCTGAAAGGCATAGACCTTGTTATCAGCAGCGAAGTAAATTCGACCGCGAGCAACAATGCCCGTGTTCCACTGGCGTGTGCCGGTCATCAATTCGTTCGCCCCGCCGCCGGCGTAAATGACCGC
>Ga0209690_1000343_pt1 | contig 24488 bp, 23 predicted proteins | sample GraSoiAngelo_150_FD_186164 | JGI IMG/M metagenome (GOLD analysis project Ga0209690, IMG submission 186164) | Grasslands soil microbial communities from the Angelo Coastal Reserve, California, USA - 14_1009_09_40cm (SPAdes) (version 2) | ecosystem: Environmental > Terrestrial > Soil > Grasslands ... | reverse complement strand
GTTCGCTTTCACTGGATGAGTATCTCGGTCGCGGCAGGTTCCCCATTAACTACTTTCGATACACGGATCGCTGGGGGCGAAAAATCATCGTCGACCGCGTTGTTCGCTACGAGAACCTGCTGGCCGAGCTCACCGAAATCTTCTCGCAACTACAAATTCCTTTTGACGGCACTCTTGGCGTCGCAGCGAAATCGGGATATCGGACGGATCGCAGACCGTACCAGGAGATTTTTAACGACGACCAACGGCGCATCGTTGAAAAAGCATTCGCCAGAGAAATCGAACTGCACGGCTACCGCTTTTGAGTAGTCGTAAGCCAGCTTCGTTCCTAGCTCCCGCGCATGTTGTAGCCGCCTCGCTCTGTCGAGGCGCTGATTCGTGCTGTGGGTGGCACGGCGACACAGCGCCGTGGCTACAATCTGAGCTTGTCGTTCGTAGACCGCTGCCAGTGATGGATGTCCTCGGCAAGACGGGAAATCACTGAGGCGTATTGCCGATCCGAATAAAGATTACACGTCTCCCATGGATCTTCCTTCAGGTTATACAGTTCATTTAAATCTTTATCGCGCAGACAAAGCTTCCAGCCGTCTGCAGTGACAATCGTCCGTGTGGATTCGTCGACGGCGCGTTTGATCGCCCGTCGCCGAGCGAGCCTGCTTCCCTTTTTCACTTTTGTGCGGTTTGGAGCCCACTCCAGAAATACGTTACCTGCCGCTGCATCTTCGTTGATTACCGGCAGCAAACTGTTGCCGGCACACTGTGGATGATTCGGCTGGCCGAGGAGATCGAGCAGTGTCGGTACGAAATCGATGTGACTGACTGGTTGCTGAATGGTTTTGCTCCGTGTTTGACCTGGCAGCCGGACCAAGAACGGGACGCGCGCGGCCTCTTCGAACATTGTTTCTTTGCCGAACAGATGATGCGCGCCAAGGCTATCGCCATGATCGCTCGTGTGAATGACAATCGTATCGCCAGCCAGGTTGCATCGTTCAAGGCAACCAAGAATTGTGCCGATGCTTTGGTCAACGAGCGTAACCAACCCGAGATAGCGCTGCTTGATGCTGCGGTATTCGTCTGGTGTGATTCCAAAGAATAACTGAAACGGCAAGCGCTCCCGATCCAGGATTGCTTCGGCTTGCTGCCATTCCCGCATTAGGCGGTAGCGCAGCGGAATATCTTCGCTCTCGGGAAGAGTCGCGGTCAGATCGAGATCCACTTGATCGAGCGGATGTTCGTTATTGAGCGGCCCATTGTAAGGCGAATGCGGTTCCACGAATGCAACTACCAGAATGAAAGGATCGCGCTGGTGTTTTTCGATAAAGTCGCAGGCGTGTTTCTCGAGAAATTTTGGGCGCGACAGCTCAAGCGGCAGATTGCTGATCGCCAACTCTGAGAATCGTCCGTTTGTTTTGTCCGGCGTAATGCCCCTCGACAGAAGAAAATTCGTGTAATCACCATGATCCTCAGTCGAAACCCATTGCTGAAATCCACGTTCAGCAGGTCCGTCCTCGCCCAAATGCCATTTGCCCATGTAGGCAGCGCGATAATCCTGGTTCTCCATCAGCTCAGGGAAGACGCGAAACCGGCGATCGAGCGGCACGCTGTTCCGTGTGCATCCGTTGATGTGCGGCCACGTGCCCGTCATCAACGATGAACGCGACGGTGTGCAAACCGGATGAGTGACGTAGGCACGCTGGAAAACGACGGATTCGGACGCAAGCTTGTTCAGGTTCGGCGCGTGAACCTTGACGCCTCCGTAGCAAGCGAGCATGTCGGCTCGCTGCTGGTCTGGCAGAAAAAGGATCAAATTCGGCTTGCGTCTTGCGGCCATGCTTTTTTCTGGTCAGGCACTAAATCAGCGCTGATCAATATCTGCAATCGGCAGCTGTGTTCGCCTCTCCCTTCCCAAGGGGGTGGGTTAGGGTGAGGGTTGGCATCTGAACCAGCTGCAACTCGGATCCCCTCACCTCAATCCTCTCCCCTCTTTGAAGGGGGAGAGGCGGAATGATCTGCAGTTGCGTAAACGATCCTCAACAGAGGAAAATCTTTCGCGTCGCAAGACTTTTAGTTTCGGTGTTTCATCAGGCACATGAAACGGTTTTTGATCTCGCAGGTATTTGGCGCATTACTCATTGGGATGGCGCACGGCGCTACAAACTTCAACCTTGCGGCAAAAGCGACGAATGATCTTGCGGTCGATCTCCACCGTCAGCTCGCTACTGCGGATGAAAACCTGTGCATTTCACCCTATTCGATCGAAACCGCGCTGGCCATGACCTTTGCCGGCGCCGATGGTGACACGCGCACCGAGATGGCCCGAGTTCTGCATCTTGGAAGCGATCCCGGTGCGTTTGCCTCTTTCTCGGCGCTGCAGCATTCGCTCGAGGAAATGAGCGCAAAGACGGCCGAGCTCGTTAAACAATCCAAGAAATTCGGTGGCCCGACTGAACCGATCACATTGAACATTGCCAACAGGCTGTTTGCACAGAAGGGCTACGCGTTTCGCGAGGCTTTCCTATCGCTTGTTAAACAAAATTTCGGCGGCGCATTTGAGCCGATCGATTTCGTTGCCAATCCTGTTGCAGCGACACAGCACATCAACAAATGGGTCGCAGACCAAACACACGACCGAATTCGCGATCTCATTCCGGGAGGAGCGCTTGATAAAACAACTCGGCTTGTCCTGGCAAACGCGCTGTATTTGAAAGCGCCCTGGGCAGATCCGTTCCAAGAGAATGCAACTCACCCAGAGTCATTCTTAGTTCACGGCAGCGCGCCGACCGATGTTCCTATGATGCGAAAAAGGAACAAGCAATTCGGCTACGCGCACCGCGACGGGTATACTGCTGTGAGTCTCCCGTACGCTGGAGACGATCTGCAATTTCTGGTTTTGCTCCCCGACGACCCAAATGGTCTGCGCGCACTCGAATCAAAGCTGACGGGCGATAGGCTGGCCGGTTGTGCAAAGCTTGAAACACGCGACGTCGATCTTCATCTGCCAAAGTTCAAGCTTGAGCCGCCAACGATAGCTTTAGCCGAAAAGTTTGAAGCGCTCGGGATGAAAACCGCGTTTGATAAGCCGCAGGGCAGCGCGAATTTCGACGAAATCGCGCCACGGACGCCGCGTGATTACCTCTACATCTCTCAAATCTTTCACAAGACATTCATTGCGGTGGACGAGAAAGGAACGGAAGCAGCAGCGGCAACCGCCGTGGCGATGCTGGCAGGGAGCGCTTTAAGGTCGCTTCCCCCGCCGCCGATCGAAGTGAAAATCGATCGCCCATTCGTTTACGCGATTCAGCATGTGCCCAGCGGCATCTGCCTTTTTCTTGGGCGTGTAACCGATCCTCGTTGAAATGGATCTCTCGACGCTGGCAAATCTAATCAATGCATTTGCCGTGACGGCCGGCGTCATTTTCGCTGCGGCGCAAATCCGATATTACCGCAGACAACGTAAGCGCGATGCCATGCTCAATCTCGCCCGCTCTTTCCAGAGTCCGACGTTTGCCAGGGGGCTTCGAAGACTGGTCGAGTTACTGGATAGTGCAAGCGCGGAAAAAATTCGCGAGATTCTCGGACCGGAGGGCGAAGATCTGATTGTCCACGTGACCGTCACGTGGGAAACCATCGGCGTCCTACTTTTTCACGGTGAACTCACAATCGACATCGTCGATGATTTCTTCAGCGGACCGATCCTAATTTCCTGGCGGAAACTGCAGCCCTATACAACCGATCTGCGGCAACGTTATCGACGCGAGACGTGGTCGGAATGGTTTCAATGGCTGGCAGAACGCATGATGGAGCGCGAATCGAAGACTCCGGCAGTCCCGGCGTATATCGCGCACCGCGATTGGAAAAAACTGTAGCGGCGCTCTCCGAGCGCCGAAAACAAGGAGGGCGCTTTTCTCCAAGCACCCCTCACTCCGATTCAGGTTCGAGCTTCAGAGACCGCCGTTAAAGAAGTGAGTCGGATTCATAGCTCAATTTGCCATTCACGATTCGCGCTGCAGATGTGAATGGATGCGGTTCGATTTTCTTTGCATCGACAAATGTGCTTGCGGCGTCGAGCGCGGACTCCAGCTGTCGGGATGTTGAGGGTAAAGCGGACTGCAAGCTGGCGCTCCCGATGCTTCCTACAGCGCCTTCTCGAGCACAATCTCCGATCCCCGCTCATCGTCCGTGGAGAAATGCACGTGCGAGAACACCCGGCGCACGAGCGCCAGCCCGTGGCCGCCTTCCTCGCGGGAGCGAGCATCCGCCTGGGCGGCGGCCTGTTCCTGCGTGATGCCCGCGCCGTGATGCCGGATGATGAAGCGGATGAGGGAAGGCGAGACCTCAGCGCCGCACCAGAGCGGGCCAGGAGGTTTCTCTAGGCCGTATGCGTGCTTGATGACGTTCGTGAGGATCTCATCGCAACCGACCAGCAGCTTCAGCAGCGTGTCCTGCGGGATGCCCGCGAACCAGCCCCATTGCTCAAAGAAGGTGCGTGCCGCGCGGATGCTCTCTGCGGTGCAGAGAGCAGCGAACTCGCGCGGGGGTGGCGTTGTGCGGTCTTCCATAAGCAGGAGGGTGGCGTCATCGCGTGCGCCGCTGGCGAGATTCTTTCGCCAACTGTCCACGATCAGGTTGAGGGCGCCTGTGTTCGTCCAATCGTGGGATTCAAGGAGGCTGACCAGCCCGTCACGGGCAAGCTCGCCGCCCGTGATGGCGATGGCCTCCGTGATGCCATCGGAATGTATGAGCCAGTGCGAGCCGGCGGCCAGCGAGATGGTGATGGCGTTGCAAGCGGAGAGGCGGCGCTGCCCAAAAAAGCCCTGGCGCGGACAAGCCAGCTCCCGCCAAGTTCCCGTGGCACGGTCGCGGAAGAGTGGCGGCTGTTGCGCGAACGCCGCCGCATGAACCCGGCGACGCTCGGTGTCGAACAGCAGCGCCGTGAGCGCCACAGCGTTGTCATCCGCGTGCATGGCCTCGTAGAGCACGTTGTTCAATTCGACAAGCCATGCGGTGAATGATTCCGGCGTGCAGCGTGAGGCGGCCAGCTCGATCTGCGTGGTGAGCCTCGCCATGTCCAGCGCGGCGGAGGATCCCTTGCCCGTGACGTCGCCGACGCCGGTGAGGAGGAGGTGCGGTTGCGCCGCGTGGAAGAAGTAACAATCCCCGCCGATTGCCGTGGCCTGCTCGAGAAAGGCGCGGATGCGCAGGGGTCCGTGTTCTGCCTCCGTTTCCGGGAGGAAGGTGGCCTGCACCTGGCGCGCGAGCTCCAGCTCCGCGTGCCGCTCGGCTTCCTCCACGGCGCGCGTCCTGGCCTCGTCCTCCTCCTGGCGGCGGGCAAGTGTCACGGAGACCAGTGAGCCGAAGGCGATGAAGACTCGTATGTCGTCATCGCTGAACCCGGAGCGGTCCTCCGGGTTCATGGCCTGCATGACCCCGCGGCAGTTTTCGCCATCCAGCAGCGGGATAGTCAAAAGCGCGTGGGCCGGTAAGCCGGTGTCCTCGCCGGTGCGCCGGTAGTGCTCCGGGTGCTGCGAGGCGTCGGCGGTGTTTACCGGTTCGCGGGTGGCGAAGACCCGGCCGGCGATGCCCTGACCCTCCGGAAGCCGCCACGGTCCCTCCCGACGCCAGTCGCGCTGAGTACTGTGGATGAGGAGGTCGCTGGTTGCTTTATCCGGTAGTGAGATGGAACACGCCGCGCAACGCATGACGGCGCGCGCGCCGTGCAAGATGTTGGCCAGCAGCGTGTCGAAGTCCGAGGACGCGCTCAGCGAGGCGGCGACGCCGAGGAGCGTCTCGACCAGCAAGCCCTGGTTTTTCGCGCTGGAATCTGGCGGCGCGGTGGTCACTTTCTAACCGGCGTGGCGGATGGCCGCCGGGTTCCCGGAGCCTGATTCATCATGGTCCGCTGCTGGTCGCTCAAGCCCCACACGAGTGCGCTGGGTTTGACCTTCAGCACCTGAATGAAACCGTTCACATTGTCAGACGCACTGCCGAGTTTTTCCGAGGCGCTGCCGAGTTTCTTGATCTGGCTTTCGCTGCGGATGACCGCCTGGCCCGCCTGGTTGAGGGTCGCCGCCACTTTCTCAAGGTCTTGGCTCGCCTTGGTTAGAGCGGCGTTGCTCTGCTCAGCGAGTTCCTCCGTCCGGTGCATGGTCTTCCTAGCGACGTCGATCGCTTCGTCGCTTTTTGCGTCCAGGCCGGGCTTGATGGCATCCAGCCGGCTCAATTCGACTCCGTCGATGCGGTAAAGTCCATCTTTGTCGCCTGCCTGATGCCGGCGCACCACGTCGGCGAGCAGTTCCTTCGTGCCGGTCTGCTGCTCAGTCCGCAGGGCGATGTTCGACTGGCCCATGAGCGACTTCTCCACATACGGTTTGATGTTGGCGGGCACGTCCACCTGTTTGGTAATCTCAATGCGCACGAGGATTTTGTCCGTGGCTGCGTCATAACGCATCTTCCCGACCGCTCCCACCGGCATGCCCTTGAAGAGCACGCTGGAGCCTTCCTTGATCCCGCCCACCTCATTGAAGGCCGCATCGAAGCGAACCCCTCCCCGCGAGCCCACCTTCAAGGCGTAATACAGCGCGCCAATGAGCAGCGCGGCGGACGCGATAACGACCAGCACGAGCATCGCCTCGTAAAGGGCGCGGACTGATCTGACGAATTTCCGGTTCACGGTGGGCTGGGGTGCGGTGAGTTGATGAGTTGTGCCTGAATCCTGTTCATATTTCTAATACCGACTAAGATTAAGACTATGAAATAAGCTTACCTCAGTCACGTTCATACTCTTAACTCTCAACCCTCAACTCTCATCTCTCAATCTTGCACGGCGCCTTCTTCCTCCAAATGGAAGAAGCCCCGCACCAGCGGATGCTCGCTGGCAAAAAAATCCTCACGGCTCCCGGCGAGCAGCACCGTGCCGCGCAGCGCTCCGTCCCGCTCCGCGCCCAGCATGATGCCGCGGGTGGCGATACGCTGGAAGCTCAGCAGGTCGTGGGTGACCACCACCACCGTGGTGCCGCTCTTGCGGCTCAGCGTGATAGTTAGGTCGTCAATCTCCTTGGTGCTCACGGGATCGAGACCGGAGGTGGGCTCGTCGCTGATGAGCAGCCTTGGGTCCAGCGCGAGGGCACGGGCGAGGGCGGCGCGTTTCTTCATACCGCCGCTGAGCTCGCGCGGATACTTCTGCGCATGGGCGTCGAGCTTCACGGCACGCAGCTTCATGAGCACGGTGTCCTCGAGAAGATCGTGGTCGCGCGAGATCTTGGGATGATGCTGTTGGAAGGGCAGGGCCACGTTTTCCGCAACGGTGAGGCTCTGAAGCAAGGCGCCAGACTGGAAAAGCACCCCCACGTCGCGCATGAGCCCCTTGCGTTGGCGCCGGGGGAGGCTGTGGATGTTTTGGCCGAGGACATGTACGGTGCCGGAGGTGGGTTCGTCCACGCCGATGAGGATGTTCAACAGCGTGCTTTTCCCACAGCCGGACCCGCCGAGGACGGTGAAAACATCCCCGGCGAAGACCTCGAGGCTCACGCCGTTGAGCACGTTGGCGCCGTTTGGGAACGCCTTGACCAAATTCCGCACTACGAGCAGTGGCTTGGCGGCGGGCGTGGGCGCGGGGAGCGGCGGGGTCATGAGCGGGATGAGCAGTAATCAGTTATCAGGTTGGAGGACTTAGTTAGCAGTCGAATGTGATAACCCATCACCCACGCGTGTTTAACTCGTTCCCACTCGTTACTACTGGCTATTGACTAGTTGCTTCCTTACTCACTTGTTCATCAACTGCGCCGCAATCAAAACATTCTGCAGCCCCGTGATGACAGCGTTGACAAGCGTTACCGCCGCGAGTGAAGACACCACGGCCGCCGTTGCCACACGCCCGACTGCGTCCGACCCGCCGGTGGCGTTCAGCCCCTTGCGGAAGGCGATCATTGCAACCACTACCGCAAAAACCGCCGACTTGCACACGCCGATGAATGCGTCCTGCATCCGCGGGGGGACCAGTGCTCGCAGAACGAACTGCTTCCCGTCCATGCCCATGACCAGCGAGCACACCCCGTGTGCTCCGAGCAGCCCCACACCCACGGTGTAGATCTCCATCACCGGCAGCATCACGAGGAAGGCTCCCAGCACCGGCAGAAGCAGGTAGCGCGAGACATCCACGCCCATAGTCTCCAGCGCCTTGATCTCCTCCCCGATTTTCATATTCGCCAGTTCCGCCGCCGAGCCGGACACGCTCCGCCCGATGAAGACCACCGCCGCGAGCATGGGGGCGAGCTGCTGGTTGAGGATGATCCAGATGAGCCGTGGCACGGTCTCCTCCATGCTCAACTCTTGGAGCTGCTCTACCAGCACCATCGCTAGGACGGATCCTACGCAGAACGCCATGAGGAACACCGTGGGCACCGCTCGCACGCCGATGATCAGCGACCGCTGAAAGAACGCCTTCCACATGCTCAGCGGCAGCCACGGACGCTCGAACGCGCCCCTACACAGCGACGCGCTCAGTCCTGCATAAGTGTATTCGCCGCCAGGTCTCATGGTGCCGATGGTGCCGCGGCCAGCGCCGAGTCAAGAGTTTCATACACCGCGATGCATCCGCCCTCGGCCGACCCCAGGCCCACGCCGTTGATGTCAAAGGCCGCCTTCAGCGCCTCGTTCATACCGCAGAGCGCGAGCCGCGAATTCGGGTGCCCATCAATCTGGTAGCGTTGCATGGCCGCCCAGAACGGCGTGTTAAGAAACGTCACGCCCGAGAGGTCCACGATGAGAAACGGGATGCGCTGCCCCAGCAGCTTTTTGAGCAACTGCCGCACCGCCGGCACGGCGAGGAAGTCTGCCTCGCCTGCGAACCTCAGGATCTTGCCCCGAGAATGCGCTTCTTCTTCACATCGCAGGTGGGGGGACAGGTTCATGGCCGCGTTTTTCTCAAGAAGCTCCCGATGGTGCAACGATGATGACTGGTCGCGTTGGCGAAGACAAGCGCGAAGACGAAGACGATGCACCGCGACCGGGAACTTCGGGTTTTGATTCCCAAAAGAGTTCAAGCTGAAAAAGCAATACTCTTTCTATCAATAACAGTTGCATCTGGCCTATTGATGGTCAGCGTTTGTAACAGCCTCGTCGATGCCAAAAGCTGGGGCTTTGATATTCCAGCGTCTATTCAGCGGCCAGAGACGATGGTTTTTTTAGCGGTCCCATCCTTCTTTCCTGGCAGAAACTTAAGGCTTATTCGAAGGAATGGCGTCGCACGCTAAACCGAGAGACGGGCAACGAGTGGTTTCATTGGTTGGCTGAAAGAATGATCGAGCGGGAGAAGCTTTCGCCGCCGGTGCCGGCTTACATTGCACATCGCACATGGCGTGAACCACGCCGGCACTTAGCCAGGGATGGATCAACCGCGTCCGATTCGCGTTAGATTAAACGATCTCCCTCGGTCGCGTAACTAAGCGTGCCGCCGACAATATGGGCTGCGGACGTAAATGGATGCGGCTCCGTTTTGTTTGCATCGACAATGTGCATCACTTCGATGCCGCGCGATTTCAGATAATCCGAGATGAGCGCGCGATGACAACGCCACCAAACCGCTTCTGCGCACATGATCGCGAGTGGCCCGGCTTCACGAGTGAGATCGAAAAGGCGCTCGACTCCCTTGTGGAATTGCTCTGTTTCCATGTAATCCGCGTAGCCGCGGAATGAAGCGTTGCGCCACGCCGTATTGCGCGAGTCCGGCTTCGGTTTTCGCCTTCCGCCCAGCTGAGAGAAATGTTCGTAGCGTATTCCGCGCGCGTTCAGTGACTCCGCCAGTGCTTCCCTGTTGAATTGCGGATAACGCTTTGACCCGGGCCACGATCGCACATCCGCCAGCAACTTGATTCCGTTCTCTTCCAACAATGAAATGAAGTCGTCGATGTTGCGCGTGGAATGGCCAACCGTCCAGATTCGCATAACAAAAGAACGAAGAGCAAATTTTGCCCGTGACAATGTCTCACTGCGCAACAGCGTTACCATTTCGCGCAGCTTTCGGAGTGCGCGCGCGTCCTCGCGTCGCTTTCAGAACGGCTGATAATCACAAAAGCGATGCGAGGAGGCATCGCACTCAAAAGGACTTCGTCCGAAATCGTTTAGTGTGCCGTTTTCGGTGGAGCGACGGCTTCGGCCATGGACTTCAACATTCGACCCAGATCGCTGTTGGTGGAAATGACTGCGGTTGTGTCTTTTTCAAAGGCGGCCCGCATCACGTCGAGGCTGCGCAAAAACGAATAGAGTTCCTGTGCATCCGGCGCACCGAACGCCGCTGCGTAAATCGCGGCGGCTTCGGCGTCGGCTTTGCCCTCAATCTCGAGCGCGTTCTTCGTCGCGGTGGAACTAATCGAGGCGACGTCGCTTTCTTTTTGACCGCTGATGTTCGCCGCTTCGCCGCGTCCTTCGGAACGGAACCGCGCGGCGATTTGATGTCGCTCGCTCGACATGCGCTCAATGATCTTCTCCGCAACCGCTGGATTGTACTTGCTGCGCTTGAAACGCTCATCGAGCAATTCGATTCCGAAATCGGCAATCTTTTGCCGGGTGCGTTCCGTAATCTGTTTCTCAATTTCGCCGCGCCCGAACTCAATATCGGGAATCGTGCTGGGCAGAACCGTGCCGGTTTTCTCCAGCTCTTCGTCGCGCGACGGTTTTCGCCCCTTAGTCACCCGAATGATTTCGACGAGATCGTGCGTGGCGACGGCGGTGCGCGTTTCGCTGCCGAGGATGTCATCAAGGCGTGAAAGCGCGCTGCGCTCGTCATTCAAGCGGTTGTAGTAAAGGAATGGATCGCTGATACGCCACCGGGCAAAACAATCGACAATGATGTAGAGCTTGTCCTTGGTGGGACATTCGGTCGGCGGCCCCTCCCACGCGAGGATGCGTTTGTCGAAACGCTGCAGTTTGTCGATGACTGGCAGTTTCATCTTCAATCCGGGATTGGTGACGGTACGAACGATTTTGCCAAAACGCGTGATGATCACGGTTTCGTATTGATGAACGATAAACAGCAGCGTTCCCCATTTGAATGCCGTCAGAATAAAAACAATGCCGAGGATCGTCATCACTCGGCTCTGCAAAAAACGCACAACGGCTGATACGGCGGCGGGCCGGGGAGTCACATCGATCACGTTCATGGCGAGGTGCGGGTTTGCTCTGCCGGCACCAGCGGCAATGTCTGAAGAATGTTCTTCAAGCTGTCGTCCACGATGATTTTCTTTTGCAAATTGGGCAGGATCGCTTGCATCGCCTCGAGATAAAGGCGCCGCCGCGTTATCTCAGGTGCTTTCCGGTATTCGGCGAGCAACAATGAAAATTTTTGCGCTTCGCCTTTGGCTTGATTCACCCGGCGAAAAGCGTACGCTTCGGCTTGTTTCTCGCGCTCCTTCGCCTGGCCACGCGCGTTCGGCACGGCGTCGTTATACACGGCCCAGGCTTGATTGATCGCTGTTTGCTTTTCCTGTTGCGCCTGGTTGACATCATTGAACGCCGCCTGCACCGCCGGCGGCGGCCGCACACTCGTGAGCTGGACCTGTTGAATCTGGATTCCCAAACCGTACTGCGAACTCAGATCGGCCAGACGTTTCAAGGCTGATGTCTCGATGTCGTGTCGCCCGATGGTGAGCACTTCGTCCACGGTGCGGTCACCGATCACTTCGCGCATCACGCTTTCGGAAAGATCGCGTAATGTCTTCTCCGGCTCACGCGCGCCGAACAAATACATCTTCGGATCGGTGACGCGGTACTGCACCACCCACGGAACGAGAGCGGTGTTGAGGTCACCTGTGATCATCGTCTCGGTTTCCTGCGGTTCAGGATCGCCCTGGTAAATGTTTGTCGCGCCCGGTGTGAAAAAGCCGAACTCGAGCTTTAGCAGGCGCTGCGTCGGGACGATCTGAATTTCATCGACATACGGAATGGCATAAGCCAGACCGGGATTAACGCTGTCGTGGAATGCGCCGAAACGGGTCTTCACGCCGACGGAATTTGCAGGAATCGATGTGAACCCGAACAGCAGCGTGAAAAATGTGCCCGCGATCCCGATGCAGGCGATGACGCCCACAACCAGGCGCACCGGTTTGATTGGAAGACTTTCGGCAACCATCGGCCTTGGCATAGATTGGCCCTCTATTGACTCAAACGTGTCGCCGAGCGCAAGCTTTCAATTCAAGGAAGGACGGCTTCCCAGCCCCGAATGCTTTCGGGGCTGCCCAAGCCGTCCTTCCTTGATCCAACCTCGTTGCTTGACTAGCTGCGTCTGCGCTCGAAAACTGGGGGCATGAACATCAAAAACATCTTCTTGCCAGCATTCGTTGGTCTCGGCACGTTCGCCTTGATGGCAGCGGAAACTCAACAGCAGCCGGAGGTCGGCAAGGCCGCGCCGGATTTCAGTCTAACTACTGGCGACGGATCACAGGTGAGCCTGAAAGATTATCGTGGCAAATGGGTCGTTCTTTATTTTTATCCGAAAGATTTCACCAGCGGTTGCACGATGGAAGCGCGCAATTTCCAGCGCGACCTCGCGAAGTATGAGCAGACGGGCGCAGTAATCCTTGGCGTGAGCGTCGACACCGCGCAATCGCACAAGGATTTTTGCGCAAAGGAAGGACTCAATTTAAAATTGCTTGCCGATCCGGACGCGAAGGTCTCGAACGAATACGGTTCCGTGATGGATTACAAAGGAAGCAAACTTGCCGCCCGGAACACGTTCATCATTAATCCGAAAGGCGAAATCGCCAAGGTGTATACCGGGGTGAAACCGGCCGAGCACAGCCAGCAAGTGCTAAACGATTTAGCCGAATTAAAGAAAAGCTAAACACGAATCGACACGAATTTTTCGCGGCGAAGCCGCTTTGGAGTGCGACGGCTTGAAGCCGTTTTTTGAAGCGTAGCAGAAGCACGAGACGTGATTAGATCCCACTCGAATCTCGCAGGGCGCAATAAAATTTTTCTGGCTGGCGAATCGAAGGAAAACCAAAGAGTAACAGGAGGCTGATATGGCGAATAGAAAGTCGATCGATTGCCGAGATTATCCGAGTGAGAAAAATTGCTCGCTAAAGATTTCTGGCACCGAAGAAGAAGTGCTCGATGCAGCAGTGCAGCATGCCGTCTCGGCGCACGGACACGAAGAGACGTCGGAATTGCGCGAGCAGATCAAATCGATGCTCAAAAACGAGGCCTATTAGCGCGCCGCGACAGCAACCAAATCACTTCGCTTAGCCGCGAGCTCCGCTTTTCATTCGGCGCACCTGCACTTGCGCTTCAGTTTCCAGTTCGGTGAGCAATTGCTTGGAAATATTCGAAAGCTTGCCTGACCACGACGCGCCCACAACGACGGGAGGAAAATCCGGCAACTGCAAAACGCGGACCTCTTGGGCTGGCCTAAAGCCTGGAACCGCCACTGCTAAACCGATTCCATAACCGCTCGCGACGTAACGCTCGATCAAGCGAGCCGAGTTGACCTCGATTCCGCAAAACCATTCCACTCCCAGGTGCTCGAGACCGCGCTGAAAGGAAGCGTGAATGGGATCCGTCCGTGGGAAACTGATCAGTGTTTCCTCAATCTTATCGCGCTTCCATAGCTCTTCCGCACGAGCGAGTCTGGACTTTCTGTGGACGAGTAGAATCAATGGCAGTTTGAGTAACGGTCGAACCTGGATTCCAGCGCGCGGTTTTTTCTCGAGGAGGGTAATCGCAAGTTCGATATCTCGGGCCAGGAGTAATCTCTCGGCTTCGGCACGCGCTGCTTCGTGCAGGTAAAGGCGAAACTCGGGAAACTTGGTTCGAAGCTTCTGCAGCAGCTCCGGGATATAGTCGTGCAACACGATTGACGGCGCGGCAATGCGCAATTGCGGCGACCTGTTCTGGCGTAGCTTTTCACCGACGATCTCGACGTTGTCGAAGAACGGTTTGATAAACTCGAATAGCTCCATGCCTGCAGGCGAAAGCGCGAATGGTCGTCGCTGAAACAACTTGGTGCCAAGCGACTCCTCGAGCTTCGCGATCTGGCCGCTCACTGCGGGTTGCTGAATGCCGTAAGGGATGTTGCGCACTGCCGCTGCGATGCCGCCGTGTTTCGCGACGAAATAGAACAACTCGAGATGATGAATGTTCATGATCGAAAGCGTCGATGAAATCCCCAATTTTTATCAATTAACATCCGACGCGGAAAGCAGTTATCCTCTCCAGCAAAGCCGAATATTCGGCCAAATTTCACAAACAAATGGAACTCCTGATCCTCATGGTCGTCGGTCTGTTGATCGCGATTTGCGTCCTGCCGTTTGTCGCACTCGCCAAAGCAAACAGCGCAAAGCGCGGCCTCGATGATTTAGCTACGCGATTCTCATCACTTGAAAACGAAGTGCGCAGTTTGGGGCGGCATACCACTCCCGCCCCGAAATCGGAGGCCGCTGTAGTAGCAGTGAAAGCCGTCCCGCCACCGGTTCCCACCACAACGGCTGCTCTGATTGGGCAAGAGAAAGAATCGGTACCGCCGCCAATCCCGGAAAGATTCGTCAAAGCAACCGTGCCCCAAATCGCAGCGCCAGCCAGACCGCCGATTAATTGGGAGCAATTCATGGGCGCAAAACTCTTCGCGTGGATCGGCGGGCTTGCGCTTTTTCTAGGCGTGGCGTTCTTCGTGAAATATTCGTTCGAACACAATCTTATCCCACCGGAGCTGCGGGTTGCCATCGGGTTCGTCATTGGCGTCAGCCTTGTCACCGGCGGTCTGCTTCTGAAACGAAAGGAAAACGCCGTCACTGCGCAGACGCTCTGCGCGACTGGAACCCTTGTGCTCTACGCGGTGACGTTTGCCTGCCGATCTTATTACCACTTCGCATTCTTCGGGCTCATTCCAACATTCTTGCTGATGACGCTGATCACAGCGGTCGCGTTCCTGCTCGCCGTGAGGTTGAAGGCGATAGTGGTCGCTGTGCTCGGCATCGCGGGCGGTTTTCTCACGCCCGTATTACTTTCGACGGGCCAGGATCATCCGCTTGGACTTTTCGGCTATATCGCATTGCTCGACATCGGTCTGCTCGCAGTCGCGCAACGACAACGATGGAATGCGCTCCCGATTCTGGGTGGAATCGGAACAGCGCTAATGCAATTCGCCTGGGTCACGACGTTCTTTGTTCCCGAAAAGTATTTCGCTGGAAACAAAGTGCTTGTTGTCATGGCGGTGTTTGCCGGATTTCAGGGGCTGTTTCTCGCAGCGGTTGGGTGGGCAAGGCGCACCGGGAGAATGAATCATGAGCTTCTTGCCTGCGCGCTGGGACTCGCCGCGGTCGCGATGTGCTCGGCGTTCTATCTGCTCTCGTTCGAAACGATCGCGCAGCGGCCGGCGCTTTTGTTCAGCTATTTGTTTGTTGTCGATCTTGGCGTTCTCGCGCTCACGTTGCTCGAAAGCAGGCTGGTAATTCTTGATGCGCTCGCGGGGCTGGCGGCATTCATCCTTCTCGCCGCGTGGACAAACTATGATCTCACAACGGCGCATCTTTATACCGCGTTGACATTCTATTTTATCTTCGCGCTGTTTCACTGCGCGACGCCGCTTGCGCTGCAACGTCTGCGAAGTGTCCATATTCCATGGTGGACTCATGCATTTCCCGCCTTGGCGCTCCTCCTGGTGTTGATGCCGATTCTTCAACTCGTCGGACTTTCAATCGTTATTTGGCCGCTCGTGTTGATGGTCGATCTTCTCGCGATTGTTCTCGCCCTGGCAACGGCCACACTCCTGCCGATTCTTGCAGTGCTCCTGCTTACGCTCGTGGCAATCGGCGGGTGGCTGCTACGGATTCCAACCGAACTCAGCGGCTTGTCGACAGCGCTGTTCATCCTCGGCGGCTTTGCGATTTTCTTTTTGGTCGCTGCAAGCTGGGCGAGCCGCCGTTCAATCACGGCGGGAACGCGCGCGCCAAAACTCTTCGGCGACATCACCGATCCGGGAAATTTCTCTGTGCAACTTCCAGCGTTGTCGGCCGCGCTGCCGTTTCTGCTGTTAATCATGGCAACGCTGCGGTTGCCGCTCGCAAACCCGTCGCCCGTGTTCGGTCTGGCCTTGTTGTTAGTCATTTTGCTTCTCGGAATGAGCGAGGTCTTTTCGCTCGGCGAGCTGCCAGCGGTCGCACTTGTTTCCGTACTCGTGCTCGAACACGCGTGGCATTTCGAACATTTTGATCCGGCGCAGGCGAGCCTGCCGTTGCTCTGGTATCTCGGATTCTATGCGCTCTTCACCGCGTTTCCGTTCGTCTTTTATCGGAAGTTCGTCGGAAAAACTGTTCCGTGGGCCACGGCCGCGCTAGCTGGGCCGTTGCACTTTTATCTGGTGTATCAGCTGATTCGCACTGCGTATCCGAACTGGGTTCCTGGTCTTGTGCCGGCCGCATTTGCGCTGCCGTCTTTGCTCGGACTGTTCGTGCTGCTCGAACGCAAACCGCTCACGAGCCCGGCACGCAATGCACAACTCGCGCTCTTCGGCGGTGCGACGCTGTTTTTCATTACGTTGATTTTTCCGATCGAGTTCGAGCAAGAATGGATCACTGTTGGTTGGGCTTTGGAAGGCGCAGCACTCTGCTGGCTTTTCCGCCGCGTGCCACATCCCGGACTACGACTGGCAGGCATCGCTTTGCTCGCCGTCGTGTTCGTGCGCCTCGCGCTCAATCCAGCAGTGCTGAGTTATCATTCGCGCGCCGCGTTCCCCATTTTTAACTGGTATCTTTATACCTACGGCATTGCGACGGTGTGTTTGTTCATCGCCGCGCGATTGCTCGCGCCGCCGCGCCATCGCGTGCTTGGGCACAATGCGCTGCCATTGCTTTACACACTCGGCACGGTGCTCGCCTTTCTAATCGTAAACATTGAGATCGCCGATCACTTCAGCACGCCGGGCGCGGCTGCGTTGACATTTCAATTCTCAGGAAATTTCGCGCGCGACATGAGCTATAGCATCGCCTGGGCGTTGTTCGCGCTATTGATGCTTATCGTCGGCATGCGCAAACAAATTGCAGCTGTCCGCTACGCGAGTCTCGGCTTACTCGGCGTCACGGTCGTGAAACTTTTCTTTCACGACCTTTCGCAGCTCGATCAACTTTATCGCATCAGCGCATTCGTCGTCGTCGCCGTTATCGCAATCCTTGCATCGTTTCTGTATCAGCGATTCCTCGGGGCCGCGGAGAAAACCAACGAAACCAAATCCACGATTGCATCGGCTCCATAGGATTGAAGGCCGCGATGATTCGGTGTGGCGTCAGCACATTCTCGCCAGAGCCGCGACGACAGGACTACCCGATGTCGTCGCCTTCATTTCGTGTCATTCGCGCGTTTGGTACGTTAGACAAATGTGAGGCCAAGTATTATTCACCAGCCTTGGCGCTTGCTCGTAATTGGGGTCGTATATTTGCTCGTGATGTTCCTAGGTCATTTGCCGGACCATCTGATCTTGTTCCCAACAAAGGCGCCAATCGATCCTGGCAGCGCCGTTCGCAAGACAGTTCCGTTTCAAAACGGCGAGTTGGAGATTTGGACGGCAAAATCGCGTCGAGCACACGAACAAGGCCGCGCGGCTGTTTTCATTTTGCGTTTTTACGGCAACGCCGATCGCGCTGATCGCTGGGCAGCCCTCGAGGCTGACATGTGGAGCGATCGCGCGGTTGAAATCTGGGGAATGAATTATCCGGGATTTGGCGGGAGCACGGGACCGGCGCGGTTATCGCGGATTGGACCGGCCGCGCTTGCCGCATTCGATGAACTAAAACGTTCCGCAGACGATCGACCGATCGTGCCTTTCGGCACAAGCATCGGCGCAACCGCTGCGCTTCACATCGCGGCACATCGCCCCGTCGCCGGATTGATTTTGCATAATCCACCGCCGCTGCGCGAAATGATCCTGCGTCAGTTTGGATGGTGGAACCTGTGGCTGTTAGCAGGTCCAATCGCATTGCAAATTCCGCGAGAACTCGACAGCATTGCCAACGCGAAAACGATTCGTGCGCCGGCAATTTTTTTGCTCGCGGAAAAGGATGAAGTGGTCGCGCCTCGTTTTCACCGGCTAGTGGTTGATGCGTACGCAGGAGAAAAACGCGTGATCGAATTGCACGGCGCCCTTCATAACGATCCGATCGAAGGCGCGTCGCTCGCAGATTTGAATGATGCGCTCAGTTGGTTGTTGCCGAATGTTAGTTCGCCGCACGGGATGTAATGACTTGGGTAGCGCACGCGTCTCGCGTGCTGGCGAGCGCGTCCTCGCGCTCGCGAACTTTTCCTAAAGCCTGGCACGGAACTCGTCGCAGAGCACAAGAAAGACTGTTGCGGCGGGACACCGCAACCAGCACGCGAGACGCGTGCGCTACCCAATCTGGAGGCGGCTCGCTGAATTTGCCGCTCGATTTTCTGAGTTGGCCTGCGTTAGGGTCGCGCGCGATGCAAAACCAGAACCTGATGAGCAGTTTCGAATTCATTGCGGCTCTGATGTCGATAATCATTGGCCTCGGTGTGACCAACCTGCTCGCAGGTGCGGGGCGCGCATTTTACCGGCGCAAAGAAAACCCGATCGATGAGGTCCACATTGTCCTCACCATCGCGACCTTGCTGCTGCTGGTTTTGCAGTGGTGGGTCACTTTCAGGTGGAACACCGAGGTCACCTGGACTTTTGACAAATTCCTGGTGCTGATTGCCTGGACGGTCGTCTTGTACTTGCTCACAGTTTTCCTTTATCCGCCCGACCTGTCGGAAGCGGAAGAACACCAGGGCCGCTTCGAACGGAACCGTGCGGGCTATTACTCGGCGTTTATCGCGATGTGCTTGCTCGACATCGCGCAAACGGCAGTTCACGGCGAACTTTTGCAGCCGCTGTGGTACGTTCCGTTCGTCGGGCAATATGCGCTTCTTGCTGGCGGCGGTCTAATTATCAGCCGACGCGGTTACGATCGGTTCTTCGCGTGGTACCAACTGGTCACACTGCTGGTGTGGGCACTCGTGGTGAGAAGATTCTTGGTAGGAAACGAGGCGCCGACTTGATTGAGCTGCTTCTTCACTCGCGGGCCGCTGGCCTGGCATTCAGCCTTTAATCGCCACCCATTCGTTTCGCGCGCGGGAATCAGCGACAGCCTGTACGACGCGCATGTATCGAAGACCATCTTCGAAATTCGGATCGGGACGCACTCGGCCTTTTGACTTCACTGCCGCCAGAAAATCTTCTTCCACACGCCATTCACCTTCCAATTCTCGGGGAATATCGACCACGTGCAGCGCCCGATCGCCGATCTTTCCTGCTTGCACGACATCGGACGTGAAATCGCACGTGAGCGCGCCGGCGCTGCCGTAAATTTCCAGCCGATCACCCGACGCCAACGCATTGATGCCGCTAAACTCCAGTACGCCTTCCGCGCCGTTTTCGAAACTGCACAGAACGCTGAGCAAATCAGGAATGATCACGTCGTACCCTTCGCGCATCGGATGAATAATTTTCCCGCGCGCGAACACACCGGTGATATCGCCGAGCCAGCGTTGCAACACCTCGACATAAATTCCCAGGGTCAGAGTGTTGAGCCCGCTGATCTCTATTTTTTGCCGCCAATGCGCCGGGGCGTCCGAATCCAAATAATTGCCGGTGAAACTTTGCAGCCGCACGTGATGTGGTCGGCCAATGTAATTTTCGGCCAGAATCTTTTTCACTATCAAATCCGCCTGCATTCCGAATGGCGGCGGGCAAAGCATGGTCACCAGCTCTGGATAACGTTTTGATACCGCGAGCATTTCTTCGGCTTCGGCCAAATCCATCGACATCCGCGCCTGGCAAAAAACGTGTTTACCGGCCTCAAGCGCGGAAATTGTCACTGCCGAATGCATGTAAGGCGGTGTGCCAATCCAGACTATGTCGATGTCCGGCAGCGCGACCAAGTCCGGCCAATTCTTTATCGGTGTCGCTTGCGGCAGATTTTCGCTGCAAAAATTCTCCGCGCTTTCGTAGGCCAAATTAGAGACGGCGACAATCTCGACCTCCGGATGTTTCTTGAGAGCCGGCAAATGGCGGGTCCGAACAATGTTGCCCGCTCCGACAATGCCGATCCGCAGTTTGTGATTATTTTTGTGCATTCGCGCGATATCAATTCCGCAAGGTCGATCGGTCCTCGTGCAAGCTAGGTTTGACTGTGAAGAGCGATGGCGCGTTCAACCAATCACTAATCGCCGGTGGTTGATGTCCTTCGCACTCGCCATCCACTTGACGCGCTGACCTCCGCGCGGCAGCTTACGCGGCCTTATTGGGCTCAGATTATGTCAAGAATTTGCGATATCACAGGATCCAAAGCCATGCGCGGCAGCGTCATTCATCGGCGCGGTTTGGCCAAGAAAAAAGGCGGCGTAGGCCGGCACGTGACGAAAATGGTGCCGCGCATTTTCGCGCCAAATTTGCGTCGGCAGCGGATTTGGGTGCCGGAACTGAAGAAATTTGTGCGCGTCCGCGTCACGGCGCGCGGTCTCAAGACGATCAACAAACACGGCGCTTACAAGGCGCTTAAAAAAGCTGGTGCCATCTAGGATGGCGGGTGGCGATTAAACCGTCGATGTAGTAGCGGTGGCGAGCGGCTGCTCTGCGGGCTCGGCGGTTGACCCACTCGACAAGCTCGGGGCAGACTCCACCGCTGCTACAGTTTCCTGTGCGCTGGCTTTCGCCCGAGGCAGATCAAGCGAGCCATCGTTGAACTCGATGACGTAACCCTCGCTGATCAGCCACCGCAGGTCGGACGCGAGCGCCAGCCTACGTGGCTCTGCATCTTCGATCACGATATCGCCAATCAAGTTTTCGGAAAGTTGTTTGCGATTAATTCCTGGCATTCCTGCCAGTGCTTGAAGAATCGCATTCACAGACGCAGACACGCCCGTCTGTTCATGAACAAACGCGCGTATCCGCATTGGCGAGACAAACAACATGCCGCGGCGATGGCGGAAAATGTGCAGGCCGTTTTCTCGAAACCGGCCAGCGAGCTCCTGCATCATGTTTGAAGGCGAGCGGGTTTCCCGCGCCCACGCCTCCTCGATCGCCCGATTTAGTATGCGATCCGGCAAACGCCGGCTGAACGCCCCGCCGATGGTCACTTCCTCCAAGACACGGATCAGTCCCGGCAAACAGTTCGACCGGAAATGCCGTTCCGCTTCCATTGCAGAAGAAAATGTCAGCGGAGTGTCTTCGTGTAACGTCGTATAGCTTATCACTTTTCGGGCTTCTTGTTTCCAGCGCTCGATTAACGCGGCATCGCTTACAATCTCGATTTGCCGCTGATAATCGGCAAAACTCATCCGGCGGCTGAACCGTTGCTCGTAAAGACTGCGCAGCTGCGGTTGATAATTGTGATGGTTGGTCGGGCCAAGAAGCGTTCCGCTCAATCGGCATCGAGCCACATTCGAGAAATTTCCCTTGATCGGATCGGTCTCCACAACATCGATCTGGTAGAAATCGCTGTGAGCGAATCGGAATGCGTTTCGCTCAAGGAATTCTCGGTTCACAGACACCGTGCCGTTGTCGCCAAGCTGATAAAGCGGCGATTCACCCTTTGTCGTGAGGCAAACCTCGTAACCAACCGGCTTTTCCAAGAACAAACGCGCCAGCGCAAATAGCGAATACGCAACTGAGCCGGACTTAATCTGCGCGACTACGTTTTCAAATGCGGGTGAGTATGGCAGGAAACGGATCGCAAACTGCAGTGGTATTCGTGTTATGGGAGCATGCTTATCTCCTGATGGGCGATCGTCTTTGCGATCTCGTCCTCGGCGTGCCCGGCGGCCGCGCCCTACCTCGTGCTTGCTCGGTTTCGTTGTTCGGCGTTGGACGTCGAGCATTGAGCGTTTTCCGCTGCGCGTGGGCGTACCCCGACCATGCCGCGCTGGACGCTCGCGATGGTGGTTGCCTTCGGTACCCGCATAGCTCCTCGGCTCAGCAGCTTCTTTGACCCATGCAGGCAGCAGCTTCAGATCGAGAAGATCGACAGTCTCGACAGTGGGAGATGTCATCGGTTTCATCTACTCGAATGGTAAATGGAAGCAAACGGCAAGAATCTGGGTAGGAATGGCGCGCTACTGTCGCCGCGGCACATTGCAGCGCCATGTCCCTACCAAAGCCTGAAAATGATTGACAACCTGTTTAATTCATTTACTTGCCATGCTGTGCCCGGACTGCTGTAAGCTTTTCCATGCGCGACTAACACAAACCGAACAAATTTTATGGCGGAAAAATCGATCGAAGAGAAGGTCAAAGACATTATCGTCGAGCAACTTGGTGTGAACCCGGAGCAGGTTACGCCGCAGGCGTCTTTCATTGAGGATTTGGGTGCAGACTCGCTGGATATCGTCGAACTGGTGATGGCCTTTGAAGAAGAGTTTGGGGTCGAAGTCCCGGACGAAGACGCGGAGAAACTCCAGAGGGTCGGCGACGTCATCAAATACATCGAAGACAAATCGTCCAAACAGTAGCGCCATTCTCGAACGCCTTCGGGGGCTCGGACATCTTAGAAGCAAGAAACACGGCTGCACGCCGTGTTTTTGCTTATCGGTTGCGAAAGCAAGGCACGAGGCTCAGACTAACTTTCGATGAGTTTCCCGCTATTGGAAAAACCATTGTTCCAAGTGGGCGGACATTACGTCACGTTTTTGGGATTGATCGCTTTCGCCGCGCTGTTCGCGGCCGGCGTCATCATTTCGCGATTTTTACAGAGCGATGTGGTACGCCGTCTTTTCAGCCACTTCAAGATCGACACGAATTTCATCGCGATCGTTACAACTATCTTAAGTCTGGCGGCGATCGTCTTTTTCACCGTTGCCGCGATCAATGCCGCGGGAATTCCATTGGCCTGGAACGCGGCTCTTCCTGCGATCAAGCTGAGCCTGCTTCAGATTTTTCTGCTAGTTACGCTTCTGATCGCGGTGTTTTGGATCTCATCCAGGACGAAGCGTTTTCTTTTTAACCGGCTGCTTGCCCAAAGCGGACTCGATCGTTCGCTGCAGTACGCGATTGCCCAAGTGGTTAGCAACATCGTGCTGGTAGTAGGCATTTTCATTGTCCTGGAGAACAGCGGGATTCGTTTGGCTGCGCTGACTGTCTTCGCCGGTGCGGTTGGCGTGGGCGTGGGGTTCGGTCTGCAAAATATCGCCAGTAACTTCATCAGTGGCCTGGTGATTCTGGCAGAGCGACCAATCACTATTGGGGACCGCGTCGAAGTGGCGGGCATTGCAGGACAGGTGGAGCACATTCGCGCGCGCAGCACAGTCATTCGCACCAATGACAACATCATGATGATCGTGCCGAACACGAAGTTCATCGATTCGCCCGTAACCAATTGGACATACGGCGACCGGCGCGTGCGCTTCCGCATCCCGGTCGGCGTTGCATACGGCAGCGATGTGGCGAAAGTCCGCGATGCGCTGCTGGCCGTTGCGCAGGAAAATCCACATACCTTAAAGGAACCAGCTCCGGGTGTTTTTCTGGAGAAATTTGGCGATAACTCGATTGACTTTAAACTGGTGGTCTGGAGCAGTGAGATGAGCGCTCGTCCGAGCCGCTATCGCAGCGATCTGAATTTTGCCATCGTTGAGAAATTTCGTGAGGCCAAGATCGAGATGCCGTTTCCTCAGCGCGACCTCCATATCCGCAGCGGCACGCTCAAAGTGGAAAACGTAACAGAGCAAGGAACAACAAAGCGCCGAGAGTCAGCCGACGTTTCTTTTAATCTGCCGAGCGCGGATTCGACTAACTGATCCTGCTTTTAAGCTACGAATAGTTCAGGACTACCCCCTTTGTATGCTAGCGGCCCGCTATCTTGGATACGCGCTCTCATTGATGTCGATTCTTTACGTCTCGGCATTCTTTTGGTGCTTTGACGTAATCAGTTCTCCTGTGCGAGATAACGATCACGGTTGGCTTGGCCCTGTGATCCGCGGCGACAAGCACATCAAAGATCTTGGCAAGGTTTATTATTATGAAGGGACGGACTTCTCTTCGTATCGAACGTTCCGTCCGCTCTGCAAAATATGGCTGAAGGCGCATCGTCTCGAGTGATGGCGAAGTTTGACGATGGTGCATGGTTCTCCTCAGAAGATGGCGCCTATTCGAGCGAGTCTTAACCTGTTTCCTTTTGAATGGCGGCTGGCAACAAGATTCCATTCCCGAATGGCGCAGCGAAAGTTGTCGCGCTGACTGACGTCCAGAATCGCGAGGAATGGAAACGGGCGTTTCAGAATCGGTGCAAGGATCATCGTTACTACGAGATCGTCGAAGAAACGCTGCGAAACGATTTCGAACATCAGTATGTGAGGCTCGAGGACTCCTCGGGCAACATACGCGCCATTCAGCCGGTGTTCTTTGTCCGGCAAAATCTTGTTGAAGGCGTGCCGGGCAAAATTCGGTCTGTGGTCGATCTAATTCGCAAAATTTTCCCGCGCTTTCTGAGCATGCGTGTTTTGATGGTTGGCTGCGC
>Ga0209690_1000342_pt1 | contig 24488 bp, 22 predicted proteins | sample GraSoiAngelo_150_FD_186164 | JGI IMG/M metagenome (GOLD analysis project Ga0209690, IMG submission 186164) | Grasslands soil microbial communities from the Angelo Coastal Reserve, California, USA - 14_1009_09_40cm (SPAdes) (version 2) | ecosystem: Environmental > Terrestrial > Soil > Grasslands ... | reverse complement strand
TCGCCGCGGTAGCGCTGGCGTGGCTCCTGCGGCGGCTCGGACAGGAGCGTCCCGCCGCCTTCGCCCTGGCTCCGCTGGCGATCTCGCCCTTCTTCGCTTTCCGCGACCACCTCGCGCGGCCCACCCACCTGACCGTGCCGCTCGTGCTCGCCGGGCTCGCCGCCGGCGCGGGGGAGCTGCATCCTGGCTTCGCCTTCGCCGCCGCCTTCCTCCACGGCCTCCTCCATCTCTCCTCGCCGCTCTCGCCCTTCTTCGTCCTCCTCGGGATTGCCGGCGCCCGCCTCGGTGGCGGGCGCGGGTCGTTGCGTGCGCTTCTCTGGTCCATCGCGGGGCTCGCCCTGGCGTTCCTCGTGCGGCCCGATCGGGCGCAGTACCTGACCGTCGCCTTCCTCCACAACGCGACGACGCTCGACCTGCTCGCCCGCGAGTCGCTTCCCAACTCGGGCCTCGAGGCGAAGCCCCTCGGCGCGGAATTCTTGCTGGCGGAAACCTGGTTCGGGCTCGCGCTCCTTGCGGGCGCCTGGTGGGCGTCGCGCAGGGGCACGCCCGCGGGGAGCCGCGCGATGCGGGCGTCCGCGCTGCTCGCCATCGGACTCGTGCTCCCGCTGTCGCTGCGCACTGCGCGCTTCCTCGATTACGTCCCGCCGCTGCTGGCGCTTGGCGCCGGCCTCTTCTGGCCCCGGGAAGGGCTGCGCGAAGGGGCGCGACGGTTTCTTCCCGCCGCAGTGGCGGTCTGCGCCGCCGTCCTGGCGGCCAGGAACCTGTCCATTGCCTGGGAGGTGGGGAACGGAAACCTCGGTCCGCCTTCCACCTACGAGCGACTCGCCGAGGAGGTCCGCGCCCGCGTGCCGCCCAGATCGTTGCTCTTCACGGACGACACCTTCCGTACCGCGCCCATCTACGCCTCGCTTCCCGAGTATCGCTACATCTCGATGGCCGATCCGTCGCTGCTGCACGCGGCCAATCCGGGGCTGTTCTGGCAGTGGCACCACGCCGTCCACGATGGCACCTACTGCCGGGCGCGCAGGTGCGACGGCGCGCCTTCCGGCTCGGAGGCGGTGGCCGGGGCGGTCCGTGCTTTCTCCAGCGAGTGGATCGTGACCGACGCCTCGCCGCATCCTTCGGCGATGGTGCGCGCGATGGCGGGGGCGCCGGATCGTTTCGAGCTGATCGGCGGTGCTCAGGCCGGCGGATTCGGCCTGGTCCTCTGGCACCTCAAGCCCGCCTCGCCCGGATCGGCGCTTGCTGCTCCCCGGGTCGGATCCGGGGGCTAGAGGACGCGAGTCAGCCGTGGCCGTGCTCGCCGAAGACCTCGCGGAGCGCGTTGGCGATCTCGCCCAGCGTGGAGCGCGCCTTCACCGCTGATACAATGTGCGGCAGTACGTTCTGTGTCCCTTGCGCCGCGCGCTTCAGGTCCGAGAGCGCGCGCTGCGCGGCATCCTGCGAACGCGCCGCGCGGAAGGCGCGCAGCCGCTCGACCTGCTGCTCCTCCAGGCGCGGATCCACCTTCATCGTGTCGAACGGCGCCTCGCCCTCGCTGACGAACTCGTTCACCCCGACGATGACGCGCTGCTTGTCCTCGATCTCCTTCTGGTACCGGTAGGCCGCTTCCTCGATCTCGCGCTGCGGGTACCCGGAGGCGATGGCCTGCACCATCCCGCCCATCGAGTCGATGCGCGTCAGGTACGCGATGGCCTTCTCCTCCAGCTCGTCGGTCAGCGCCTCGAGCGCGTATGAACCGCCGAGCGGATCGACCAGGTCGGCGGCGCCGCTCTCGTGCGCGACGATCTGCTGCGTGCGCAGCGCGATGCGTGCCGCCTGCTCGCTGGGCAGCGCCAGCGCCTCGTCGCGCGAGTTGGTGTGGAGCGATTGGCAGCCGCCCATCACCGCGGCGAAGGCCTGCAGCGCGACGCGGACCACGTTGTTGTCGGGCTGTTGCGCGGTGAGCGTGGACCCGGCGGTCTGTGCATGGAAGCGCAGCGTCCAGCTGCGCGGGTCCTTGGCCTTGAAGCGCTCGCGCATGGTGCGCGCCCACAGCCGCCGCGCGGCGCGGAACTTGGCCACTTCCTCGAGGAAGTTGTTGTGGACGTTGAGGAAGAAGCTCAAGCGGCCGGCGAACGAGTCCACGTCCAGGCCGCGCTTCACCGCGGCGTCCACGTACGCGATGCCGTCCGCGAGCGTGAAGGCGATCTCTTGCGCGGCGGTCGAGCCCGCCTCGCGGATGTGATAGCCGCTGATCGAGATGGGGTTCCACTTCGGCATGGCCTCCGCCGTGTAGGCGAACACGTCGGTGATCAGGCGCATCGAGGCGCCGGGCGGATAGATGTAAGTGCCGCGCGCGATGTACTCCTTGAGGACGTCGTTCTGTACCGTCCCGGACAGCTCCCGCGCGCTGGTCCCGTGCGCCTCCGCGACCGATTGGTAGAGCGCCAGCAGGGTGGCGGCGGTCGCGTTGATGGTCATCGAGGTGGACACCTTGCCCAGGTCGATGCCGTGGAAGAGCCGCTCCATGTCCTCGGCCGTGTCGATCGCGACCCCGACGCGGCCCACCTCGCCGCGCGCGCGCGGGCTGTCCGAGTCGTGGCCCATCTGCGTGGGCAGGTCGAAGGCGGTGGACAGGCCCGTCTGTCCCGAGGCGAGCAGGTAGCGGAAGCGCCGGTTCGTCTCTTCCGCGGTGCCGAAGCCGGCGTACTGCCGCATGGTCCAGAACCGCCCCCGGTACATCGTCGGCTGGATACCGCGGGTGAACGGGTACTCCCCCGGGAACCCGAGCTTCTCCTGGTAGTCGATCTCCCGCGGCACGTAGAGAGGTTCGAGCGCGACGCCGCTGGTGGTGGCGAACTGCTGCTGCCGCAGCGCGCCCGGCTTCTGCGCGGCCTTGCCGTACACCTCGCGCGCCCACCGTTCGAGCGCGGCCTCGACTCGTCGCGTGCTGCTGGCCATGTGCGTCCTCGAGGCCAGTCGCCGCCGTATTCGGCGGCGCTGTGCTGTTGAGAGTGGACGTTCCGGATGCACTCTCGTCGCGAATCTACCTGACGCCTTCCGCGTACGCGACCGCGTACCAGAACGCGGCGTCGGGCCGCTTCCCGAACCGCCGGATCTGCGCCAGCGCCTCGTCGACTTCCGCCGCCCCGAGCAGTCCCGCTCCCACGATGGTGTCGCGCGTCGCGGCCAAGAGGAAGTGGAGGTTCTCGACGAAGGCGGGAAAGGCCGGCTCGCCGGCGCACGCTCCGAAGAAGAGCCACGTGCACCTCGTCGGCCGCGCCCCCGCGTCGTGCAGGAGCGCGGCCAGGCGGCGGCCCACGATCGGGTCATTGCCGAGCCGATCGTAAGTGCGCATGTACGCCCGCCAGAGTGGCCTGAGGCCCGGCGGCTCCGGCCACAGGCGGAGCACGTCGTGATCGTCGTCCTGGAGCACGATGCGTCCGCCGGGGCGCACGGCGCGCACCATGGCCTTCACCACCGCGAGCGGATCGTGCACGTGCTCCAGCACGAACCGCGCATGCGCAAGGTCGTACGCGCCGGCCTCCACCTGCGCGCCCAGCACGTCGGATTCGCGCAGCTCGAGGAGATGCTCCTCTCCCGCGGCGCGCGCCTGCCGCATCGCCTCGGCGATCTGCTCGGCGCTGCGCTCCAGCCCTACCGCACGCACACCTGCCTGGCGCGCCATCGCTCGCGTCAGCTGCGAAAGCCCGCTGCCGAAATCGACGATGCGCTCGCCGCCGCGCAGCCGCAGCTCACGGAGCGCCGCGTCGTTGAGCAGCTGGTTGAGCTGCGAGAGCCGCGCCTGCTCCTCGGGCGCGGTGCCATGGATGTAGCGGGATTCGCTCAAGAGCGCCTCGCCAGCGCCAGCGCCGCCCAGGGAACGGTCGCGGTCAGGAACGCCGCGGCCGAGGCGCCCAGCCAGAGGTGGAAGTGGGGCGGGTCCACTTCCAGCAAGACGCGCGCGACCAGCGCCGCGACGAGCAGCCCGCAGGAGGCGACGAGCTGCCAGGGGCGCCCGCGGAGCGGTTCGGGACGCCCGCCGTGCGACAGCGCCACCTGGGTGGAGACGGCGAGCACCAGGGCGGTGAAGCAGCCGAGGAAGACGAGGTGGAGGCCGGCGCGCCGGTACTCCGGGGCGACGGCCACCCACAGGTAGCCGGCCGGCAACATCCACACCGACCAGCGCGCCACGCGCCGGTGCAACCCGGGCACGGTCGGGGGGTGCAGCGCTTGCAAGGAGCCGATCACGACCGAGAGCACGATCGCGGCGCGCAGCGCGTACGCGGCCTGCACCGAGACCCGGTGCTCGAGGAAGAACGTCGCCGCGAAGGCCAGCGCAAGCACCGCATGGAGCGCGTAAGCCGAGGCGGACGGCGGCCGCTCCGACGTCGGATCCACCCCGCGGGTGATCGCCGGCAAGAGCAGTCCGCCGATCCCCAGCACGAGCCCGGTGAACAGGCCCTGCAGCAAGAGTCCCCGCCCGACCAGGTGCAGCCAGAATGCGGGATCCTCCAGCGCCGCCCCGACGCCGGCCAGCAGCGCACCCGCGCCGCCCATCAGCAGCCCCGCCGCGACCCAGACGAAGCTGGCGGGAATCGGGCGGGTGCCGCGCCGCGCGCGCGGGACGACGAACCCGACCAGCACCGCGATGAGAGCGATCCAGGAGATCTGCGCCGGGAGCCACTGCTCGAACCAGGCGCAGACCACCGAAACGACGGGCGCGGCAAGCGCCACGGCCATCTGCCACCAGGCCGGCGGGGCGGTCCCGGTGCGGCGCGGGACGAAGGTGAAAAGGAAGCCGACCGCGAAGCAGGTGAGGAATCCCTCCACCTGGGCGACAGGATGGAAGGCGGCGCGGTAGCCGATTGCCTCGAACATGGGCCGGTAGAGGCCGGCGGCGCCGAGCGAAAAGAAAAGCCAAGGGAGCACGCCAGCCCAGGCGAGCAGCGCACCCAGGGGAAAGAGCAGCAGGTACGGGTCGCGACGCCACGGCGGCGCCGAGGAGAGCTCGGGCGAGAGCGGCGAGAAGCGCAGCGGCGGCGTGCCCATCTACACCACCACGGCCAGCCTGGCTCCCGCCTCCACCGCCTGCCCTTCCTGCGCGTGCAGCTCGGAGACCACGCCCGCCTTCGGACTCTTCAGCTCGTTCTCCATCTTCATCGCCTCGACGACGACCACGCCCTGTCCTTCCTGGACCTGGTCGCCCTGCTTGACGAGCACCCGCACCACCTTGCCCGGCATGGGCGAGTCGATGCGCTGCGGGCCCTCCAAGGTGAACTTTCCCGAGGCGCGGCGCAGGCGCATGCGGCGCTCGTCGAGGATCTCCAGCTGGTGCACCTCGTCGCCGACCAGGACGGCGACCCTGCCGTCCTTGCCGGGCTCGACTTCGCATCGCACGCTGCGGCCGTCGATGATCAGCGACATCGCATGCCCGGCCAGGTGCACGGCGTCGACGTCCACCGCGCGGGGATTCTTGCCCACCTGCGTCCCGTGGTGGATTGCCAGCCGGTACGTCTCCCCGCGCGGCGTCACCTCGACCAACCGCTCCACGCCTCCGATCGATGCCTGGTATCTCAACCGTTCCTCCGCAGCGTCTCGAGCCTTCCAGCGCGAGCCCAGGCGGATTCGCGGGCCAGAGGCTGCGCCGCGGGCGCGAGCGCCGCTCGCTGGTCCTGCTCGAGCTGCCAGATGGCGGCGGCGGCGAGCGCGATCTCCTGCTCGGGCGTGAGATGCTTTCCGTCCGGCTTCTTCGGCAGCAGCCGATCCGCCCCCCGGGCGAGGATGCCGGTGTCGTACTCACCGCGGCGGAACTCCTCCAGATCGAGGATCGCCTTCAAGTAGCGCGCGTTGGTGGTGATGCCTTTGACGACGGTCTCGGAAAGCGCGCGCCGGAGCCGCGCGATCGCCTGCTCGCGGGTCTGCGCCCAGACTGCCAGCTTGCCGATCATCGGGTCGTAGTAGCGGGGCACCTCGGATCCCGACTCCACGCCCCAGTCGTTGCGCACCCCGGGGCCTTCCGCCAACCGAGCATCGGTGATCACGCCCGGGCTGGGCAGGAAGTTCCGCGCCGGGTCTTCCGCGTAGAGCCGCGCTTCGATGGCGTGCCCGCGCAGGTTCTTGGGGACGTCGTCCTGCGTCCACGGCAGCCTTCCTCCCTGCGCCACCTCGATCTGCCAGCGCACCAGGTCGAGCCCCGTGCACCACTCGGTGACGGGGTGCTCGACCTGCAGGCGCGTGTTCATCTCCAGGAAGTAGAACTGGTGAGAAGTCCCGTCGACGAGGAACTCACACGTCCCGGCGCCCACGTAGCCCACCGCGCGGGCCGCCTTCACCGCCACCTCGCCCATCTTCGCGCGCAGCTCCGGAGTCACGACGGGGGAGGGCGTCTCCTCGATCACCTTCTGGTGGCGCCGCTGCACGCTGCACTCGCGCTCGCCCAGCCAGATGCAGCTCTGGTGCTGGTCGGCGAAGATCTGGATCTCCACGTGGCGCGGGCGCGAGACGGCCTTCTCGATGTAGATCCGGGCGTCGCCAAAGGCCGAGAGGGCCTCGCGCTTCGCCGTGGCGAGCGCCGCGTCGAATTCCCGCGGCTCGGCGACCAGACGCATCCCCTTGCCGCCGCCGCCCGCCGCCGCCTTGAGCATGATCGGGTAGCCGATCTCCTGGGCGTATCGCTTGGCCTGCTCTTCGCCTCCCTCGGGAATCGGCTCGGTGAGGCCGGGCACGATCGGCACGCCTGCCTCGCTGGCCTTCCTGCGCGCGCGGGTCTTCTCGCCCATCTCCTCCATCGCCTCGGGCGGAGGACCGATGAAGATGAGGCCCGCTTCCCCGCACGCGCGCGCGAACGCCGCGTTCTCGCTGAGGAACCCGTACCCGGGATGGATCGCGTCCGCGGAGGTCTTGCGGGCAGCGGCGAGCACGTTCTCGATCGAGAGATAGCTCTCCCGCGAAGGCGGGGGTCCGACGCGGATCGCTTCGTCGCAGGTGCGCACGTGGAGGGCGGCGCGGTCCGCGTCGCTGTAGATGGCGACGGTGCGAATGCCCATCTCGCGGCAGGTCCGGGCGACGCGGATGGCGATCTCGCCGCGATTGGCGATGAGGACCTTGCGGATGGCCACGCTTCATTCCTCCCGAGACGCGCGAAACTTATCTCGCGCACGGCGCGGCGGCCAGCCCGCTGGCGCCATCCGTCGCCCCGCCTGCTCCGCTGTGAGCGCTGCGGAGCCTGTGTGCCACGTCGCGCGAGAAGCACCCCGGACGCCCCCGCGCAGAGCCTTGCACTCTTACACTCCTGTCTTGCTACTCCCTCCCGACCCGTAGTCGCAGTCGGGGGAAGCCATGGAATTCGACCGGCAGGACCTTTCCTGGAAGGCCAGGCACGACCGGCGCGCGCCCAGCCGCGGCGCGGGCCGGCTGATCGTCGCGCTGGCGTTCCTCGCCGCGGCCGCCGTGGCCGCGCAGGTCGAATCTTCGCCTTCGCGGATCGCCCGTGCGAAGGTCACCGTGACGGTCGCGGCGACTCCCGACGCGCCGTGACCTGGAGACACATCATGAAGCGAATCCTTCTCGCCCTGGCGTTCTGCGCCGCCGCGTGCAAGCCATCGGGGGACGCTCCGCAATCCCCGAAGGGCTCGGTGATCGTCCTCGGTCAGCTGATCGACCGGACCGGCTCCATCGCGACGCCGAGCTGGGCCGAATCCATCCGGTTGGCAGTCGCGCACGCCAACCAGGTCCTGAAGCAGTCCGGCAAGACGGTGCGCTTCGAGGTGGCCGAGGCGAACTCCGGCAACGCGCCGGAGATGGCGCGCGCCGGCGCCCTGCAGCTCGTCAAGCAGCAGAATGCGAAGGCGATCATCACCGATTCGAGCCAGGACGACATCGGCGTCAACATGCTGAACTACGACGGCGACGCCTCGCACCAGCTGGACGTCCCCATCGTGTGCATGGCGTGCACCTCGCCCGCGATCGGCAACCCGCAGGCGCAGGACGCCGACCCGGTGAAGCAGGCCGCTCTGCGCAACGGCAAGGGCTGGAACTTCCGCACCACCATGTCGGACGCCTACCAGGCGCGCATGGTGGTCCACATGCTCGTCTCCGCCGGTCAGCGCGGCGACGTGAACGGGGACGGCAAGTTCAAGCTGTCCATCTACGCCAGCGACGATCCGTACGGCCACGGTTTCTCGGACGCGATCAAGGGCGACACGCTCAAGGCGCACCCGGGCGCGATCATCGAGCAAGTCTATCACGACGTGAAGGCGAACCCGGCCGAGTACGACTGGGCCGCGGACGTGGCCAAGGTGACGGACAAGAAGAGCCACGCGAAGGCCGACGTTCTGCCCGACGCCGTGGTCGAGATCACCTTCCCGAAGTTCTCGGTGGGCTTCACCAAGGCTTTCCTGGCGAGCGGATCGAAGGTCCGTCTCGTGCACACCCACAACTTCCGCGCGGCGCGCATCATCGAGACGCTGAAGGCCTCCGTCGAGGGCCAGGAAGGCACCTCGCAGGCAGTGCTGGGCGAGGGCACCGCGGCGCAGGCATTCGCCGAGGACCTGAAGGCGTCGACGGGACAGCCGCCGGCCTTCCGCGATGCCGCCGCGTATGACGCCGCCATGACCGTCATGCTCGCCGCGCTGCAGGCCGCCGAGCGCAGGCACCTGCCGGATGCCGGCCTGGTGAGCGGAGCGGAGATCCGCGACGCGATGCGGGCCATCAACGACGCGAAGGGCGAGCGCGTGAGCGCGGGGACCGCCGGCGTGGCGCGGGCCCTGGAGCTGATCGCGGCCGGCAAGCCGCTCGACTACCAGGGCGCCTCCGGTCCCTGCAACTTCGACGAGCGCGGCGACGTGGTGGCGCAGCTGGCGCGCTTCCAGGTGCAGGGCGGCAAGTTCGTGGACGTCGACCGGTTCGACTGCTTGAAGGACCCCTCCTGCCCGCAGGTGCACGAGCGCGCCGAGGGCCGCTGAGGTAAAGCTCCGCCGTTCCGGGACGCCCGTCCGCGATTCGCGGGCGGGCGTTCTCGTTCTTCCGAGCGCCGCGGAGCGGCCCGTAGCGTTCAGGGTTCCGTTCCGCCGGAGGCGAGCTGAGGCGGGCGCGCCGCGCGGAAGAGGAGAGGGTCCGCCGGGCCGCGGGGCAAGTCGAGCTGGTAGTGCAGGTGCGGGCCGGTGGAGAGGCCGCTGTTTCCCGAGAGGGCGATGACCTGCCCCCTGGTCACCACCTCGCCCGGCGCAACCAGCAGCGCGTCGTTGTGGCAGTACACCGTGGAGACGCCACTGCCGTGGTCGACGAGCACGAGCCGCCCGCTCACCCGATCGTCGCTGGCGCGGCGCACGATGCCTTCGGCGGCGGCGCGGACGGGAGTGCCGACCGGGATTCCCAGATCGATCCCTGAGTGGAAGCGGCGCGCGCCGAGCAAAGGGTGTGCGCGCACTCCGAACGGAGAGGTCACCTGCGCCGAGTCGGGCAGCGGCCACCCCAGCGCATACGCGGTGCCGAGCGTCAGCGCGGTGGCGGCCAACGCGACCCGGTCGGCGTAGAGCGGCGGGAGCTGCCGTGCGAGCTCCTCCAGGCTCGCTCCGCCACGGCCGGACCCGGACCGCTCGCGGGCGAATCGCGCCGCTTCCTCCCCGCAGAAGAGGGACAGCACGGCCGCCTCGCGGGACCCTTGCCGCTGGGCCTCGCGGCCGATCCAATCTCCCAGCGCGTCTGCGGAACCCGAACGCAGTCCGGCCCGGGCGAGCACCTGCGCGCGATCCGCGGGCGACGTCCTCTCCAGGGCCGACTGCGCGCCGAGACCCAGCGCCGCTCCCGGCGAGAGCACCGCGCGTGGCGGGAGCGGTTCGGCAAGCTGGAACGTGCGCGCTCCGGCGCCGTAGTACGAGAGAAGCGGCGGCGTCGCGCTCCGGGCACCGAACAGGCGCGCAAAGGCCGTGCGCAGCAGCGCGCCGGGCGGTGTGTGGTACCAGGCCGCCCACAGGCAGAGGGCGGCGAGTACAAGGTCCGCCAGGCTGCGCGCGCGCCGCATCACCGCAGGAACGAAAGCAAGGGCGCGGCGCGGAGGGCGGCGAGCGCCAGCGGAAGGAGGAGCAGCGCGCCAGGCAGCCCGACGGTGAACGCCCGCGCCCGCCGGAAGGGGATGCGATCGGAGCGCGCGTCTGCGCGGACGAGCGCGTGCACGACGGCGCGCCAGGCGATGAAGCCGACCAGGCCCAGGACGGCGGCGAGCGCGCATCCGCGGGCGAGCGCATCCGCCGCGGAACCGATCGCGCCGCGCAGGCCGAAATGAAGCGTGCCCTCCAGGAGGCGCCCGACGGCGCACGATCCGGCAAGCGCGACCGCGCCCGTGGCGAACGGATGCGCGACGCGCAAGGTGGTCGGGCGCACCCGAGCCTTGGCCGCGAGCTCGCGGAACCTCTTCACCTCGTCCGCGCGCTCGTCGTAGCCCAGCATGGGCAGCGCGAGCAGCGCGTCCGCGGCCAGCTCCCAGAGGAGCGCGACGGCGCGGGCGAAGAAGATGCGCTGTGAAGGCCCGACGAGATCGACCAGCGGCGCGGTCAGCGACCACCGGGAGACGAGCCCATCGAAAGCCGCGTCGGCGGCGTCGACCATCCGCAGGATGATCTCGCCGACGACGTCCGCTGCCGTGTGCACGCCCACCGCGACGAGCGCGCAGAGCGCCAGCGGGAGGAAGAACCACCGCAGCCGATCGGCGAGGCGCGCGGCGGCGTCGAGCGCGCCGGCGGGCGGGTCGGTCGCGGGCACGGGCATCGGCCGATCTTCGCCGCGCGCCACCCGGAGGCGCAAGGTTCAATCTGCAGAGTGGGTGGGTGCTGCGGCGACATGGTTCAGCGCCGATCAGCGAGGTGACCCGATCGTGTTCGCGATCGCGCGGTCACTCCGTCTTGCGCGCCACCAGCCTCCGTAGATTGCGATTCACCCGGCGTTCGTCAATCTGGAAGCCAGCGCGGCGCACCGCGGCCTCGGTGTCACGGTTGGGATGGCACCCGCCCGTGATGCGCGTCCAGGCAGGCTGGATGAAGTCCTGCCAGCGCGCCTCCCAGCGCCGCTCCGCGCGGACGTGCTCGAGCAGCCGCACCGCCCCCGGATCGCGCAGCACGCGGCGGACTTCGGCGAGCGCCGCGCCGGGGTCGGGTACGCTGCAGAGCACGAGGCTGATCGCCACCGTGTCGAAGCTCGTGGCGCGGAACGGCAAGGCCTCGGCGCTCGCGCAGACGAGCGGAACGCCCGGCGCACGACGGCGGGCCCGCCGGAGCGAGTCGAGCGAAGGGTCGATTCCCATCACTCGTGCGGACGGTGGATACCGCGGCAGGTTGCGCCCCGTCCCGCAGCCGACCTCCAGCGCGCGCCCGCTTGCGCCGCGGGTCAGCCACGCGCGGAGCTTCCACAGGCCGATGCGGTCGGTCACCGCCATCACCGCGTCGTAGACGAGCGGGATCTGCTCGATTCCGCGCACCAGGATGCCTCCAGGGATGCCGCGGCCGGACAGCATATCGCCGAGTCGACGGCCGCGCCTACAGAGGGATGTTGCCGTGCTTGCGGCGCGGCACTTCGGCGCGCTTGGTCCGCAGCATCTGCAGGGCCCGGCACAGGCGCGGGCGCGTGTCCTCCGGAAGGATCACCTCGTCCACGTAGCCCAGCTCGGCAGCCTTGTATGGGTTCGCGAAGGTATTCCGGTAGCTCTGCACCAGGTCCTCGCGCGTCTTGGTGCCTTTCTCGAGCTCGCGGCGGAAGACGATGTTGACCGCGCCCTCCGGACCCATCACCGCGATCTCGGCGGTGGGCCAGGCGAGGTTCACGTCGGCGCGGATGTGCTTGGACGCCATCACGTCGTAAGCGCCTCCGTACGCCTTCCGCGTGATCACCGTCAGCTTGGGCACGGTGGCCTCGGCGAAGGCGTAGAGCAGCTTCGCCCCGTGCGTGATGATCCCGCCCCACTCCTGCTCGGTGCCGGGGAGGAAACCCGGCACGTCCACGAAGGTGACCAGCGGGATGTTGAAGGCGTCACAGGTGCGCACGAACCGCGCCGCTTTCCGCGAGGCGCCGATGTCCAATACGCCCGCCAGCACCGCCGGCTGGTTCGCCACGATGCCGACCGACTGGCCGCCGAGGCGCGCGAATCCGGTCACGATGTTGCGCGCGGAGTGCTCAGCCACCTCGAGGAAGTGGCGGTCGTCGACCACCGCGCGCACCACCTCCTTGATGTCGTAAGGCTTGTTCGGGCTCTCGGGGACAAGGGTCTTCAGCGCCTCGTCGCGCCGGTCGGGCGGATCCTGCGTGGCGACCATCGGCGGCGCATCGAGGTTGTTCGACGGCAGGAAGGAGAGGAGCTCGCGCAGGATGCGGATGGCGCCCGCCTCGTCCTCGGCGGCGAAGTGGGCCACGCCGCTCTTCGCGTTGTGCGCCTGCGCGCCGCCCAGCTCCTCCTTCGTCACCTCCTCGTGCGTCACCGTCTTGATGACGTCGGGGCCGGTGATGAACATGTAGCTCGTGCCCTTGGTCATGACGATGAAGTCGGTCATGGCGGGCGAGTAGACCGCGCCGCCGGCGCAGGGACCCAAGATGGCGGAGAGCTGCGGGACCACTCCCGAGGCCGAGACGTTGCGGTAGAAGATCTCCGCGTAGCCGGCGAGCGACACGACGCCTTCCTGGATGCGCGCCCCACCCGAGTCGTTCAAGCCGATGACCGGGCACCCGGTGGAGACGGCGAGATCCATCACCTTGCAGATCTTCTCCGCGTAGGCGCCCGAGAGCGACCCGCCAAACACGGTGAAGTCCTGCGCGAAGACGAACACCTGCCGGCCTTCGACGGTGCCGTAGCCGGTGACCACCCCGTCGCCGAGGATCTTCTTCTTCTGCATGCCGAAGTCGTCGCAGCGGTGGACCTTGAACTTGTCCAGCTCGACGAAGCTGCCCGGATCGAGCAGCAGCTCGGTACGCTCGCGCGCGGTGAGCTTCCCCTCTTCGTGCTGCTTCTCGACGCGTTCCTCACCGCCGCCCAGCTCCGCCTGGGCGTCGAGCGCCGCGAGCCTTTCGCGCGCTCCCATGTCCGCCAGCCGCTGGCTCCGTTCCACGGAGGAAATCCCCCCGGGCGGCTCGGCTTTCGGCGAATCTTTCGCGTTCTCGTCGGCCATCGGGCGCGCACCCTACTGAAGACGCGCGCGGCGCGCCAGTCGGAGCCGCATCTGGCGCCGCCGGTTCAGTGCAGCGGCCAGCGCAGCTCCACCTCCGCGCCCGCGGGGTGGGGACGGCCGGTGACCGTCACCGGGCCCGACGCGCGCAACAACCCCCCAACGGTGAGGCGGCCGGCGTACAGCGCGGCGGCGAGGCCACCGTGGAGTGCATCCAGCGGGGTGAGCTTCTGCAGCACCGCGTCGGCGGCGGCCAGGTCCAGCTGCGCCTCGAGCGCGGAGGTCTCGCCCGCGGCGCGCGGATCGGCGGGCGGGGCGGCCGGGCAAGGCGTGCCGAACCAGGCGGCGGCCCCGTCCGCGCGGATGCAGAACGACCGCGGACCCTGCGCGTCCGCGGCGCCTTCCGACCCGGGGGGCGCGGTGACCGCCTGCAGGCGGAGGGCCCAGAGCGCTTCCCGTTCGCTGGAAAGCAGACGCGGATCGGCGCCGTCGCTCCGCACCACGACGCGCTCGGCGACCGCGGCGGCGCCCTGCGCGAGGCGATCCGCTCCGTCGCGGGCTGTCGGTCCGAGCAGCGCGCCCAGGTACGCGTGCGCGGCGAGCGCGAGCGCCTCCCGCCCCGCGGGTCCGAGCCCGGCGCGCACGCAGAGCAACGAGGCCCCGAGGCAGGCCGAGGCACCGGGCGCGGCGCCGGACAGCAGCGGTGCGGGAGCGAGCACGAGACCGCGGGCGATCAGGCCGCGCGCCGATCCATCCAGCGAAAGCGCGGCCGCACGCAGCGGATCGGCGCCGCGCAGGATCAGCGCGGCGGGTCCGGTGAGCTGCGCGAGACCCGCGGCGAGCGCGCGATCGGCGGAGAGCGGCGCTCCGCCGGTGCGCGCGCCTGCGTGCGCGAGCATCCCGACCAGCGCCATGGCGCGCGGTCCCGAGGCGGTGAGCAATCGAGACCCACCGGCGACGGACGCCACCACTCCGGCTCGCATCCGGCGGCCCTCTCCGGCAACCAGCAGACCGCGCACGGGCGGCCCGCGAACGGTGTGGGTGGTGCCGTATTCGGCCAGCCAGGACTGCAGCGCCGAGCGGGCCGCCCTCGCGTCGCGGACGGGCGCGGTCAGACCGGCGGAACCGCTCAGGAGCACTACCGCCCGCGCGCCGGCGGAAGCGAGCCCCCAGGATAGCGGCTGCGAGAGGAGATCCGGTCCGACCGATGCCGCGAGGCGCGGTCCCGCGGCCAGCGCGGGCGCCCGCTGGGCCACGCCCTCGAGGAAAGCGCGCAGCCCCGCGGCGCCCTGCGCGCCTTCCAGCAGCAGCGCCCCGTCGGCGGCGGTGGGCACGAACGATGCGGCCGACCGCGCTCCCCCGCCGGCGGATGCGGCGGCGCAGAGCAGCGCGAGCGCGATCACGCGGACACCGCCGTGCCGGCGCCGCCCGCGGCCCGCCTCACGCGGGGAGCTGCGTCCCGGCCGCCTTCGCCGCTTCGGCGAGCGCTTCTGCCCTCTCTCGCGCGCGGCGCGCCATGGCTCTGCGCATGTAGCCGTAGCCCAGCACCAACGCCGCGAAGAGCGGGGAGAGCGCGGCACCTACCGTCCAGCCGGAGTGCTCCGCCAGGAAGGCCCACACCGCGGACGCGGCGGGGCTGAAGAAGTCGCCGTACCACACCAGGGCCCAGACCGCGCCGCAGAGCGCGAACGCGAGGACGTTCGCGACCAGGAAGAACAGCACGCCGCGCTTGCTCGGCATGGGCAGGACGTACTGCTTCTCGGGCACGGCTTCCTCCGGGCCGCGAGGCTAAGGCCCTGCCGGCCCCGAGGCAAGCATGGAAATGCCCCGAGGTCGGGCTCGCGGAACGGGAACGGCAGGCGCGCGCTGGCTAATGTGGCCGTGAGAAGACGGCCTGCATGACCAGGAACAGCACCCCGAGTGCCACCCAGATCCCGGCCGTGATGGCAACGAATTTGAAGATCTTGCGTTTTGCTGACCGCTCCTGCGCGGTACCAGTCACCGCATCGGGCGAGGATACGGCAGAGGACACGGGTCGCTCTTTCTCCTCGCCAGACCGAACTGCCGAAGCGGCGAGCCAGAGCCCGGCCGTCCAGACCCCAGGACGCACGATCCTCGCAAGCGCGTCGACCAGACTCCCGACCAGATACCAGTGATTTTCGCGCTTGGTCATCTCTCCCCTTGTGCCACAAGGTTCTAGAGCACGCGAAGTCCGACGATTGGGGATCCCCGCGTCTCAGCGCCGGACCACGACGGCGCCGCACAGCTTGTCGTGGAGCGTCTGGCCGCGCGGATCGACCAGCGCGAGGGCGAACCCGGCCAGTCCGAGGGCGGCGGACGGTACGGCGAGCGCCGCGCGCGCCAGCGCCTCCCCGACCGTGAGCGTTCCGCCGCGCTGCGACTCCACGCGCAGGCCGGCGAGGGCGAGGCCCGGCGTGCGCCCGCCTAGCGCGGTGAAGAGCCAGGAATACGCGATCGCGAGAAGGGCGCAGACGGTGCCCCACAGTGTCGGAAGGCGCGGTCCGCGGAGCAGGAGATCCAGCCCGTAGTCAGCGGAACCGGGTGGCCGCGCGAGGAGCGCGGTCGCGAGGGCGAGGTGGAGGGATCCGCAGGCGAGCACGATGGCGAGGTCCACCGACCAGGCGAGGAGTTGGGCCGGTGCGGACGGGCGGGCGGGGGTGGAGGTCGACCTTGGGGTCGAGGACGAGGTTGGGGTGGAGGGCGTGGTCGACGCTTGGGGCGAGGGCGAGGGCTGCTCGTCTGCGGCCGGGTCACCCGCGGGGGGCAAGGGCGTCCAGATCGGCTTCGCGGGCGCGGGAATCGGGAAACGCTCTGTCGGAGCAGGCGCCGGTCCCTCTGGCGTGGCTTCTTGCCAGGCGATCGGGCCCGGCAGCTCGTCGGCGAAGCGCACGGCCAGCGGCGGCGGCGGGTCGGACTCGATGGACAGCGGCGGCCCTGGCTCTCGCGGATTGAGCGCGAAGCAGCGCAGGCAACGGTCGGCGAGGGGCGGCAGCGGGTGCGAGCAACGATGGCAGAGCATGTGGCGAAACGTACGGGGGGCGCGGGTCGGGTCAACAATTCTGCCGCCTTGTCGCAGCGGTTCCGAAGCGTTATTCACCGCGCCGCACGGAGGCGCGCATGGCCACTCGCATCGAGAAGGACACGTTCGGCCCGATCGAGGTCCCCGCCGATCGGCTCTGGGGCGCGCAGACGCAGCGCTCGCTGACGAACTTCAAGATCGGCAGCGAGAAGATGCCTCCGCAGCTGGTCAAGGCGCTGGCGCAGGTGAAGCGCACCGCGGCGCAGGTCAACCTGGACCTCAAGGGCCTCGACGCGAAGAAGGCCAAGGCCATCATCGAGGCCGCGGACGAGGTGATCGCTGGCAAGCACGACGCCGAGTTCCCGCTGGCCATCTGGCAAACCGGCAGCGGGACGCAGACCAACATGAACATGAACGAGGTGCTCGCCAACCGCGCCAGCGAGATCCTCGGCGGTCCGCGCGGCGAGGGCCGCCTGGTGCATCCCAACGACGACGTGAACAAGGGCCAATCGTCGAACGACGTCTTCCCCACCGCCATGCACGTCGCCGCGGTGCCTGCCATCGTCGATCAGCTCATCCCCTCCCTCCGCCTCCTGCGCGACACGCTGGCCCGCAAGAGCGAGCAGTTCCGCGACATCGTGAAGATCGGCCGCACCCACCTGCAGGACGCGACGCCGCTCACGCTGGGCCAGGAGATGTCCGGCTGGGTGGCGCAGCTCGACCACGGGATCCGCCACGTGGAGAGCGCGCTGCCGCACCTGCGCGAGCTCGCGCTGGGCGGCACCGCGGTGGGCACCGGTCTCAACGCCCATCCGGAGTTCGCCGACCGCGTGGCGAAGGAGCTGTCGCGGCTCACCGGGCATCCGTTCACCAGCGCGTCCAACAAGTTCGAGGCGCTCGCTTCTCACGACGCCCTGGTGTTCGCGCACGGCGCGCTCAAGACGCTCGCCGCTTCGCTGATGAAGATCGCCAACGACGTGCGCTGGCTCGCCTCGGGCCCTCGCTGCGGCATCGGCGAGCTGCGCATCCCGGAGAACGAACCGGGCAGCTCGATCATGCCCGGCAAGGTGAACCCGACCCAGAGCGAGGCGATGACCATGGTCTGTTGCCAGGTGTTCGGCAACGACGTGGCGGTGAACTTCGGCGGCGCCTCGGGGAACTTCGAGCTGAACGTCTTCAAGCCGCTGGTGATCAACGCATTCCTGCAGTCGGCGCGCCTCCTGGCCGACGCCTCGCGCAGCTTCAACGACAACTGCGCGGCCGGCATCGAGCCGGACCGGGCCCGCATCGACGAGCTCTTGCGCGGGTCGCTGATGCTGGTCACCGCGTTGAACCCGCACATCGGCTACGACAAGGCGGCGAAGATCGCGAAGACGGCACACAAGGAAGGCACCACGCTGCGCGAGGCGGCGGTCAAGCTGGGATTCCTCACCGGCGAGCAGTTCGATCAGTGGGTGCGTCCAGAGGACATGACCGGCCCCAAGGCGAAGTGAGCCTCAAGGTCACCACCTGGAACGTCAACGGCATCCGCGCGCGGGGCGGCGAGGTGCTCGACTGGGTCCAGCGGGAGAAGCCCGACGTCCTCTGTCTACAAGAGATCAAGGCGGCGCCGGACAAGGTGCCGCAGGAGATCTGCTCGCTCGCCGGCTACTGGTGCTATTGGCACGGGCACAAAGGATACTCGGGAGTCGGATTGCACCTGCGGCGCGACGCATTTCCCGACAAGCCCGAATTCGTCCACCCCGAGTTCGATCACGAGACGCGCATCGTGACTGCACGCGGCGGCAGCCTGCTCTTCGCCTCGGTGTACGTCCCGAACGGCGGCAAGGATTACCCGGCCAAGGTGCGCTTCCTCGAGGCGATGGATCGCTGGGCGGCCGCGGAGCGGGCCGCGGGGCATACGCTCGTGCTCTGCGGCGACCTGAACGTGGCGCGCGAGCCGCGCGACGTCCATCCCAAGCTGCGCAACCCGGAGCAGGTCGGGCAGACGCCCGCGGAGCAGGCGATGCTGGAGAAGATCATCGGCCACGGCCTGACGGACCTCTCGCGCAAGTTCCATCCCGACGACGACCGGCTCTTCACCTGGTGGGCGCCGTGGCGCCAGATGCGCGAGCGCAACATCGGATGGCGCCTGGATTACGTGCTCGCCGGCGCGCCGCTGGCGGAAAAGGCCGTCTCGACGGAGAGCCCGCGCGAGTTCGGCAGCAGCGATCACGCACCGGTCACCGCCGTCTTCGACGTGCCGATCGAACGCGCGAAAATCCCCGACGAGCCTCCGCCGCCTGCTCCTGCCGGGCAGATTCCGCTGCTTTGACCGCCCGCTCGCAGCCCCGCCCGTTCGATCACGGGTTGAGCAGCTGCACCGACCAGGGCGCGCCCGGCTTCTCCCGCGTGTACAGCTCGCGTTCGTGCAGCCGATCGGCGCGGTTCTTCCAGAACTCCACCGTGAGCGGCTTCACGCGCAGCCCGGACCAGTGGGGCGGCCGCGGCACCGGCATTCCCTCGAACTTCTCGGTCACCTCGGCGAGCTTTGCCGTGAGCTCCGCGCGCGAGGCGAGCGGGCTGCTCTGGGCGGAGGCCCAGGCGCCGAGCTGGCTTCCGCGGGCGCGGGTCGCGAAATAGGCGTCGGCCTCCTCGTCGACGACGCGCTCCGCGCGTCCTTCGAAGCGGACCTGCGATTCCAGGGGTCCCCACCAGAAGAGCAGCGCCACGTCGGGACGGGCGAGCGCCTCCCGTCCCTTGCGCGACTCGAGATTCGTGTAGAAGACGAGCCCGTCCTCGTCGGCATCCTTGAGCAGCACGACGCGCGCGGACGGCCGCCCATCGGCGCCCACCGTGGCGAGCGTCATCGCAGTGGGCTCCACGATCCCCGGCGTCCCCCGGGCCCGCTCGAGCAAGGCGAGGAAGCGCTGGAGTGGATCGTCCTGCGCGGGCCGGCGGATTTCCATGGCGCCGGATCTCTACCCCACGTGCTATGCAGCCGCCATGGATCGCTGGCTCGCGCGGCTGGAGCGGAGGTTCGGCCGGTACGCGCCTTCGAACCTGACCCTCTGGATCGTCGGCCTGCAGGGCTTCACCTTCGCCATCCTGTTCGTCAAGCCCGCCGCGCTCCAGCTGCTCATCCTCGACCCGTCGGCGGTCGCGCGCGGAGAGGTGTGGAGGCTCGTCACCTTCCTCTTCCTTCCCTGGGGCCCGGCGAACGGCCCCTGGGCGATCTTCACCATCTTCGCGCTGCTCTTCCTCTACACGATCGGCACGTCGCTGGAGGCGGAATGGGGCTCGTTCCGCTTCGACGTCTACTACTTCATCGGCGCGCTGGGGACGATCGCCAGCTCGCTCCTCGTCGGTCCGGTCACCAACGAGTACCTGAACCTCTCCTTGCTGCTCGCCTTCGCGACCCTGTTCCCCGACTACGAGATCCTGCTGCTCATCCTCCCCCTCAAGGTGAAATGGCTCGGCGTCTTGTCGGGCGCATTCCTCGCCTGGTCCTTCGCCACGGGCCCGGCGCGGGTCAAGGCGGGGATCGTGGCGGCGATGCTGAACTACCTGCTCTTCTTTGCGCGGCCGCTCTTCGAGCGGATGCGCGGCCGCGCCAGCCAGGGCGCGCGGCAGCGCCGCCTGGCCGGGTTCTCCAAGGAGCCGGCGCGCAAGCCGCGGGTGTGCGCGAAATGCGGGCGCAGCGAGAAGGACGATCCCAGCCTCGAGTTCCGCGTCTGCGACTGCCAGGAGAAGTGCCACGGCCGACTGACCGAGTACTGCATCGAGCACGCTCGCGCCCACTGAGGGTGCCGGTTACCCGAGATCGCCGGCGAGGTGCTGCACGATGGCCAGCGCGGCGAGCCCGGCCGTCTCCGTCCGCAGCACGCGCGAGCCGAGCGTGACGGACGCGAATCCGGCAGCCGCCGCCTCGGCGCGCTCCGCCGCCGTGAACCCACCCTCGGGACCGACGGCGATGAGGAATCGCGAGACGCCGCGTGCCGCCTGCGAGAGTCGCAACGTGCGTTCGTCAGGGGCGAGGAGCAGAGCGCGACGGTCCGGCTCTTCGCGCAGCAGGCCGGCCAGATCGGCCACCGTGGAGGGAGCGTCTACCGCGGGAACGTCGCTGCGGCCGCACTGGCGGGCCGCTTCCTGCGCGATGCGCCGTAGCCGCGCAGCCCGGCGCTCGGCGCGATCTTCGTCGAGGCGCACCACCGACCTCTCCGCCGCGAGCGGCAGGATGCGGGTCGCTCCCAGCTCCGTCGCCTTCTGCACCACGAGGTCCAGCTTCTCGCCCTTGGCCAGCGCCTGCGCGAGCCACACGTCCGCCGCGCCCCGGTCCGGATCCGCGCGGCGGCCCAGCCGGAGCACCCCCGGAGACTCGATGCGCGCCGGCCACCGCGCGCCCCGTCCGTCGAAGATCTCCAGCTCCGCGCCGGGTCCCAGGCGCAACACCACCTCGAGATGGTGCGACTGCGCGGGATCGAGCTGTATCAGCTCGGCGATCTGCTCGGGCGGCACGAACAGGCGATGCAAGTCATCCTCGTGAAAGCTCGACGCGCGCCCACCCGTCGCGCTGGGCGCGGCCGGCCGGCGAGAGTCCCAGCGCGGCATAGGCCGCTTCCGCTTCGTCCGCTTGCGCTGCCAGGAGTCCGGAGAGGACCAGGCGCCCGCCGCTGGCCACTTTGCGCGCGATCGCAGGGGCCAGCTCGATCAGCGTATTGAGCAGGATGTTCGCCACCACGATCCGGTACGGCGCTTCGGGAAGCTGGTCCGGATCGGCCAGGGCCCAGCGCATCCGCTCGGACGGGATGCCGTTCAGCCCCGCGCCGCGCCGCGCTGCCTCGAGCGCGACCGGGTCGTTCTCCGTGCCGCACACCCGGCCCGCGCCGAGCTTCACGGCGAGGAGCGCGATCACGCCGCTGCCGGTGCCGACGTCGAGCACGTCCGCGCCGGGCAGCTCCGCGAGCAGCTCGTCCAGCCGCTCCAGGCACAGCGCGGTCGTCGGGTGGCTCCCGGTGCCGAACGCCATCCCGGGGTCGATGAGCACGCGCGCCTCGCCGGGCGCGGCGGGCGCATCCTCCCAGGGTGGCTGCACCCACGAGCGCGGCCCGACGCGCAGAGGGCGGTGGTGCTTGCGCCAGGCGACGCTCCAATCTTCCTCGACCACTTCGACCGGCGCCTCGGCCCGCCCCAGCTCGCGGGCGGAATCGGCCGCCACATCGCGCTCGGTGAAATGCGCGATGCACCGGCCCGCGCCCGGTGGAAGCGGCGGCGTCCCCGGCATGAGCTGCTGCTCGGGCTCCTGGAGCTCCACTCCCAGCGCGCCCTGCTCGAAGAGCCGGGCGGCCAGCAGCTCGAGCTCGTCCGGAGCCGCGGTGAGCACCAGCGCCCAGCTCACGACAGCTCCGGCGGCACCGCTCCTTCGGGCGCTACCAGCGCCAGCACCTCGGCCCGGGGATCGAGCACGCGCTGGGCCGCGGCCAGCACGTCCGCCGCGCCCACCGCGGCGATCCGCTCCGCGTACCGCGACGATGCGTCGGCGCCCAGGCCGTAACACTCGTCGAACGCGTAGATGGCGGCGCGCGAGGAATTGCGCTGCAAACCGATGGCGTGCGTCCCGATGAGATGCGACCGCGCCCGATCCAGCTCCGCGGCCGAGGGGGGCGACTCGCGGCAACGGAGCAGCTCCTGACGGATTCCCTCCAGCGCTTCGCGCAGCTTGCCCGGGCCGCAGCCGATGTAGGCGGCGAAGTACCCGGGGTCGACGCCCTCGACCGAGAAGCTGGTCACGCTGTACGCCAGGCTCCGCTTGTCGCGCAGCTCGAGGAAGAGCCGCCCTCCCTGACCGGCGAGGATGGCGCTGAGCACCTCCAGCTCCCAGCGCAGGGGATCGCTCAGGCGCGCCCCGGGAAAGCCGATGACGAGATGCGACTGCGCTTTGTCCAGCTTGCGCACCGCAGCGCGGGGCGCGGAGATGGGTTCCTCCTGCGGTGGGACGATGCGCGGCGCCGGCGCGTGAGGCAGCTTGCCCAGCCGCTCGCGGACGAGCTGCGAGACCCGGTCGGGATCCACGTCTCCCACTACCGACAGGGTGGCCTGGCTGACCGGGTATCGTTCGGAGCGGTACGCGGCGAGCCGGCCCGGCGTCATCGTCGAGACCGACGCGGCGGTGCCCAGCGTGTCCAACCGGTAGGGATGGCGCCGGTACATCGTTTCCGCGAAGAGCAGGAACGCGACGCCGGCGGGGTTGTCCTCGCGCGCGTGCAGCTCGTCGAGCTGCAAGGTCCGCTCGCGCGCGACCTCCTCGTCGCGGAAGGCCGGCTCGGCGAGCGCCTCGACGAAGAGGTCCAATCCTTCCTCCAGGTGGCGCGAGAGCAGCTCGGCGCGCATGCCGAACGAGTTGCGCCCGGAGTTGCCGCCCAGCGAGCCGCCCATCGCCTCCATCTCGCGGACGATCTGCTCGGCGCCACGCTTGCGCGTGCCTTTCGAGGCGAGCCGCGCGAGCAGCATGTTGATGCCCGCGTTCTCGTCCGACTCGGCCCGCAGCCCGCCGGACCAGACGGCGCGGAGCGCGACCAGTGGCACCGCGCGCTCCTCCTTGACCAGCAGCACGCCGCCGCCCGGCAGCTCCTCGCGGCGGAGCGGTCCAGTGCGCGGCTGGGCGAAGCGCACCGGCGGCCGCGCGGAGGGGGCCGCTCCCGTCCCAGGCCTGCGCACGGCCTTGCGAGCGTCCTCCGCGGCCTCCTGCAACATGTCCAGGAGCTCGCGGTCTGCGGGAGCATCGTCGGAATCGGGAAGGAGCGCGCAGAGGACCGCCGACTGTGGCCGCAAGTGCCGCACGGCAGCCTCCAGCAGAGCGCCCGGGTCGAGCCGCGCGACCCGCGCCAGGTACTCGGCCTCGAACTCCAGGCCGCCGGCGCTCGCCTCGTAGAACCCGAGCTTGCGCGCCTGCCCCTGCACCGTCTCGCGCTGGTAGACCGCGTCGCTCTCGATCAGCCGGCAGGCGTTGCCGAGCTCTTCGAGCGTGACCTCCTCGGTCCGCAGTCGGTACGTCTGGCGGAGCGCCTCGCGCACCGCGTCGCGCACCTGCGCGGGCTGCAGCGTGAGCCCCACGATGGTGAGGCCGGGGTCCACCGGCGTGTAGCAGCTCGCCTGCGCCTCGGTGCACAGCAGCCGGTCGCGCTTGAGCGCGCGAAACAGCCGCGACGCCTCGCCGTGCCCCAGCACGAGCGAAAGCGCATCGAGCGCCGGCACGTCCTCTCCCCGCAGCGCCGGCGCGGGCCAGGCGACGGAGAGATAGCCCTCCTTGAGGACGTCCCGCCGGACCCGTACCGCGGGTTCCTCCCGGCGTGGCTCGGCGTCGCGCGGCGCGGCCGTCGCGAGCTCCGCGCGCGGCCAGGCGAAGAGTCGCTGCGCCAGCTCCAGCACCTGCGCCTCGCGGAAATCCCCCACCGCCACCAGCACGCAGTTTTCCGGCTGGTACCAGCGCCGATAGAACCGGAGGATCCCCTCGCGAGTGAAGCTACGGACGCTCTCCTCGCTGCCGATCACCGGCCGGCCGTAGGGGTGGCGGGTGAATGCGGTGGCGAAGAGCTCCTTGGAGAGCTTTCGCGTCGGAGAGTCGAGGCTCCGCTTGATCTCCTCGCACACCACCTCGATCTCGCGCCGCAGCTCGTCGGGGTCGAACGCCGCCGAGGTGATCGCGTCGGCGAGGACGTCCAGGCCCTGCGCCAGGAACTGGCTGGCGACCACCACGTGGTAGACGGTCTGGTCGAAGCTCGTCCAGGCGTTGATCTCGCCGCCGCACCCCTCGATGGTGCGCGCGATCTCGCCCGGTCCGCGGCGCGCGGTCCCCTTGAACAGCATGTGCTCGTGGAGATGCGCCAGGCCGGCCTCGCCGGGGAGCTCGTCGGCGCTCCCCACGCGCACCCAGACCTGCAGCGCGGCGACCGGCGCGGCGTGGTTCTCTTCGACGAGGACCGTCAGTCCGTTGGGCAGGCGGTGGCGCAAGGTCTCGTCTCCAGGAAGTCCAGGAAGGCAGCCAGCGAGCGTCCGCGCGCACCAGCCCACCGGCAGGGTAGCAGGGTCGGGCGGCGGCCGCCGCCCTGTTCACGAGGCATCCGTCAGGGACCGCCCAGAGGAAGGGCGATGGCGCGGGCCAGCTCGGTGGGCGCCTCGAGGTGCGGCAGGTGCCCCGCGTGCGGCAGGGTCACCACTTCGGCGCGCGGCAGGTGGGCGCGGAAGAAGGGCAGCGTGCCGGCCGGTAGCAGGCGGTCGCGCTCGCCCCAGACGATCCGCACCGGCATGCGCAGGGCGGCGAGCTCCGTGTCGCGCAGGAA
>Ga0209690_1000337_pt1 | contig 24655 bp, 21 predicted proteins | sample GraSoiAngelo_150_FD_186164 | JGI IMG/M metagenome (GOLD analysis project Ga0209690, IMG submission 186164) | Grasslands soil microbial communities from the Angelo Coastal Reserve, California, USA - 14_1009_09_40cm (SPAdes) (version 2) | ecosystem: Environmental > Terrestrial > Soil > Grasslands ... | reverse complement strand
CGAAACTGCCAGCGAAATGTCAAGCGCGGTCCCGTCCTTTCGAAGGTGTATCGTCTCGTAACGAATGATGCGCTCGCCTTGGCGTAGCCGTTCGATAATTCCCAACTCTTCATTGTGGCGGTCAGGCGGTACGAGAATCGTGATCGGCTTGCCGATGACCTCACGAGCGCTGTAGCCAAAGAGTCGTTCCGCTTCCTTGTTCCAACTGGTGATCGTCTCATCGAGATCTTTGCTGATGATCCCGTCACCGGAGGACTCAACGATCGCAGCCAGGCGGCGGTTAGTTTCTTCGGCGCGTTTTCGCTCGGTGATATCGCGTAAGTATGCTGTAAAAATCGGCGACCCATTGACTTGGGTTGCGTTGATCGCAAGCGCCACCAGAATCTCGCTGCCATCGCGGCGTAGTGCCTCGATTTCGATCAGCTTTCCGATCAACGGACCTTGGCCCGTTTTCAGATAGTGAGCCAACCCTTGTCGATGTCTCTCGCGAAGTCTCGGGGGGATAATCAGTTCGGCCAGCTCTTTGCCCACTGCTTCATTACGGGTAAAGCCGAATACCCGCTCCGACGCCGGGTTGAATTCCTGTACGCGCCCGGTTGCGTCCATCGTGATAATGCAATCGAGCGCCGAGTCGAGGAAAGTGCGACTGAGCGCCTCCAGCGTTGCAGCCGGATTGCGCGCTTTGTTTCGCTGTTTTTGCTCAGATGCCACCGGGACCCACGCCTCATAAATTGTTATGAAGCAACGTGGAAGCAGAGAGACTAACAGGTTTGACCCGCGGCAAGCAATTCTTTTCGAATAGGACCAAGGTCTGATACTGCCTGCCGTATGAGGCGTAACTAGCCTTGCGCCCAAGAATCAGGAATGAGGGTTTCATTTGTAGTTAGTCTATGGTTAGTTATTCGGGCGCGGTGATTGGGATCAGTCGATGCGCAAATTAGCTAGAGGTCGTCTTGTTGAACTCGATCATGCTGAAGGCGGGACGCGTGGAAAAAGGCAGAACACGCCGAAGAAGTAAGCGCAATGAAGAAGAGCGGCGAGAACCGGGATCGCGTTCCACCGCGTATGAGCAAAGATCCTGGAGTTAGTCGTGGGCGTTCGACAACTACGAATTCACCAGATGAGAGCGGCATTGTGGTCAGGAAACTATCTTAGGGTCGCGCCGCCGACTATTGGACCTTGGGCCTATGTCACGGCGAGACGCGTTCGATTCCTCCAATGGTGTCGCGTGCGCATACGGCACGGCTCCCGACGCGAATTTGAACGGAGTTTTGACGACGCTTCTCTCTTCATCGGTAGGTTGGTTTGGCAGATACGGTGACCTGCATGATCTCGACAGCGGCCCATGTTCCTGAAAGCTTTATACAAGCCGGGTACCGATCATGGAGACTGAAAGCATCGTCCGCCTGCTAACCATCGGTTCCCTGGCTGGCTTATTAATGGCTGTTGGAATGAGGCTGACGATAAGGCAGGTCGTAAACGCGCTGCGCAAGCGTCGTCTGGCGCTTATCATAACTGTGAATTTCGTGATTGTTCCGGTTCTCGTCCTGGCGGCCACGAAGCTTTGCGGTTTCAAAACGGAAGTCTCCATCGGAATGATCTTATTGGCTGCGGCGCCTTTCGCACCTGTAGTGCCGGTATTTACGCGGATGGCGCGCGCAGATCTGGCGCTGGCCGCTGGGTTAACAGCTCTGTTCCCAGTCCTTTCGGTGTTTCTGACTCCTGTCGTGTGTCAGATGATGCTGAAGCAGGTTGCGCATTCCGGCGTGGTGCAATTCAACGTCAGCGAAGCATTGCTCGTCTTGCTCGCGACGATCGTGCTTCCGCTTGGCCTCGGTATGGCCATTAGGTATGTCGCACTTCCGTTCGCTCGGAAGACCATGCGTCCCGTGGAGATCTTTTCTGAAATGGCGGGAGCGGCATCGCTGACTTTCGTGACCGCTACGGAATGGCCAGCAATAGTGGCCGTGGGCTGGCGACCGTTGGCGGTAATGGCGGTCGCCAGCGAGCTCTCCCTGCTCCTGGGTTATTCGCTGGGTGGACCGGATCGCGGTGCCCGGCAAGTCATCGGGTTAGGCACGAGCAATCGCAACATCGCGCTCGCCCTGCTGGTGGCGCTCCAAGCATTCGGTGGGACAGAAGTGGTGTCGTCCGTGGTGGCCAATGGGTTGCTCCTGATTCTGCTTGGCTTAATCCACGTAGCCTTCTGGCGATCCAGATGTCAGCGAGCCAGCGAATAGTGGTCGAGCAATGGGCCGAGTTCCTCTTGGATCCATTCCTTGGAGAGCCCGAACTCTTCGAGAGTATAGTGGTGTCGGCTTTGGAACCCCTGCTCGTGATCTGCTGCTGCCCTCAGGCGCGCACGGAAGGCATCGCTCATCGTCCACCCAAAGTAATCGTAGAGTTTTCCTACCACCGCCTCCGGATCCTGCGTCAGGTCGCGGTAATCGAGACAATAATACTGGCGGGGATTGACCTTAGAGCGGAATTGAAACAAGTGTTGATACCACTTGACCGCCAGTCTGGCGTACGATTTCGAGATGGGGCCGTCCTTGGCAATATCGGGTGAATGCGTTCGCCAGACCGGATAGAAGACGCTTACGTGCGATGGAACTGATTGGTAGGGATGCCGGATGATGGTGATGAATTTAGCGTCAGGGAAGGCTTCCAGCAGAGACTCCACTGACCCGGAACTCTGCGTCGCTTTTGAGAGCACTGTCTTGCCGGGGCCGTTGGCGTAGGGCTGACGCTGGAGACAGCTTCGATAAAAGCGCATTAGTTTGCGACGTTGCCCGGCGCCGAGCGCATCGGCAAAGCCAGCCTCCCACAATTCATCGATGTATGGAAACAGAAGGTAAATTGCTTCAGTAACAAAGCTGTAAACAAAAAAACCGTCATCTTCTTCCGGCTGATCGAACCGAAGCTTGTGCATATCGTCCCAGCCTCCGAAGAATTTTTTCTCAGACCAAATCATCAGCTGTGCCAGCATTTGGCCGGTGCAGCGGTCGATGCGAGCAAGGCCGGTGAGACACCGCTGGTACAAGACTGATGGGAAGATGGTCTGATAAAGCTTGGCATGCACGAAGCGCTCTTCATCCAGCGCCATCAGCTTTTGCAGAAACGTTGTCCCGCTTCGGGGCGGGGCGATGATGAACACAGGCTCGCGCACCTCCTGGCAGAGAAAAGACCGGAACAAAAGGCGATCCAATAACCGGCCGAAACCGATCACGATCCACATCAGCCAGTACAGGATGGTAAAAAAAATTACGTAGGTCCAACGACGCAGGCTGAATCGGGTCTTACAAAACGCGAAATACTCAGCCCGAAGAAACAAGTTTAGGTTCGTATACATCGCGATCGAAATCCCTGACTATTTTGATTTCATAGGTGCTGAGCTTCGAATGCAGCCAACGCGCTGAGTTACCGGACCGCTTGAGCAACAGTCGGCTTTGGCGCGCTAACTGTTTTCAGATGCAAATGCAGGATGCGTTTAAGCTCTGCGATGTTTTGTGGATAGTTAACCAGGCCGTGCGGACCGGGAACAATCACCTCGGACAGGGCCCGATTCATATGCGAACTCCAATAGGGCACAATGCCGTCACTGCTGTCGGCCAGCGGTCCGGGCTTGCCGCGATTGCCGATGATGGAGTGATAGGGCGCCTGGACCGGGACTGTGTCCATCGTTTTTAGGGCTGGACTGTCCGGTGAAAGTCCAGTGCCAACATTGGGCCGGTCCTGGAGTCCCTTTACCTGTGCAAGCTCCGGGCCAACGTCGTTCTTAATGGCGCCGGCGATGCCGCTCGGCAGAGTAATGAGACGCATCGCAAATTCCGCCATGGGACTGATCGCAAGTTTGCTGCCGCGATGCGGTGTGCAAATGAAGACGACTCGTTTGATCCGTTGATTGGCGTTAAAAACGAGCGCGCGATGGACGAGGCTCCCTGGAGGAAGCGTTTTGAAAATCTGCCTAGCCGGCTCCCCTACAACCCGCTCCCAATTCTCGGGCTTTAGAGTCACCACCTGCATCTGGGCGAGAATCCCGCCCAAACTGTGGCTAACCACCACGTAGTTCCGGTGATTCGGGTAAAGCTTGTCCACGTTTGCCAGCGCTTCGCGTAACTTGAGACCCGAGTAGACGATAGGATTACCGGTTGGATAGCCAAATACCCAGTACTGGTAGCGTCCCCGCAATACGGGATCTGCTTCAAGGTCGTTAATCACATTCACCCACATCTGGTCAGTGGCCATGAGGCCATGGACGAAGACTACTGGAATCCGGTCGGGATCGTAAGGTTGAAGAAAATAAAGGCCGGTCGGGCCCGACCAGTGGCTCATGCCAAACACGCCCATTAATCCCGTCAACGTTTCGTTGATGTGCTTGTAATAAAGGAGTGGCGCAGAGTAGTTGGCCGCTAATGGGCGGACCGCGCCTTCAACGCGAGCTGTTGGTTGCTTTGCCGGGCGGCGGAGCGCTAGAGTTGCGTCCCGCCCGTGAAAATCGAGTGTGGCAGTGACAGGCGCATTGATCCCACGCGGTGGCGCGAAATCTTGCCCTGGCACAAGATGCACGCCGACGAGGGTGCCACCCACGCCCTCCACTTCGTCTGGCTTTTTAACGTACTTTCCCTTCTTTTTTTCTATCGAACTAGCCAGTTCGAGTGAGGTGAAGTAATCGGGCGCCCAGACGCCATATCCGGCAGGTTGAAAGTGCAAATGATAGGTCTCGCTGCCGTTGGTTAGGGTTAGCGGATGGTTCCACAATCGACCCCCATCCGCTGAGCGAAGCAGAACGGTTAGTTCTGCGGCGGCTGTATTGTAAGTCTCGCGTGCCGGCGTTTCCTGGGTTCCCTTCCCGAGCAGTGGAGTGGTAACCGCAGCGGCCTGCAAATAATTGGCGGCTCGTTTCTCCACCGGAACGCGCGATGATCGCGCCTCGTTCAGGCTTGTTGCCGCGGGCCCATACTGCGGACGGCCAGCCTGCTGCGGAGTCGTCGCGCATCCGGCAAAAAACGCGAGGTATGTTCCGGCCGCGATGAGGCGAAGTCGGATCGTTGTTTTTGTGTGTTTAGGCTTCATGAGATTTTGGCGTGTTACTCTGATTCGTTTGTTCTGATCTGAGTGCAATTTTGTGGTACCTGCCGTGAAATGCCTATAAGACTTTAGGGCTATAAGGCAGCTGCGCTTTTTTTTGTAACAGCTGCGCGCGGGCCACCCGGCGGCGCCCATCCTATCCGAACATTCGGTTTCGCTAATCTCCGGCAGATCAACTTCATTTTTCCCGATGCTCAGCCGGTCCCGGTGCGGAATAGAGCGACACCAGGCGTGCGATCAGGACGGCAACATAGAGCAACCCGGTCATCGCTTCCATTGCTGCAAGCATGCGTGCGACTTTCGAAACTGGAGTGATATCGCCATAGCCGACTGTGCTCAGTGTGATGAAACTAAAGTAGAAACCATTGAAGCCGTTCATCGATCGTGTTCCTGCGTTCGTGTTGAAAGAAAAGGCTCCTCCTGGCGTCAATTGGTCCACAAGCCAGTAGGCTAGTGTCCAGAGCAAACCGAGCATCAGGTAGGCGGCAATGCTCGCACAGAGCACTTCGGTGTTTACCGAAGGCGCGCGCAGAACGAAGCGCAGCAGATTCATCACGACAAAAGCAATCAAGACAAGTGCTGCCGTAAGAAAGACGGGAGGCGGAACAAGGTCCGGCCGGAAATGATTTATCCATCTCGCGGTGACCGCCGGGATCGCCAACAAGAGTGCGACAATTAGCGTGCGGCGGCGGCTGGCGACAGCAAGAACGGCGGAGAGCAATACGAAAGAAAGCAGAATCGATACAATGAGAGGTCCGCCTTTGACTTCCTCGACAAAAGGGGCACAAGTGAAAAGAAGAGCGAGCGCAACTAGAAGTTGCACTGTGGAGAAGCGACGGAATCTTAGTCGCCGGAGCACGGGTTTCATTAGACCTGTTCTTGATGCGGTCTCATTCATTTAGTTTCACAAGGTCGCGACGTCACAGATGCTTTACACCTAGCGATCATCAGCGCCTTTTTTCGAAGTCCACCTAACGGATCCTGGTCGATGAGCTTCAGAAGGGTTACTCGCTACTTTACCAAACCGGTCTTCTCGACGGGTGCTGGACGCCCGCCTGTCGGGTAGAGCAGGGTGAGGTTCAAGCGCACACCCCAATCGGGGCCGTACCGTGGGGAGTCGGCATAGTACTTCCCGCCGATTTGGATGCTGATCGGCTGCCTCCCGATTTTCAGAATCTGACTGATTTGAAAAATGAGCGGCACAGTCCATTTCCCGTCGGCTGATGTGGCGTTCCAGTTTGCGGTGGATTCCGAGCTCAGCGTGAAAGTCGTGTGCGTCTTCGTAGTGTAGGCAATGAACGGTTGAACGAACATCTGGCTGAGACTACTGCGGTGTTCCTCGATTACGACCGACCAGAGCTGGTTCATTAGCGCGCCCATGGTCCAGGCACCCGTCTGCTTCAACACAACCAATGTCGGCCCGATCGAGAACGTGCCCGAGCCGAGGAGGTCGTTGGTTCCAGTCGGATAAAGAAAGGCTGGACCGAGGCCCCAAATCAAACCGAACGGACCCGGGTTCTTGGGTGAAAGGAAAAAGCTCTGAGTGGTGTCGCTAAGACCATCCTGCGAACGATTCTGCGGCTGCAGCGGAGAATTCTTCGGCAGGTTCGGGATGTAAAACAGATCGTGCTGCGAAACCACGGGCAGGATTGTGCGCACGATTACGTTCCAATCTTTGCTAATTGAGATTGGAATGACCGGCTGAATGTTAAGCGTGAACTTGTAGCCGTTGCCCGACGGGCCATAGCCCCAGTCCTCGTTCGCCTGAAAAGGCACACTGATGAGCGAAGCGATTGGATTGGCAAGTTGTTTCGCCAGTTTATCGGCCTCGGCGGCTTCCGAGGAGGATTCGGTGACTGCGCCGTAACTAAAATTCTCGCCGCTCTGCAAAGGCAAGCGAAGCGAAACGCCCACCTCAGTAGCGAAAGGTTCGCCGATCGCCCTGGCGTTTGCATCGACCTGCGGCGGTTCCGTCGCGTGAGCGGCCGGAACCACCGACAGAATTCCCAACGTGAGAACAGTGATTCCTACAAGGAGTTCCATAAGTCGATCCACCCTCACCCGGGCCTCTCCCTGCCAAGGAGAGGTGGTCGCTTCTCCCTGGGGGAGAAGGTGAGGATGAGGGCGTCTGGAATAAAACAGCGCGAGCGATTTCGCTTTTGAAACCGCTTGTAAAGGGACTTGAGGCCGCTTCACATTGTCTGCTCAATCCTTTCAGTATTTCTGGTTTAATCCCCCTGCATCGGATTCAACGGACCAAACCCGTCGAACACCTCGACATCAACGTGCCTGGGTCCGGCAGTCTCTCCCGACCATACAGGAGATCCTTGCAGCATCTGCTGCTGCTGCTGTTGAGCTGTCTGGCTCGCCTGGGCTTGGCTCGCCTGCTGCGCCTGAAGCGACCGCTTATACGCGTTGAATTGGGCTTGGGTCCCGACAAGGATCTGGCTCTTGTTTCCAGTGGGAAATACATAATAAACTTTCCCCTGGTACTTCACGGCCGAGACCCTGTCCACAGCCAGCTGGCTTACTTGTTGTTGCTGCTTAGGCGTGGTGACCGTCTTAGACTTAAAGCCTGCTTGCGTCAGCAGCGCCTCTTTCTGGGCGACCGCGGACTGGCTGGTGCCGGTGGTCTGGCATGCTGTGATCAGCGCCAGGATCACCATCGCAGTGACAATACTTGTTAGTGTTAATAGTTTTTTCATATGTTTTGAGTTGAGTGTATTGGTTGTATTCTTATTCGTAAAGAAAATTTAGATCGGTTTGATCATGGCACGCTGTCGGCACGGCTGCCTATAGGACTTTAGGGCAATACGCACCTGTTACAGAGAAGGAGACCTTCGACGCACTTCGTTGGTCGGGCGATCGTGAATCCGAAAATGGGGCGAACCCTTCGAGGCTCTGCCCGCTCGTGTTCGCGTTTGCCCGCGCGAAAGGCTCCCAGCCTCGAGAACGCCTGGATCAGAGCAAAACCACTGTCTCGCCGTGCCACGCCGCAGTCAGTGTATAGGTCTGCCCTTTTGCGACCGTAACACTCTTTCGCGTTCGCGACAGAGATAATTGGTTCGGTCGCAGGAGTACGGAGACCTTGTGCTGTCCTGGTGACAAGGGACCCCTGTAGGTTTCCCCCACGCCAATGCTACCTACACTCACACCATCTATCTTTATATCGAGGAACAGCCCCGTCCCGAGGTTGGGGGCTCTCCGAATGACCAGTTGAGCAGCACCTTGGCTAGTCGTTGCAGCAACGGAAGCCGGCGCCCCAGAAGCCGCTGTGCCGGTCGTTTCGCACCCTGATAAGCCCGCGCACGCCAGTGTCGCAATTAGCAGAACATAACAGTGGTAACTAATTTTTTTCATACCCAAGATTACTTTGATGCAGGTATTTTATGCAAATAAGACCTTGGTCCCATATGCCGATCCTAATGAACCTCGGTGCCAAGAAATGTAGCGATTTAGCGGCTCTCATCCGTAAGGACTAAAGTCGCCGATCGCGTTGCCGTTCGCGGCGACTTGAGGAAGCTCTCTCGCCGATAGATTAGCGACTAAGAACGATACATCCGATAAGAGAGTCATTGCGGCCATGGCAAAGGTGATTTTTCTCACGGTCACGCAATTCTATCCGCGGATTGCGTTAGCGCCTTACGTCACCACCACCCAAGCAGTGCTCCCCTGATACATGACCGCACGGTAGTAAATGCCTCCGACGTAGCGGCAGGAGGAGCCGTGATAAACCACCGTACTGTAGGCCGCAGGAACGGCGGCATAGTAGCCGCGCGGAAGCGTTGCCGCAGCGACGGCAAGTCCCGGAGCTATGCCGACACCAGCCACGCCGACGCGTCCTATCCCAACCCCGGCGACGCCAACGCCGACTCTGCCCACTCCCACTCTGCCTACGCCAACGCCAACACCAACGCCGACTCCCCTTCCACCGACGCCGACTCCCACTCTGCCCCGTGCGTAGGCCTGACCGTTACCCAGCAGATAGACTGCTGCAGCAACAACCAGCACAAGCCATGTTTTCCCGCAACGATATCGCGGCCGAGTGTTATTGCTGATTGCTTTCATTGGATAATTTGAACCGAAGGTAAGTGTTGTCATAGAGTTGTTACTTTCTGTATGGCTTTTCGTTTCGATGTTGAGTGATCGCTTTTCTTCGTGGCTTGGGCCTCCGCGCTGGTAACCATCGGAATTCGGTGGGAGTCGGCAGGCGGTGTGAAGACAAACGTTTGGTCGGTGACCGGCGCATCCAGATTCCATCTGGTGAACTCAATGTTCAGGTCTGTTCCGGCCCGGGTCCCACCTTTTAGTTTGGCGGTCATCTTTATGGGAAGACTGTCGTTGACGCCAATCCACAACTCCGCGTCGGCAAGCTTACCGGCCAACTTCAGGTGATGGCAGTCGACGGGAGGATTTCCCGCCATCTCAGTGCCGGCGTAGGAAATCGTCTTCGCGCGAAATTTCATATCCTTATATGGATTGCTCATGACGAACTCGGCGAGCGGCGGCACGAACCCATATTTCTCAGCGAGTTGAGTGGGCAGGCCGTCGAGTGACGATTTCATCGGCACGGTCGAATACATATTGTTCTTGCCGTCGAACATCGTGAGATCCTTTCCGTTGAAATAAAGACGCCGCTCGCCGTCTTTACTCGTCGAGGTAGCGAACACGTTATTGGGACGCTGGACAGTGACTTCGATGTCGCACTTTGCCGGCAACACGTGAGCTTCTGCCAGGGCGGCGGCAATCTCCCGCGTCGCTTTGAAGCTGAAATGCTGGGCGTTACCCAGCTTGTCCGACATTGCTTTGAGAATGGCGTCGGCGTTGGGTTGCCCGGCGGCTGCAGGTTGGGCGGTGTCAGCGGCGATCGCCGCTGACATAGCTGCCGCGAGGAGCGTTATGCCCACGGCAGCGATCGTGGTGGTCGTTTTCATAGTAGTAGTTTCCTTCGTCTGCATGTAAGTCTGCTGAATTCGCGCATGCTTGCATATAGGACCTTAGTCCAATGCGATTCAGAGCGTGGAGAGAGCTCACTCGCTCGCCTTGACCGCGGGCGGATTCCAGCGTCGGTCGAGCGCATCAGACTTGGGCGCATAGAGCCGCATCGTCATGCCGAGGACGATCCCGCCTTATTATTGTCTGCCTTCTTGAGCTATGATTCTCTTTAACTGGCGGAGGCGCTCATCGACCATCGAGCGCTTCGGCCATGGATCCCCATAGAACCTCACCGTAGTGTTTCAAGTCGCCGATCCGAGGTCCCGGGTCCCGGGAGCCAATTCGATTCGTTCTCCTTACCAGGGCTCTCGAGGTGGATGTAGAAATCCAGCGAGCCTTTGGCATTGTATGTCATAGCGTCGCGATCACCGATCGAAAACGCTGCGAACTGTTGCTTCCTACCGCCGCACGCCAACCCCTACATCCTGCGCCTGACGGGAGAAACGATAGATCGGACAAACGTCGCCGTTGGATCTGCGATTCCCTCAGCGAGCTTTCACGCCTTTTTTGCGACCGTTGATGACGAAGGTGTTGTTTTCTCCCAACGTTGACCACGGCCCGCGCGGCACTTCACTAAAATTTACAAATCTCCAGTCGGTCACGTCCGTTTCGTTCAATTCGAGATAGTCGCGCACGGCTGGCGAGACATCGAGTCCGGCGCCTTTATTGAGGTTGGGTTTTGGCCGTTCGTTGCCAAACACATATTGCCAGTGATCGGTCCGGAAAGGTCCGGCGTCTTCCCATTGGGCATAGACCGTTCGATTGCCTTTGCGGATCGCGACCCAACGATCTTTACAGGTGGAAACGGCCGGGCCCTGGTATGCCTCCTTGAACCACGGCACAACGCGCGGCGCTTCGGGCCGATGACCAGTGCGTGCCTTATCGTTGTAGGGAAGGGCGCAGTAAAATGGGTTCTGCCGTGGTTTGAATTTGACGGGAATGTAATTGCTCCGGTGAGCAGGATTTGGGTCGTCAAAACCGCCGTAGCTTCTTGGCCATTGTTTGTCCCAGGAGCTGGTGCGATTAGGCACCGGATTATTTCCAGTCGGCTGTTCGCCGATCCAAAATACAGTTGTCACGATACTTGTTTTCCACGGATACCGCCGCGCAAGTCGAGAGGTCGCCGATAGCTGCCTGTCGGAGAGTGCGGTTGAATTCACCGTAAAGGGGCGACCGCCGGATGATTTTCTAATGAGGGGCTTGCCGCTTTCAGTGATCGCTTCGACTTGAGCGGCAAAGGCAGGATCAAATGCGAGGAAGATTGCGAAAGAAAAAAGGCCAAGTAAACAGCGCTTCTCCATCACTTTTCCAATCGGTTCCTCTCGGAGACTGCATGAAGCGCCGCGAAGTTCACTTCACGGCTCGCGAGCCAGCTTAGCGTATTGCGAGCTCGACGCAATCAGCAATGCAATCGGGCTACGCCAAGTTTTTCAGCCGTTCACCCGACGCCGTGATTCGTGTTTTCGACGCAGCGGGCTAGCTACTACTACGGCCCGTGAAAGTTACATCTCCGCGATCACCATGGCAGGTTTGATCTTCGTCTTCCCTTTCCGCCTGCGCTCCGCTGCTGAAAAGAGACCAACATTAACTTTCTTCTTGACGTCGCCATTCTTATTGCGGCGCACATAAGGCCGGTCGTTTCTCCGTCGCTTAATCACGCTGGCAGCTAGGGGGAGAGATTCAAGGTGCGCTGCAAGTCGGCTGGTCATCAGGGAAAACGAAATCCAAGTAACGGTGCCGGAGATAATGCCGGCTAAGATGGGAACTATCCTCGAAAGGTACCGGGCAAAAGAGTCTTTGGTGAGCTTGATTCCGATCCAATTAGCTACTTCGCGAGCGAGGCGGTAGAGTCCCCATTTGGTGAGCGCTTCGCGAGGAAGGCGCTTGATAACCTGAGCAGCAGCGCGCTCGGCTATGTCGCCAAGTATCTTCGCGGCTGACTCAGCGCCAAGCATAACTCCAATGAAAACAGTCAGGATCAAAAGAGTCTCGTCGTCGAGTTCGCTGTCTTCGCTGAATAGCTCAGGCCAGCCGTAGAGATATGCAAGCTTCTGGAGGATAACGAGAACATGCCAAAAAAACTGGGTCAAATCGGCTGGAACTGTGCCTGCAATCCACCAACCGCCCGGGATTCCGGATGCGAATGATAGAGCGCTGACGCCTGCTCGATGCCATTTAATGCTTGCCGTGGCGATATGCCGGATGGTGTTCTTGCTGACGCCTGCCTTAGCAGGAGAAGTGTCAATGGCAGATTGCAAAACTTTTTCGGTAACGTGCTTCGATAGCGCCCGCCGAAGAAATGCCTTGCGATCAACTTTAACACCGGGCAACGCAAGTGCAGTGCGAAGAACAGAATTCCAGACATCTTCAGGTACGCGGCCCGGTGGTAATTCGTCACTATCAGTCGAGCGTGTTTTAGGCCTAACGTGAGCTTTGTCGATAGTGAGCAGCTGATGCTGCTGGCCATTCTTTTTGATGTGTATAGTCATTGGATTACATGTTGCTGTCTGACGAGATCAAAGTCAGATGCCGGACGCCGTAGGTTGGCGTCGGGCGGTGGTTGTTTGCATGAGTGTGTTTTTGAGACGTCGGATCACGTGATCAAAGATGATTTTAACAGCGCTCGCGACAGCCCGTATATTGGACCTTGGTCCTGTGCGTTTAGGAGTCGCAAAGGATGATTGAGGTGACCGGCATAGAGTTTTCGATGCAGCGGGCAACGTGATTGAAACGCACGAGCGCGCTGGCGACTTCAAAGAGTGGTAAGGCCTCTGCAAATCGCTACTTGTCCGCGCGGCTCTCTCCGTTTAGTACCCTTTGTCACACCATTCCCGACTTCAATAATAAGCCCATAAACCCATTGGAGAGTTTTCTCCCCATATCATAGGCTCTTTTGGCGGGCCGACCATAAACGGTGGTACACAGTACCCGGCGCGCTTCTTTTACGCCAACTATGAAACTTATGATTTGGTATTTCATTCTGCCTCCTTAGCAGGGATAAGGGCGCCCTTGCGATGCGCCGCTACTGTGATCGGCTTGAGTATGCCGGTGTTGCGCTTTGAACGATTGTGGATTCCATGGCAGTGATTTATCGGTCAACAATTAATCAGGCTACTTGCGCGAGCTCCCACTTTGGTCTGCAATTGATCGTCGCTTTCGCTATTTGTGCGGCAGAATAGGTTTGGCTAGACACTGGGTCACGCCATTTGCCCACGCCACCAACCTAGCGTGTTCGTCTTGAACCGTCGTCAAGACCAACACTGCCACTGGCCGTGTTGTCGTAGCCGGATTGTGTTGCCAAGAAACACTCTTTTAAACACTCTTTATTAGAGTCTGTTTCCAAACGCTTATGGCCCCGAAAGCACCTATTGTTATAACAAATATCGAGATGAATCCCGCTATTAGTTTTTTATTCATTTTATTTTTTCTTAGTGTTTTTGACAGCGGTTTTAGTTTTTTGCTGACAAATTTGACGGATGGAATTTTAGTTTTGAGCTGAAGCGGCTGATGCATATTTAGACTTTCTATCTTTCCCCGCTGGTTGACGTTGGTGACTGCAAGCCTGAAGACGACACGAACCTCGCGGGAGAAGCGTCCTATGTCGGATTCAGATCTATTTAATGGCGTAGAGACTATATGACAACAGCCAGGGAGGCTATGGGACCTTAGTCTTACGTCCTGCCGCAGACGCGATGACGCTCTACCGCACGTTTGACCGCCGATAAGAGCCGACACCGGCTGAATGCTCGAGAATCAACTTCACTTCCCCGCCGTCGAGGATGTGCTCCCCTTCGGCAGGCTGTGGTATGGCGAGCTCGACGCAACCAGCAGTGCAATCGACTAGGCCAAGTTTTACGGTCGGTCACGTGATGCCGTAATTCGCATTTACGATGAAGCGGGCAACGTGATCGAGACGCACGAACAAGCGGGCCAGTTCAAGGAGCCATGAAGTGTTGCCACGTGAATGAGCAGCTAGGCTACGACGCCGTAGGCGATCGCGACCTTGTAAACGTTGCGCCGTTTCTGCTCGGAGAAGAAGTTGCCTGTCTTCATTTCGAAGTGGCTGACGCGTTGAATTCCCTCGCCGGCACGATGTTCTCGGCGAGCGCTTCGAAACGCGGGTCGCCATGCAGCGGGCGCAAATCCGGATCGACGCGGATCCAATTCAGGTCTGGCTGCTGTTTGGCGTAAGACGACTGAAGCCACTGCAACGCTTCGTCTTTTTGCCCCAGCGCAAGATGAATCAGAGCAAACGAATAGTCGGGGACATAACGCTCTTTTGCGATTTCTTGGATCCGGTTCAAAATGGCGAGAGCCGCCGGCCGGTCGCCTGCTTTCGCCTTTGCGGCCGCGAGCAGGCCGAGTGGTAAAGGATCATCATCGAGCTGTGTTGATTTTTCATATTCGGCGATGGCGCCTGGCAGATCACCGATGCACTCGAGCGCCTGGCCCAGCTGCCAGTGCGCAGTATAGTTGCGAGGATCCATTTCGAGCGCCTTTCGGAATTGCGCGACTGCTTCCTGATAACGACCAGTGATCCAGTAAACGGCTCCGGCATCGGTGATCATGACGAGCGAGAGCGGGTCAAGCTCAAGCGCGCGTTTCGCTTCAGCATTGGCGCGATCGAATTGTCCGAGAGCTGGAAGCGTGGAATCGCCGAACCAGTGGTGCGCGATCGCATAATTTGAGTTCAGCCGAATGGCTTCCTCGAACTCACGCACCGAGGCCGCAAAATCGAAATCGAAAAGAGAGTGAACGAGGCCGAGTGAAGCGTGCGGTTCACCCAGGGTCGGATCGAGCGAAATCGCTTTTTGCGCCATCGCGATCGCTTTTGGATACATCTCGGCAGGCACGCCGCCGCCGTAAAGCGGTAGCAGCAGATAGCAGTCGGCCATTCCGGCGTAAGCAACCGCATAGTTCGGATCGACACTGGCTGCTTGCTCGAAGTAACCAAGCGCCGTCTTCATATCTGCACTGGTGCGTTTGTTCCAAAAAAAGCGACCTCTCAAATAGAGCTCATAGGCTTCCGGATTCTCCGTTGGCTTTTTCGACATCTGTTTTTCCTCCGAGCCAGTGAGCTTTGCTTGCAACGTGTCGGCAATTGTTTTGGCTATGTCACTCTCAACGGAAAAGATGTCGGTCAGTTTACGATCGAAGGTATTGGCCCAAAGATGGGAATCATTTGCTGCTTTGATCAGTTGCACGTTCACGCGCACGACGTCGCCGCTCTTCTGCACCCTTCCTTCCAGGATGTGGGCGACGCCAAGTTGCTTGGCGATGTCGGCCAGGTTTTCAGGCGCGCTCTTATAATGCTGCGTGGATGTACGCGAGATGACCTTCAGGTCGGCGATCTTGGATAAGCGGGTAAGAATCTCATCCTGGACCCCGTCGGCAAAGTAAGCGTTTCCCTTCTCGTCGCTCAAATTCTCGAAAGGAAGCACGGCTATGCTTTTTTCGGGAATCGAAACCGCAACGCTTCCTTTGGCAGGTACCCGTGCAATGTTCGGCGATCCGCGACGAAGAAAAATTGAGACACTAATCGCCAATGCTACGGCCGAAACGACCAAAGCGACTGTGAGCAGAAACTTTGGCGACCAAGATGGACTGACCGGGCGGACGGGAGCCGCTCGTTGCTTCCATCTTCTCCTTCGCTTGAGTTTCTCAGGAACTTGTGGATTGCCGAGACCATCTTTGTAGAGGTTGAACAGGTGGAGGCGCAATCCGTGCTTCACTTCGCATTCCCCCAGATCGTGCAAATGCGGCTGCCAGTGTCGATATTGAGCTAAATCTTCCGCTATATGGCCGGATAAAAGAATGTGTCCGGCATCGCCGCAATCGAGCACTCGCTGGGCGACATTGATTCCCGCGCCTGCCAATGTCGTCTTGTCGTTAACGTCCTTGACTCGATTGACCGGACCGCTGTGAATCCCCATCCGGACCTGAATGTGCGGATGATCTTGCAAGGCTTTGCTGATCTCAACGGCACACCGCACTGGCTCTTCTGGGTTATGAAAAAAAAGGAGCGCCATCCCGTCTCCCGTTGGCATTCGGATGAGTTTGCCCGTTGTTTCTGCTGCCCGAAAAGATTGGCTGCTGCGCACGATTTGATTGAGTTCCTGCAGAAACTCGATCTCCTCGTCGACCAGCAATTTCGAATAACCCACGACGTCGATTAACAAGACGTGTGCGATCTCGAGCTCAATTTCTTTTTTGACCTCAGCGGACATTTCCTGTGTGGGGGATTCGAAATTGTGCACGGATTTATGGCCTAGGTCGAGGCCAAACCGTTCAGGCGGCGAGTTCTCATGAACCCGATGGCGGCTGACTGGCCTCCGCGTGCCCTGGATGGGTGCCAGAGGGGGGGCGGCTACGCGAAGTTCTACAGCCGCTCACATGATGATGTTATTCGCGTTTACGATGAAGCGAGCAACGCGATTGAGACGCACGAGCACACAAGCGATTTCAAAGACTGGTGAGCGAAGCCGCCGCGCTCGTAAGCAATTTGAGCGGGACAGGCCTAACTCTTACTCCTCCTACGAAGCCAGGGAGCGAGAATAATAGCAGCCAAAAGGACTACCTGAACTACTAAGGTAGATGTGTCGTTGGTCATTTACCTCGCGCAGCTACGATAAACCAGGCTCCTAAGTAAGTGATCCCCAAACACAACAAGAATAGCTCAACTAGCTTTAATACATATTCCATAAGTCTTTACCTTCCAGTTCCCTGTCCAAGTGTGCGATGAATAGCAGCGATAGACTTGTTGGATCCCCTTCGCGTCAAAGGATCGAGCAGTTCCATGAGGCGCGCCTCGTAAAAATCACACAGGGGGGACTCGCCATTTGGTTGCACCCATTCGGGATGTTGAATCCGCAGGTCGCCGTGAATCCGTTGCCGCAGCTCGGTGTAGGTGCGGACTTGGGGAGATACGGCAATTGACTGATCTGGAATGTTCATCTGTACCCTCCTCCTCTGTCGCGATTGCCTTCAAGTGACGCGGGCTCGCTCCACGGCGGCACAGGCTTTTGCGTGTCGTAGTACGGATAGCTTGCCCGCGGTGCGTGGTACGTTGAGACACCGAACCACAGCCAGAAGAGGAAGCCCAGCGCTACGATGATGGCTGCCAGCTGCTTGACACGAGTGAAGAAGGACGGACGGCGTTGAGAGATTACATCCCGTCTCCACAGCGGCGGGGAAAGATTCAAGTGGGACACAGGAGGTGCTCCGAGGCTAACGAATTTCATAAACGGCCTTTCATTTTGACGATTTTAACAGCGCTCCCGACGGCCGTATATTGGACTTTGGTCCTATGCGACCGCGCCGCGATAAACGCCGCTTTGATCTAATCTCCCAATGCCCTGCCGTTCGGTCGCCTGTGGTATGGCGAGCCAAACGGAATCGGCAACGCAAGGTGTTCGCTCGGCGGGAAGACTGGCTCGGCCGAATGAGCGGGCGGTTGGCCATTGTCGAGGTCGGGCGCGTGCGTTTCCGCCCCGCCTAGCAATCCAAATTTAGGGTGCCTATGGAGCAAACGGAGTCTACTGCCGCGTGGTAACCGGTCCCTAACGGTTGAACAGGAGGTCGCTGAGGAAACAGAGGCACGTCAACCCTGTTCACTCCTGTTGAATCGGTTGGGTTCATCTTGTTCGCGCACGCATCTCATAAATGTGCAACCGAGGTGCCACGGCGCTGCGTATGTGTTGAGCGCCAACGGCGCAGCATTCAGTCGCCAGCCTGGGGCAGCGCCCCAGGATTCATGACACCTCATCAAAACACCAGCGCTGAAAGCGCGATTCACTTCCGGATTGCTAGGCCTGGCGTTATTTCGACCAACGGCCTGCCCGCACTGCTACCGCGCCCGCATGGCATACGCGAAGCGTTTCGGGCAGGACAGCGTTGCAGGCGGGTATGTTTGGGATTGAGAACCATCCGGCTAATTGAGGCGCGCTTTCAGCGCTTGCGTTAACCGAACAATCGGATTCCTGGGGCGATGCCCCAGGCTCGTATCAGACAGCGCCTTTAGCGCTAAACCGAGAATTTGATCTCAGTTAGCTCTGTTCTCTCCTGTTCAGATTCTCGTCTTTTACCTTGGTTGCTACCGCCGCAGGCCAACCCCGCGAGCACCGGCTCCTACCCCGTGAAACCCGGGACCAACACCGCCGCCTACACCGATCCAATCAATGAATGAACAAGGCGGTTGCTCCACCTGCCTTGGGCATCTTGCCTTCGATCAACTTTGGAGCCATCCCTGGCGAAGCAGCCCGCGCGGTTTACCGGTTCAGTTCACCTTCACGATGCCCGGCGGTTTCCATGAGCCTTCGCCGGGCGGGAGAATGGAAGGCGCTTCTGTCTTCGGCCAGTAGAGGCGCATGACGAGATAGATCGGACCATCGGGCGCCGGCAGCCAGTTACTCTCCTTGTCGGCGCCGGGGTTGTCCTTCTGGATGTAAAGAGTAAGCGACCCGTCGGGGTTCTTTTTCATGTTCGGCAACATCGGCGAGTTGATAAGATAACGATTGATGGGGTTCTTGATCAGGAGCTGGCTCTTGCCGTCATACATTGTGACCGACCAGAAGGCATTCACCGGTGGGAACTGTCCCGCCGCAAAGGTGAGCGTGTAGTTGTGCTTGCTGCCGTCGAGCGGCTCGCCATTGGCCAGCGTTTTGGTCATGGGATACATGGCCTCGGCAGCGTCGTTACCGTAAATGCCTGCCTGGGCGGCGGCGGCTCGCTTGAGCCAGTCGCCGTTGTAAAAAGCGCTGTCGCCAAAGAGCGAACCGACTTTCCAGCCGTTAATGTTCTTTTGTCCGGACTCGAGATACTGCTTGATCTTGGCTTCGCCCTCCTTCACGCCCGCCATCACTGCCGCCTTCTGCTCTTGCGAGAGAGCAGCTAGGTCGCCGAGGCGGGCCAGTTTTCCTCGGATTTCCTTTTCTTGCGGCTCGGCGGGGGCGAATTGCAGCGCGAATGCGAGATAATCAAAGAAGCCGGTCTTCACCATTTCCTTATTGATCTTCGGGAAGTTGACAGCCGGGGTTGCCGGGGGCGCGGGCTGTTTCAGATACTGGGAGAGCGGCTGGACTTTGTAGCCAGCCTGAATCTTGACCACGTTCGGCATGTCCTCCGGATTGAAAAGTTGGGTGCGATAGGCCACCGCCGAGAACTGCGTGCTGGAGCGGAAGACTTTCTTGATGCCGGGCGGAGTAGCGCCCGTCCAATCGGGGCCCACCATCATGTAATCGCCGGCCTCGCCGCCGGTGGCGCGGCTCCCGATGTAACCGTAATTGTAGGTGTTACCGTCGCAGAGCATGACCGAGTAGTAACGCGATTTCTCCACCGTCGGAACCGAGAGCACTATCGGCTCGGCACGCAGATCCGTCCAGAGGATGGAATATGGCGTGTCGCTGTTCGGCGTGGGGATAGAGGTGTCTTTGTAGGTGAAGACGCGGGCTTCGTTGTTGATCTGATTGAACGGCGCCTTGTATTGGCCGGAGTTCTTGTCCACGCAAAACTCGTTCATCACCGCGTAGTTCATCACGATCGGCAGACCGTAGATGAACCCTTCTTCGGCGATGGCTTTGGTTTCGGCAATGCCGAGCGCGGCGATGCTCGCTTTCTTGTCGGCCTGCTCCGCGCTCGAAATGGCGTCGCCCTTTTTGTTACACCCGATAAGCAAGGTTGTGGCGATGGCACCGGCCAGCGCCGCGCTAATGAATGTGCGTTTGGTTGTTCTCATAGTTCCTTTCTTCGTTGATTGTCGGCCTAACGACACCGTCAGTGTGTTCGCACACCCTGCGGCGATAATCTCCACCATGTCGATTTGGGATTTGGTCGTCCATAGGACTTTAGGGCAATAGCTTTCTAACTAATAATAGGCGGGGTAGGATGAGGCACTCGCGTGGTTCACAACCGAAACGACTTTAGCTTTCGTGATAAGGCAGGACTAGTGAGGCTCGCCCTGCAGATGATGGATCGGCTGGCCGTCAACCGCGGTGGCTTCTGTATTCTCGAGTTTCTTGATGTCCTCCTCCGTGAGCTTCGGGCGATCCACCTTGATGGTCAGCTTGTCGAGCTTGGCAGTGAGCGGGAACGGAGGTTTATAATCCTCGTCATTCACGCCAGTCAGCGTGTCGGAGCCGATGTCGAAGCTCTCGTCCCATTGCAGGATCATCGGCAAGGTGTGCGGGATCGTGATGGTTTGGACTTCCTTGCCATCCACCTTCAGCGTGCCGGTGCCAGGACGACCGAGACCACTCATGTTGTTGAAGGCAAGTGTGCCCAGGCCCAGGCCGTCGTACTTGAAATCAAACGCGACGGTATGCTTGCCGGGCGCCAGCGCGTCTGGGCCTTCCCACTTGACGCGTTTCAGGTCAACCATGTTCCACAGGAACACAGGCTTGCCTTTGAGCAGGTAGAACCCGTAGCCGCCAAACCGTCCACCGGAGGTAAGGATCATGCCCTCGGCTCCGCCTTCGGGCACTTCGATGTCGGCAGTAATGGTGTAAGAGCTGTCGAGCAGGAACGGTGAATCGCCTTGCGGCAAGCCGACCATCGGGCGCGTGTACACGAACTCCGTACGGCCGGCGGTGATGTTCGGACGCGGCGCCACGATGCGGGCACCGACCGAGGCGTCCATCGGAAAGACCTGATATTTCTTCGCTTCCGCGATGAACATCTGCTTCATCTGTTTCACTTTGTCCTGATTCTTGTCCGCGATGTTTTGGGATTGGCTGAAGTCCTTGTTTAGGTCGTAGAGGTCGAGCACCTGGTTGTTGAGGGGGTCGGGATTGGCCGCGCCAAACGCCTCCCACGGCGCGCGGTTCACCTGGGTGCTCAGCAGCCAGCCTTCGTTATATAAGGCCCACTGGCCCATCATCTCGAAATATTGGGTCTTGTGTCGTGACTTTTCCTTGGTGTTCTTCTGGTCAAACGTGTAGGCGAAGCTCGTGCCTTCGATAGGCGCCTGCTTGATGCCGTCCACAGATTCCGGTGCGGAGATGCCGGTGACCTCGAGCAGGGTCGGCACCACGTCAATAACGTGCATGAACTGCTCCCGGAGGGCGCCCTGGTCCTTGATGTGACCGGGCCATGACAGACACATGCACTGACGGATGCCGCCGAGCTTCGAAGCGTTTTGCTTGAACCAGGTGAAAGGAGTATCAAAAGCCCAGGACCAGCCTGCTGACATGTGGTTGTAGGTCTGCTCCGTGCCCCAGACGTCGTACCATTTCATCTGAACTGCAACGGGCATCATGTTAACGCCGTTGAAGAACGCGACTTCGTTGGGTGTGCCCAGCGGGCCGCCTTCGGCGCTGGTGCCGTTGTCGCCGTTGATATAGATGATGAGGGTGTTATCGAGTTTGCCCATGTCCTCGACGGTCTGAATAACACGACCAATTTCGTGGTCGTTGTAGGCCTCATAGGCGGCGAAGATCTCGACCTGCTTGATAAAGAGCTTCTTTTCCTCGGGCGTGCAATCATCCCAGTTCTTGATGACCTTCGTCGGCCACGGCTCAATCTGGGTGTCCGGCGGGATCACCCCAAGGCGCTTTTGGTTTTCAAAAATCTTCTCACGGAGCTTGTTCCAGCCCTCGTCGAACAAGTGCATGTTGTGGATTTTGTCCACCCATTCCTTGGTCGGATGATGCGGCGCGTGCGTGGCGCCGGGAACGTAGTAGCAGAAGAATGGCTTGCTCGGATCAACCTGGTTAACTCGGTTCAGGTAATCAATCGCGTCGTTGGCCATGCCAGTGACTAAGTTCCAACCCGGCTTACCGTCGAACGGATAGATCTGCGTGGTATTGCGGAACAGGTTCGGCGCCCATTGGTTCGCATCACCGCCGACGAACCCGTAGAAATACTCGAAGCCCATGCCGGTCGGCCATTGGTCAAAAGGTCCGATCGCGCTGGCCTCGAAGGCCGGTGTATTATGGTCCTTCCCGAACCACGAGGTGGCAAACCCGTTGTCCAAGAGGATCCGGCCAATGGTAGCCTTGTCCTTGGCGATGATGCTGTTGTAGCCGGGGAAGCCCGTGGCTTGCTCGGAGATCACGCCGAAGCCGGCCGAGTGATGATTGCGCCCGGTGATGAGAGCCGCGCGCGTCGGCGAACAAAGCGCGGTGGAGTGAATGTTATTGTACCGCAGCCCCGCCTTCGCGATGCGATCCATCGTCGGTGTCGGGATGACGCCGCCGAACGTGCTCGGCACGCCGAAGCCCGAGTCGTCGGTCATGATGAGCAGGATATTCGGTGCCTTCTTGGGCGGCACGACGCGCGGCGCCCACCATGCTTTTGATTGGAGGGCGTCATTTTTGATCACGCCACCGAATTTCGGGTCGGGCGGTGGAAGTTGTTTACCGCTGATTGTTGTCGTCGCGCCAGGTGAACCGGGCGTGCCGGTGGTTTGTATCTGTGCTCTTACGGAAGGCGCAGCCGCCATGACGGCGGCAGCGAGTATCGCACTTAGGAAGATCTGTGTTGCTGATTTCATAAGCGTTAATCTGGTTTGTTGTTGCTCATCTAACTTATTTGAGTGAACGCAATTTTGTCGTGTTTCCAGTGATCTGCCTATAGGACTTTAGGGCTATAGCCTGGCCGCGCGTGTGGGTTTGAAAATTAACGCGGGCACGTCCCACGCGTGCACGCTAGCATGCCAATCACCGCCGTCCCGGAGCAGCGAAGCAGCAACCAATGAGAACCGGAATGCAGCAGTGGTTCCCGCAACCAACCTCGCACACGCGATGGGAAGGCGTTGCCGGGATGCACTGATACGCCGTGACTACACCGCCGTCCATCCTGGAGACATTGTTGACATATTGATGTCTCCGGTGTATTCTTTGACATATGACGAGGACTACCATTCGACTTTCCGGCGATCTCCTGCGCAGGGCCAAGAAAAGGGCGGCTGAAAAAGGGCGAACCCTGACTTCCCTCGTTGAAGAGGGCCTGAAGGCCGTGCTGGCTGAGCCCAAGCGGGCGACACGAAAACGCGTGCACTTACCGATTTCCAAGGCTTCCGGCGGCACGTTGCCGGGCATTGATCTCAACCGGTCCGCCGACCTAGAGGACCGAATGGACTTTGCGTGATCCTTCCCGACGTCAATGTGCTCGTAAACGCTTTCCGTCGCGATACTGACGAGCACGCGCTGTGTCGCCGGTGGCTGGAAAGCGTCGTTAATGGTGACTCCCGCTACGGGATGTCTCCCCAGGTGCTGAGCGGAGTCATCCGTGTCGCAACTCATCCCAGGGTTTTCTCCCAGCCGAGCGGGCTCGATGAAGTAATCCGCTTTTGCGAATTGTTGATGGATGAGCCTCATTGTGCCCTGATTGGACCCGGACAGCAGCATTGGTCCATCTTCTCCCGCCTTTGCAAAGAAGCCCATGCGCGTGGCAATCTTGCGTCCGATGCTTGGTTTGCCGCATTGGCGATCGAATCCGGCTGTGAGTGGATCACCCTCGACCGAGACTACGCCCGGTTCACAGGTCTCAGGTGGCGTCTCCCTTCCTGACGTTTGCGTTCTGAAAATCAAAGAGCCGCGATGCGGTGGATAGGGAGACACGCATTCTCGAGGGCGCACTCGCCTTCGCCGCTTCGGCGTGGCAAGCACGACTGCCTCTGCAACAGTGGTGTTGCCGCTTGCCGGACAGAACGTTGGCGTGATAGTCTATTAGCATGAAACTGACGGCAGTCTTCGAACCGGCCAAAGAGGGCGGATACACCTGCTTCGTGGAAGAGATTCCTGCGGCGATTTCACAAGGGGAAACCCTCGAAGAAGCTAAAGCAAATCTCCTCGATGCCCTGAGGCTGGTTCTCGAATGCCAGCGCGAGCTGTCAGAGAAGCAGCTTTCACCAGAGGCCTTGCGCGAGACGATCGAATTCGCCGGCACATGAGGCTGGCGGATTTGGAGCGACATCTCCGGCAGCACCGCTGCGTCCTCCACCGGCAAGGTGGCGCTCACGCCATCTGGTTCAACCCGGCACGCCGAAAAATCGCCAGCGTGCCGCGTCACCGAGAGATCAAGGAAGGAACGGTTCGCGCTATTTGCAGACAGCTCGAAATACCTCAGCCCTGAACTGCTTTCGCCGAAGCTCCATATTGGACTTTAGGGCAATACGCGGTGGAACCCCGCAGCCGAAACGGCTGCCACTACAGCTAAACCCCTGCAGCCGACACGGCTGCCGCTACAGCTGTGGTGGCACGCGTGTCGCGTGCGAACGGATTTGTTAGGCTGATCCGTTCTCTTGTGGCTTAAACCACGCGCGAGCGAGAAGAAAGGTCAGGACAGCGTGCACGACCGTTGCTGGCCATAGTAGCGGCCCGACCCATTCGCCGGCTACGCCGAGGAAAACCATGTAGAGTGTCACGAGCGTGGTGTACGTCAACATACCTGTGGCCGCGGTGCTGCCAGGCCAACAACCGACGCCCAACGCAATCAAGGCGATGCCAGACATGTGGTTAGGTCAAGTTCATTGTCATTGCTTGTGTTTTCATGGGTTCTGTTCCCCTTAGAGGAGGGGTTTGGGGAACCGTGGTTCCCCAATTTTGTGTGGGCATTTGTTTTCATGGGTAGC
>Ga0209690_1000332_pt1 | contig 24927 bp, 27 predicted proteins | sample GraSoiAngelo_150_FD_186164 | JGI IMG/M metagenome (GOLD analysis project Ga0209690, IMG submission 186164) | Grasslands soil microbial communities from the Angelo Coastal Reserve, California, USA - 14_1009_09_40cm (SPAdes) (version 2) | ecosystem: Environmental > Terrestrial > Soil > Grasslands ... | reverse complement strand
GGCGCGCGTGGTGATCGTGAACGCCGAGCCCACCGAGATGGACGAGCTGGCCGACGCCGTCCTGCGCGGCTCGATCAGTGAGCTGCTGCCGCAGGTCGTCGGGGAAGGAGGCTGAGCCCGCGCGGCCCGCCGAGGCGCTACGTCGCGACGCCCACCTCCACGCCGAGCTCCGCGAGCTTTGTCGCGGTCGGCGTGCCCGTCTCGGGGTCCCAGCCCGCCATCTCGTAGTACGTCCGGCGCGCCGAGAGAAACTCACCGGGATCGACGAAGTGCCCTTTCAGCGGCCCGTTGCCGATCCCCTCGTGCATCCGCTGCGGGAGCACGTCGTCCTCGGGCGTGAACCCCTCGCGGCAGTTGAAGAGGCGCGCCAGCGTATTGTTGCGCTCGCCCACCTTCATCAGCTCGTAGAGGCTCATGTTCCAGCCGGTGACGCCGTTGATGTAGTCGATCATCGGCTGGAGCTCGAGCCCGTTGAGTGGCGTGCCGACGAAGTCGCACATGCCGACCGAATTGTAGGCGCTCCAGACCTTCTGGGTCTCGAAGAACGCGCGCACCTTCTTGGCGTCGAGCGTGAGCGGGTCGAGCGGCTCGATGAGCCCGAGCACGCCGAGGGGGTGACCCTGTGGATGGAATCCCGCGTACAGGGGATCGTGCGGCGCCTCCATGTGGTCGGCGCCCGTCGGCGAGAGCGCGTAGGCGAGCGAGAGCCCTTTCTTTCCCCGTGGGTCGTGCATGGGCAGTTCCTGCCCCTTGACGTGGAGCGCGAACCGCTCGGCGCCGCGGCCGAGCTCGCGCGCGGCGCGCTTGACGCCCTCGCCGAGGAGCCGGCCGAACCCCTCGCGCCGGCCGATGAGGTGGACGAGCTGGATCACCGCGTCGGCGTTGCCCCACTCGAGCTCGATCCCACCGGTCGTCTGCTTGGTGACGATCCCGTGCTCGTAGCACTCCATGGCGAATGCGATGACCACGCCCGTCGAGATCGAGTCGAGCACGTACTGGGCGTAGAGCTGGTTGATCAGCGCGAGCGCGTTCAGATCGCTCACGCCGCACAGCGACCCGGAGGCGGCGAGCGTCTCGTACTCGGGCCCGCCGTACTTCGGCGTCACGCCGAGCTCTTTCACCTCGACCTCGCGCTTGCAGGCGACGGCGCAGGCGTAGCAGGTGCCGCGGTTGACCAGGATGGTGTCGCGCATCGTCTGGCCGCTGATGGCGCGCGCCCCCTCGAACGAGCCGTCGCGGAAGTTGCGCGTGGGCAGGATGCCGCTCGCCTCGAGGGCGAGCACCCCGCTGGAGGAGCCGAGCTGGTGGAAGCGGTCCTTCGCGCGGTCGTAGTGCTCTTTGAACCAGACGAGCTGGCCCTTCGCCTTGTCCTTGTCCGCTGCGGTGGGCGGCTTCGTGCCGCGGGCCACGATCGCCTTGAGGTTCTTCGCGCCCATCACCGCGCCGAGGCCGCCGCGGCCGTGGAAGTGCTTGAGCTGGTTCACGATCGCTGCGAACCTGACGCCCCGCTCGCCGGCGATCCCGGTCTGCAGCACGCGGATCCGCTTGTCGCCGAGCTCCGCCTCGAGGCCGTCCTGCACCTCGCCCGAGAGCTTTCCCCAGTACTGCGCTCCATCGCGGAACTCGACCTGACCGTCCTTGATCCAGAGGTACACGGGCGTTTCGGACCGGCCGCGGATCGTCACGCCTTCGAACCCCGCGGCGCGCAGCTCGGGTCCCCACCAGCCGCCGGCCTCCGACTCGCCGTAGCCACCGGTCAGCGGCGACTTGGCCGCGGCGGTGTAGCGATTGGTGCCGGAGAGCGACAGGCCGTTGATCACGCTGGTCATGAAGACCAGCATATTGTCGGGGCCGAGGGGATCGACGCCGGCCGGCATGTCGCGCAGCAGCAGGTGGCACGCCAGGGCGCCACCGCCCAGGTACTTGCGGACCGTGACCTCGGGGATCTCCTCGACGCGGGTCTGACGGGTGGTCAGATCGACGTGCAGGACCTTCGCGGTGACGCCTGACGCCATAGCGCTCTCCTCCTGATCGACGTTGGCTGGTCGCAGGCTACCACGCTTGGGTTTGGCGTCGCAATTCCGTGGGCGGCCCTACCGGACGAGCACGGGCCCGTCTCACGCCCACGGCGACGCCGTTCCCCAGCGGTTCAGGAAGGTCGTCTCCGACGTGGGAAGGCGCCGGCTCCCGCCGAAGCTCCCGCGCGGGTAGCCGAGCGGGATCGAGAAGTGGAAGCTCACGTCCTTGGGGATCCCGAGGAGCGCGTAGAGGCGGTCCATCACTTTGGCGTGGAGCGTCGTCGGGACCGAGCCGATGCCCAGGGCGCGCGCGGCGAGCATGAGGTTCTGGCAGGCGGGGATGACCGAGTTGGCGGAGCCCGGTGGGACGGCCAGCGCCAGAACGACGCACGGCGCATCCCGCATCTCCTCGGCGAGCTGCGCCGCGGCACGATAGTTCTTGTCCTCGGGCGGGATGTCCTCGAGCTTCGTCCAGCGGCGCTCGTCCCAGCGCTTGGCCCACCACGCCTCGTGGTAGAGCTTGCCGAACTCGCGGACCAGCGCGCGGTCCGTCACCACCAGGAAGCGCGCGATCTGACGGTTGCCCCCGTTCGGCGCCTTGGCGGCGGCCTCGAGGATGAGCCGGATGTCCTCCGTCGGGATCGGGTCGGGCCGAAAGCGACGAATGGCGCGCTGGGTGAACATCGCCTCGCCGACGCTCATGGAGAGCCGCTGGTGGTCCATGGTCATCCTCGCTCAGATCCTCGGGCGCCGTCCGTGCCACTCGGTCGCCTGCTCGTAGGCGTGGCCGAGGCGCAGCACCGTCGACTCGTCGAATGGCCGTCCGGCGATCTGGAGGGAGAGCGGAAGCCCCTGCGCGGAGAAGCCGCAGGGCACCGCGAGCGCGGGGAGCCCCGTCATGTTGAAGGGCGCCATGTTGCTCTTCGGGAACCCGAAGCTCGGGTCCCACACCGCGGCGAACGTCGGCGCAGGCTTCGGCGTCGTGGGCGTGACGAGGACGTCGGTGCGCCTCAGGACGCCGAGCATCTCCGCCTGAAGGCGTGAACGCAGCCGCTGAGCCTGGACGTACTCCGAGCCCAGGATGAGCCCGCCCGCGAGGAGCCGCTCGCGCAGGACGTCGCCGTAGAGCTCGGGATGGCCACGCACATCGCGCTCGTGGTAGGCGAAGGCCTCGGCCATCAGGATCGCGAGAAAGGCCCAGGAGGTCTGGATCGACGGGATCTCGACGTCGGTGACCGTGGCGCCCAGATCGCGGAGCGTGGCGAGCGCCTCCTCGAACGCCTTCTCGACCTCGGCGTCGACGCCCTCGAAGAAGTACGCGCGCGGCACGCCGACACGGAGCCCGCGGATCCCCTGGCCCAGAGGTACCAGGTAGTCGGCGACGGGCTCGCGGCTCGACGCCGGATCGGCCGGGTCGTGGCCGGCGAGCGCCTGGAGGAGCAGCGCGCAGTCCTCCACCGTCCGCGCCATCGGGCCCGTGTGGTCGAGGGTCCAGGAGAGCGTGATGACGCCCGCGCGGCTCACGCGCCCGTAGGTCGGCTTGAGGCCGACAATGTTGCAGAACGCCGCGGGACCACGGATCGAGCCGCCCGTGTCCGAGCCGAGCGCGCCGTGGGCGAGCCCGGCGGCGAGCGCCGCGGCCGAGCCGCTGGAGGAGCCACCGGGCATGTGCTCGAGGCTCCACGGGTTCTTCGCAGGCTGGAAGCGGTGGCCTGGGAACTGGAGGCCGAAAGCGAACTCGTGCGTGATGAGCTTGCCGAGCATCACGCAGCCGGCGCGCGCGAGCCGTGTCACGCACGTCGCGTCGTCCTCGGGGACCCAGTCGGCCAGGACGGCGGAGCCCGCGGTGGTGCGGATACCACGCGTGGCGTAGATGTCCTTGTAGGCGACGGGAATGCCGAGGAGAGGATTCCCGTCTTCGTCGCGGCGTAAGGCTGCTTCGGCGTGCCGCGCGTCGGCCAGCGCTCCCTCCGCCGTGACCGTGACGAAGGCGTGGAGGGTCGGGTCGAGCCGCTCGATCCGGCCGAGGAGCGCACGGGTCAGCTCGACCGGCGACAGCGCGCGGCGGCGGTAGCGCGCCGCGATCTCGGCGATCGTCGCGAACGCGAGGTCGTCACTCGTCATCGTCGTCCCGCCGGGGCTCGGCGCTCCGGATCGCGTCGAACATGACGGCGGGCTCGAGCGTCCGCGCCGCGCGCGAATCGAGGGCGTGGATCGGCGCGAGCGCGTCCGTCAAGAGCCTGCGGACCATCTCCAGGCGGTTCTCGACGATCTCGATCCCCGCCGCCTTCATACGTGCGCGGACTTCGTCGAGGGTCACGGCGTCCTCCTCAGTAACCTTCCTCGTCCAGCAGCGGGAACGCGCTGGTCGCGTGCGGCGGGTTCACCGGCGTCGCCGAGTGGAGGTACGAGGGGTCGAGCGCCGCGAGCCGGTCCACGCCGAGGAGCCCCATCGCGATCTTGATCTCGTCCTCGAGCAGCTCGAGCACGCGGACCAGACCGGCCTGGCCCGCCGCGGCGAGCCCGCAGCACGCGAGGCGCCCGATGCCGACACACTGCGCGCCGAGCGCCAGGGCCTTGACGACGTCAGTGCCGCGCACGAAGCCGCCGTCCACGATGACCGTCGCCCGGCCGCCGACCGCCCGGACGACCTCGGGGAGCGCCTCGATCGCGCCCCGGCCGTGGTCGAGCTGGCGCCCGCCGTGGTTGGAGACGTACACGCCCTCGACGCCGTGGTCGGTCGCAAGCGTCGCGTCCTCGGCCGTCGCGATGCCCTTCAGGACGAGAGGGATCGAGTGCGTGTCCTTGAAGCGCTTGACGTGGTCCCAGCTGAGCCCCGCCTGGAACTCGAAGCCGCCGGCGCGCGTCCGCCAGGGCTTCACGAAGCGCCGGGCGAGATCGCGCTCGCGCCGGCTGTAGCACGCGGTGTCCACGGTGAGGCAGAAGGCCGCGTAGCCGTGGTCCACGGCGCGCCTCACCCAGTCGTCCACCCACGCGTCGTCGCCACGGACGTAGAGCTGGAAGACGCGGAAGTTGTTCGCCGCGGCCGCGACCGCCTCGAGCCCGGGGTTGCAGACGGAGCTGAGCATCTGGGGCACGCCGAACTCCTCGGACGCCTTTGCAGCCGTGGCGCCACCGCCCTCGGCGAAGGTCTCGATCGAGCCGATCGGCGCCAGCATGACGGGAATGCGCACGGGCCTGCCGAAGAAGGTGGAGGTCGTGTCGATCTTGGAGACGTCGCGGAGGACACGCGGCCGGAACGCGATCGAGTCGAGCGCCAGGCGGTTGCGCCGGACCGTCGTCTCGGTCTCCGCGCCGCCGATCAGGTAGTCCCAGGGGCCGGGCGCCAGGTTGTTGCGGGCCGCCCTGACGATCTCGTGGAGCGTCGAGAACTTGTCGCCGAGATTGGAGGCCATGCGCGTTCCCGCCGAAGGTAGTCGAAGACTCGCGCACGCGTCAAGCGCGTCGCATTCGTGGTACCTTGCGCCCCGGGAGGAGCCTGTGGAGGACATCGAGCGCCGGGTCGTCGAGGTGCTCGGCCGCCTGGGCGTGCCCTACGAGCGGGAGCCGATCGATCCCGACTACGCCGACACCGGGCCGTACTGCGAGAGGTACGGCGTCCCGCTCGCGCACGCGGCGAACACGATCATCGTCGCCTCGAAGAAGGAGCCCAGGCAGTACGCCGCGTGCGTGGTGAAAGCGACCACGCGGCTCGACGTCAACCACGCCGTGCGCCGGCTGATGGGCGCGTCGAAGCTCTCCTTCGCGTCCGCGGAGGAGACGCGGGCAGTGACCGGCATGCTCATCGGCGGTGTCACAGTCTTCGCGCTGCCGCCCGGAATTCCGGTCTACGTGGACGACAAGCTCATGGCGATGGAGTGGATCATCCTCGGCAGCGGGAGCCGCTCGTCGAAGATCCGGACCTCCCCGGACGTGCTGGCGCGCTTGCCGAACGCGCAGATCGTCTCGGGCCTCGCCACCGACGCCGGCGGCTAGTCGAGGCCGCCTCGCCGGCCCTCCCGTGCTAGAGTTCCGCCCAGAATCCGTCTCGAGCAACCAGAGGAGGACGCCGTGGAGCGCAGCCAGAGCGTGGTGACACCCGCGCGGTTCGCCAAGGGCCTCACCTTCGACCAGTACGTCGCCTATGTCGGCACCCCCGAGAACCTCAAGCGCGAAGGCTCGCAGGGCGAGGCGCGCCGTGACTGGAGCGGATACCTCCGAAAGGCGTACGAGGTCGCGCGGCTCACCGACGCGCAGGCCGCGGCGGTCCGATGGCTCGCGGCGCAGCCCAACGGCCCCGCCAAGATCCTCATGATTGCCGAGGAGTGGTCGTCCGACTGCCGCCGGGACCTTCCCGTGCTGGCGCGCGTCGCCGAGGCGGGAGGGATGGAGCTCAGGATCTTCCGGCGCGACGGCCAGCGCTTCAGCCGGAGCCAGACGCCGTCGCTCGCCGAAGCGCCCGACAGCAACGCCGATCTCATGGCCGAGTTTCTGAACCGGAAGAACGGCCAGGTCTGGCAGTCGATCCCCGTCGTCGTCTTCTACACGAAGACGCTCGAGTACCTCTACCATTACATCGAGTACCCGGCGATCTACCACAAGGACCGGGTCGTCGGCCATCTGCGCGCCCCGCGGCCGGGCGAGACGCCCGAGGAGACCCAGAAGCGCGGCGGCCGGCTCTTTCTCGAGCTGCTGGACTCACCGTTCTTCCACGTGTGGCAGTGCGCAGCCGTCGACGAGATGCTCAGCATGCTCCACGAGCGCCTGCTCGTCGGCTCACTCGCGTAGCGGTCTCGGAGATGGCCCTGGGCGTTCGAGGAGAGTGAGGCGCGGATGAGGTTCTGCATCCAGCAGCTCTTGACGTTTCGTGACTGGCAGACGGAAGCCGAAGTGTACGCCCACGCGCTCGAGGAGGCGCGGCTGGCCGACGAGCTCGGCTTCGAGGCCGTCTGGCTCGCCGAGCACCACTTCTCGTCCTACGGCATCTGCCCGTCGCTGGCGGTCCTCGCCGCGGCCATCGCGCGGGAGACGCGGCGCGTGAGGCTCGGTACCTCGGTGGTCGTCGCGCCCTTCGCCCATCCCCTCCGGATCGCCGAGGAGTGGGCGATGGTGGACATCCTCTCGGGCGGGCGCCTCGAGTTCGGTCTCGGGCGCGGCTACCAGCCCAAGGAGTTCCACGGGTTCTCCATCTCGATGGAGAAGACGCGCGAGCGGTTCGACGAGTGCCTGGAGGTCATCCGCCGCGCGTGGACTCAGGAGCGCGTCACGTTCGAGGGTGAGTTCTACACGGTACGCGACCTCCGCGTCCTGCCCAAGCCCATCCAGCAGCCGCACCCGCCCTTCTGGACCGCGGCGGTCTCCCCCGACACGTTCACCCTCGCCGCCCGAATGAAGCTCAAGATCCTCACGGCGCCCTCGTTCACGCCGTGGGACATCCTCCGGAAGAACTTCGACATGTACCGGGCAGCGTGGCAGGAAGCGCACGGGACGGACGCGGGGAGCGACATCGCCATGAACAAGATCATCCACGTCGCCGACTCCTCGAGGCAGGCGCGCGACGATCTCCGCGAGCCGATCCGGTGGTTCTTCCGCACGCAGGCCGACCTGATCGCCGATCCCGTCGGCGTCCCGCCCGCGCAGTACAAGTTCTACAAGCGCGTCCGCGAAAACTTGCTCTCGCTCAGCGACGAGAAGGCGCTCGAGCAGGCGGCGATCTGCGGCGACCCCGAGGAGGTCGCCGACAAGATCCGCCAGCACCACGAGGCTCTCGGGGTCACGTATTTCATGGGGTCGTTCAACCGCGGCGGCATCCCCCACGATCGGATCGTCCGTTCCATGCGCCTCTTCGGCGAGAAAGTGATGCCACGGTTCACATGAACACGCTCGGGCTCGGCGACGTCACCGTCACCCGCGTGATCGAGATCGACCGCTCGTCGTTCCCAACGGCGTCTATGCTCCCGGACTCGACGCCAGACGCGATCGCGCGTCACCACCACTGGCTCAGACCCCACTTCTGGGACGACCGGACGGGCGACCTCGCCTCGCGCGTCGGGACCTACATCGTGAAGACGCCTCGCCACACCGTGCTGATCGACACGGGCGTCGGCAACGACAAGCCGCGCGACGGCTCGCCCGCGTGGCACATGCGCCAGGGCTCGTACCTCGACGACCTGCACGCGGCGGGCGTGACGCCCGGCCAGGTGGACGTCGTCCTGTGCACGCATCTCCACGTGGACCACGTCGGCTGGAACACGCGCCTCGTGGGCGCCCGCTGGGTGCCCACGTTCCCGAACGCGCGGTACGTCTTCGCGGGCGAAGAGTGGGAGTTCTGGCGCCACGAGAAGGACGAGTGCATCGCCGACAGCGTGGTGCCGGTCGTCGAGGCGGGTCAGGCGGTCCTCGTGGACGCCGACTACGTCGTGGACGAGTGGCTTCGCCTCGAGCCGACGCCCGGCCACACCCCGGGCCACGTCTCGGTCCGACTCGGGACGTCCGCCGGGGAGGCGGTTTTCTCCGGGGATCTCATGCACCGCACGGTGCAGGTCGCCGAGCCGCAGTGGTCGAGCCGCTTCTGCTACGACCCGGCGAAGGCGCGTGACACGCGCCGCGCATTCGTCGAGCGTCACGCGGACTCGGGCGTCCTCGTCCTGGCCGCGCATTTTCCGACGCCCGGCTTCATCGTCAAGACGGACGGCGGCTGCCGCTTCGCGCCGACGAACGGGTTCTGAGGGAAAGGAGACCTGCGATGCGTGCGTTGATCGCCCTCGCAGCCGCCGTGCTCGTCGCGCTCCTCCCGCCGAGCGTTCAGGCCTCACACCTCAAGGAGCAGCCGAAGAAGCACAAGGTCGTCTACCACCTGGACGAGGCGGGATTGGACAAGGTGAAGTTCGTCCTCGGGAACATCGAGAACCACATCCGGGGCGTCGGCGGCCCGGAGCACGTCGAGGCGATCGAGCTGGTCGTCCACGGCCCCGCGCTCCGGAACTTCGTCACCGCGAGATTGGACCCCGCGCTCAGGGCAGCGCTCGACCGGCTGCAGAGCCAGGGGCTCGCGTTCGGCGCCTGCGGCAATACCATGAAGGCGTTCAACATCACGCTGGCCGAGCTCCCACAGGGCACGCGGCCCCTGCCGCAGGGCGGCGTCGTCCGCGTGATGGAGCTCCAGGAGCAGGGGTTCGTCTACATCCGTCCCTGAGCGCCGTATCGAAATCTGCGCGTTGACGCCGGCTCGCCAGTTGGCGTACGGAACCTCATGGCGATCGACCGGTGGCCCGAAGCCGAGCGCCCGCGGGAGCGCCTCTACTGGAACGGGCCGGAGGCGCTCGCCGACGCCGAGCTCCTGGCGATCCAGCTCGGGTCAGGAATGCGCGGCAGGAGCGCGGTCGACGTGGCGCGCGAGATGCTGGCGGCCTACGGCTCGCTCGCGGAAGTCGCTGCGCGCGACGCGACCGAGCTGGCGCGGGTCGCCGGCGTCGGGCCCGCGAAGGCCGCGCGCCTGGTCGCCGCGTTCGAGCTCACGCGGCGGCTCCGGGCGCGCACGCCCGGCGTGCGCATCGTCCTATCGAGCCCGGCCGAAGTCTACGCCGCCTACGCGCCGCTCATGGAGGACCTCAAGCGCGAAGTCTTCCGCGTGGCGCTGCTCGACGCCCAGAACGGGCTCCTGCGCGACCGCGTGATCTCCGAGGGGACGTTGTCGGCAAGCCTCGTCCACCCGTACCTGGTGTTCAAGCCGGCGATCCTCGAGTCGGCGGCCTCGGTGATCCTGCTCCACAACCATCCGAGCGGCGATCCGACGCCGAGCCGCGAGGACATCCGCCTGACGCGCCAGCTCGTCGAGTGCGCCCGCCTCCTCGAGCTCCGCGTCCACGATCACTTGGTGATCGGCCACGGCCGCTTCATCAGCCTTGCCGAACGCGGTATCATCTAGCCGCCATGGCCATCAACGTCAGGGGTGTGGGGCACGTCGTCCTCAAGGTGCGGGATCTCGATCGGTCGGCGCAGTTCTACCGGGAAGTCATCGGGCTCAAGGAGGTGGCACGGTACCGCGGCCGCATGGTCTTCTTCTCGGCCACCGGCGCAAACCACCACGACCTCGCGCTCCTGGAGGTCGGCAAGCACGCGGCCGCGCCTGCCGACGACGCGGTCGGGCTCTACCACGTGGCGCTCAAGATCGGCGACCGGATCGAAGACCTCCGCGCCGCCAAGGCCCACCTCGAGGCCCACGGGATCACCCCGCTGAGGCTCGCCGACCACCGGGTGAGCAAGTCGATCTATCTGACCGACCCGGATGGCCACGGCCTCGAGCTGTTCGTGGACACTGATCCCGCGATCTGGCGCGAGAACCCGGCCGCCGTCGCGACCGTCGCGCCGCTCGAGCTCTAGCGCGCGTCAGCCCTTCCCCAGCTTCTCGATCCCTTTCTTGGGCAGGGTCTGCAGACGGGAGAGGAGCGTTTTCACCTTCCGCTCGCTGGCATGATCCGCCAGGATCAGCTTCTTGGATCGGGTACCGTTGACGATGTACGCGACCCAATCGTCGAGATTCGGCGTGCCGCGCCATGCGACCGTGACGCCGCTGAAGCGCAGGCGTCGCCGACCTTCCACTTTCGCGAGCGGTTTCCGACTGCCTTCCATTGTTGCGTTGACCTCTTGTTAGAGTTGCGTTGACCGGTTGTTACGCTGCGCCGGTCGGGAGAGACCGAAGGGCGGTTATTGGACGAGGGACGATCATGGCTCGCCAACCTTACGAGCGTGAAGATTTCAGTGTCAAGACTTCGTTTGTCCGCTAGAAATGCGCGCGCATGGGCGCTCGGGGTGCTCCGGGCCGCGTGGAATCGGCGAATATTTGGGGTGGTGCTCTCCGTGGACGAAGGAATCGTCATATTTCGCGGCTCCGGCTGCGAGAGCGCATCAAACGGTGCGATTTGGTCTGCTGTGGATAACTGTGGAAATGTGGATAAGGTGTGAGCATTTTTTGCAGGTACCGGCGCGGACTCAGCGGTCGGCGAGGAGGAGCTCGAGGATCTCGCGCGCCAGAATCGGGCCGCGCGTGATGAATCCGGTGAAGTAACCGACGGCGGTCGCGCCCTCGCGGAGCAGCTGGCGGGCTTTTTCCGGCGAGTCCACGCCGCCGGTAGCGATGATCTCGAGTCCCCGGCCGAACCGCGCGCGCGCGCGGCCCAGGGTCTCGAGCGTTGCGGGGAAGAGCTCGGGCCCGGAGAGTCCGCCGGCACCCTGCGAGAGCCGCCGCTCCTCCACACGCCGCGCGTTGCCGTAGTTGACGATGCGGATCCCCGCCTCGAGCGCCGCCGGGATGATCTCGGACTCGTTCGCGTCGGTGAAGTCGGGCGAGAGCTTCACGATGAGCGGCTTGTCCGTGGCGGCCCGCACCGCCCGGAGCAGCGCCACGAGCTCCCGCGGCTTCCGGCTCCACTCGTAGACCAGCCGCGTGTTCGGCGACGAGATGTTGAACTCGACCAGGTCACCCAGCGGGCCGAGCCTCGTGACGAGCCTGACGTAGTCATCCACGGACTCGCCGGCCACGCTCACGATGAGCGGCACGCGGTGCGGCAATCCGATGATGGCGGCGCGGAAGCGCTCGAGCCCCGGGTTCTGGAACCCGTTGCAGTTGACGAGCCCCGGACCCGCCGCGCTCCGGACGCGCACCAGGTTTGGCTGCGGATGGCCTGGACGCGGCCCCACCGTGATGGACTTGGTGGTGACGGCTCCGAACCCGAGGCCCATCACGCGCCGGAGGATCCGCGGATCGTAGTACATCGCCGCCAGGATCAGCGGGTTGGGCAGCCTCGCGCCACCGAGCGTGACGGCGAGCCGCGGGTCGTCGAGGCGGAAGGCGGAGAGCCGATCCCATGGTAGGAGGCGCAGCGCCGTCTGGCCGAGCGCGACCGCGGCGGGCTCGGGGAGGCGGCAGAGGACGCCGTCGTAGAGGAGGCGGTAGAGGGCGCCGATCGCTGGGTTCATCCGGCAGGACCGGTCGAGGATAGCACACGGTCCTTGACGATGTGGGACAGTGCCATTTACGGTAAGGCATTGACGTCGAATAAGGTCGTGAAGGTCCGGCTCGCTGTTCTCCTGGGTGTTGCGCTTGTCACGGTCGCGTGCGCCACCGGGCCCCTTCTGGGTCTGCCGCCCGAAGGGGGGGCCGACGCGCGGGGCGCCGCGCCCGAGTTCTCGTTCTCGCGCGATACGTTCGCCTTCGCGAACCTGATCCGCGCGCGCCACCCGGATGGGGACGACCTCTACGCGAACTACTGCTTCGTGCTGGCGCGCGGGCTCCGGCAGTTCAAGCAGTTCGCGCGCTTCGATCCTGCGCTCCCGCGGCTCGATCACGCGGGCTACGTGGCTCTCGTTCGGCGCGTCGCGGCGCGCCCGCCGTGGCAGCCGGCGTTGCCGGAGGACGAGCGGATCGTGATCCCCGGCTACGCGAGCCTGCGCGAGTTCTCGCAGGCCGAAGAGGCGGCGGCGAAGGAAGGGCTCGGCTCGCGCTTGTGGACGCTCGTCCACTGGAGCAACTGGCGGGTGACCTTCTGGGTGACGCCCGCCCACCAGGACAACGTCGCTCGCGAGATCGTGAGCGAGCTGCGCGCGGGGCGACTCGTCCAGCTCCTGGTCACCAACTGGCCCAAGCCCGAGCTGAACCACACCGTCGTCGCGTTCGCGTCGAGCGACAGCTCCACGACCATCGACTTCGCCGTCTGGGACCCGAACGACCCCGACGCGCCTGGGGTCGTCACCTTCGACCGTCAGGCGCGGCGCTTCTGGGCGACGCGGCTCTACGACACCGAGCCGGGCGTGATCCGGGCCTTCCGAATGTACTACTCGCGGCTCCTCTGATGGCGCCGCCGCCTGTCGTTGGCGCCCGCGTCCTCCGCGTCGTCTTCGACGTCTGGAGTGGTTCGCCTGCGCACTGAGCCGGTCGCCATCGTCGCCGCGGGGGTCGTCACGCCGCTCGGCGACGTCGACGCGTTCTGGTCGGGGCTTGTCACCGGGACGGACGCCATCTCGCGCATCGAGCGCTTCCCCGTGGATGACCTGCGCGTCGGTCTGGGCGGCGAGATCAAGAAGCTCAAGCGCGAGCGGCGGGGCGGCTGCCGCGCCTCTCAGCTCCTTTTCGCCGCAGCGGACGACCTGCTCGCGCGCGCCCACCTCGACGCCTCGCCTCCGCGCGTGGGCGTGGTCTTGGGCACCGCGCTCGGCGGCGTGGAGGAGGGCGAGAAGGCGGTGGCGGGCGACCCGAGCGCGCGTCGGACGGCGGCCGCGCTCTACGATGGGCCCGCGCACGCGCTCGCGCGCCGGCTCGGCTGCCGCGGGCCGGCGCTTACCGTGTCGACGGCATGCGCCTCCGGCGCCACGTCGCTCGGCGTCGCGGCGGATCTCCTGAGGGCCGATGCCGCGGATCTGGTCGTCGCCGGCGGGTACGACATCCTCTGTCGCTTCGTCATGCGGGGCTTCGACGCGCTCAGGTCCCTCACGCGGGACCGTGTGCGGCCGTTCGACCGCCGGCGCAGCGGCCTCCTGCTCGGCGAGGGCGCGGCCCTGGTCCTGATGGCGCGTGACCGCGACGCGCGGCGGCGCATCGGCCGGCTGCTCGGCCACGCGAGCGCGGGCGACGGCACCCATGTCGCGGCGCCCGACCCCGAGGGGCGCGGGCTCGCGTCCGCGATCCGGATTGCGCTCGCCGAGGCGGAGGTCGGTCCCGAAGACGTGGACTTTGTGAGCGCGCACGGCACGGCGACGCCGCTCAACGACCGGATCGAGACCGCCGTGCTCAAGCGCGTGCTCGGGGCGCGCGCCGGGCTGATTCCCATGAACTCCATCAAAGGCGCCCTCGGCCACACGATGGGCGCGGCGGCGACGCTCGAGGCGATCATGTGCCTGCTCGCGTCACGCGAGGGCGTCGTGCCACACACGGTCGGGCTCGAGGAGCGCGACCCCGAGTGCGACCTCGACTATGTGACGACGGCGCCGCGCGCGGCCCGTCCGCGCGTGAGCCTCTCCACCTCGCTCGGCTTCGGCGGGTGCAATGCGGCGCTCGTCCTCGAGGGAGACGCCCGGTGACCGGCTCCGAGGTCGCGGCGGTCGGCGTGGTGACGGGGTGGGGACGGAGCGCCGTCGCGCTGCCACCAGACGCCGTCCGGGCGGCGGCGGGCCGGCGTGTGATCGCCGTCGAGCCACCGCGCGCGGCCGGTGAGCGGTTCCGCCGCGCCACGCGCGAGTGTCAGCTCGGCGTCGCCGCCGTCGAGGCGCTCCTGCGCGAGGCGAGCCTCGGGCCCGAAGCGATCCGTGGCGACGAGACGGCGCTGGTCTACGTGACGGCGGCCGCGTACGGATCCTCGAATCGCGCGTTTATCCGGGCGATCGCTTCAAGCACCTTGCATTTCCCGTACACGGCTCCGTCGGCCGTGCCGGCGGAGGTTGCGATCGAGTTCGGATTGACGGGACCTTATGTCATCCTGATCGGTGGGGCGGCCGCGACGATCGACGGCCTCTGGCAGGCGACGCTCCTGCTCCGCCGTGGCCAGTGTCGGCGAGCGCTCGTCTTAGCGGTCGAGACCTTCGCGGAGTGCGAGGATCTCTGGGCGCGCGGGCGCTGGCTCGTGCGGCCGCCCCTCGTGGAGTCGGCGGCATGCGCGCTGGTCGTCCCGGGTCCATGGCGGGCGACCTACGCGCCGGCGCCGGCACCGTCACCCCTCGAAGCGCTCGCGCGCGCCCGGGCCGGCGAGACGCTTGCCTGCGCGCCGTTGATCGCGCTGGCGCTGGCGCGCGCCGCGGGCGACGCGGGCCCGGTGACGCTCACGGGCGAATGGCGCGGGCGGCGCGCGGGCCTCGCGTGGGAGGCCCACTAGGAGGGCGATGGACCCGAAGGAAGTCCTCGACGAGCTGAAGACGATCCTGGTCACGCGGCTCAAGTTCGACCCGCGACGGGCGGCCGACATGACGTTCGAAACCGCGCTGCCGAAGGGTGTCGAGGGCTCGATCGGTCTCGACTCGCTCGACTTCATCGAGCTGTCGATCGCCATCGAGGAGCGCTTCGGGATCGTGATGGACGAGTCGCAGGACCTCGCGGAGCACTTCCAGTCGTTCGACACGCTGTGTGGCTTCATCGCCGCCCGGACGGAGGCCGCGTGAGACGGGTCGCGGTCACCGGTCTCGGCGCGGTGAGCCCGTTCGGCGCGGGCGTCAAGGCCTACTGGAACGGCCTGAGCGCGGGTGTCTGCGCGATCCGTCCGGTCACGCTCGTCGAGACCGAGGGCTTCCGGTGCCGGATCGCCGCGGAGGTGCCCGACGGGATCGGCGGCTCGCCGCGGCGCACGCGGGCCGATCGCTTCGCGCTCGCCGCCGCGCGGGAAGCGCTGGAGGATGCCGGGCTCTCGTGCGCAGAGCGCGCCGAGGCGGCGCTCGTCGTCGGTGCCGTCGGCGGTGGGATGCTGGAGGCCGAGGTATGGTACTGGGAGCGCTTCCGAGGGGGCGGGCCGACCTCGCGGCGGGCGCCCCGCTCGACGCTCCCGTTCTCGCACGCCGACGTGCTCGGCAACGTGCTCGGCCTCGAGGGGCCGCGCGAGACGCTCGTGACGGCGTGCAGCTCCGGCGCCGCGTCGCTGGCGCTCGCCGCCGATCTCGTCGCCGACGGCGTGGTCACCACCGCGATCGCTGGCGGCGTGGACGCGCTCACGCGCATCTGCTTCATGGGCTTCAACGCGCTGAAGCTCCTCGGACCCGAACCCTGTCGCCCGTTCGATCGCGACCGGCGCGGCATGTCCATCGGCGAGGGCGCCGCGTTCGTGGTGCTGGAAGAACTGGAGAAGGCGCGCGCCCGCGGCGCCAGGATCTACGCCGCGCTCGCGGGCCACGGGCTGACGACCGACGCCTACCACGTGACCTCGCCCCACCCGGAGGGCGAGGGCATGGTGCGAGCGATGAAGGCGGCGCTCGAGCGCGCGCGGCTCGCCCCTGCGGCCGTCGGCTACGCGAACGCGCACGGCACGGCCACGCCGCAGAACGACCGGATCGAGGCGCGCGCGATCCGAGAGGTGTTCGGTGCCGGGCGACTCCTGATCAGCTCGACGAAGTCCATGATCGGCCACACGATGGCGGCGGCCGGCGCCCTCGAGGCGGTCGCGACCATCCTCGCGCTCGTCCACGAGGTGGTCCCGCCGACGGCGAACCTCGCGACAACCGACCCCGACGTGGCGTTCGATTGCGTGCCGCGCGTCGCCCGCGAGGCCGCGATCGAGTACGCGATCTCGAACTCCTTCGGCTTCGGCGGTCAGAACGTGACGCTGCTCTTCGGGCGGGCCTAGCAATGGCGCGCGTCGTCGTGGCCGACGGGGGCGTGCGACAGGGGTCGACGGGGTGCCGCGCGTCGCCCGCGAGGCCGCCGTCGAGTACGCGATCTCGAACTCCTTCGGCTTCGGCGGTCAGAACGTGACGCTGCTCTTCGGGCGGGCCTAGCAATGGCGCCCGTCGGCCACGGTGCGTGATCGTTGACCTGACTTCACGGACGGGACCCTAGCGATGGCGCGCGTCGTCGTCACGGGCGTCGGCGTCGTCACCGGCGCGGTGACGGGCGGTCGTGAGCAGGTGCGGGCGTTCCTGGCCTCGAGCGGTGCTCCGGCGCTCCGCATCCCGGGCTCGGCGCTGCTCGGACTCGTCGACGAGGGGGAGGCGCGACGGCTTTCTCGCGTCTGCCAGCTCTCCGTCGCTGCGGCGCGGATCGCGCTCGCCGACGCCGGGCTCGGCCCCGACCCCTGTCCCGGCCTCGGGCTCGTGATCGGCGCCGAGTTCGGCGATCTGCGCTCGACGATCGAGTTCGTCAACGGCTACCTGTGCCGCGGACCCGGCGGCCTCTCGGCGCTGCTCTTCCCGAACACGGTCATGAACACGATGGCGGCGACCACAGCCATCGCCGTGGCTGCCCGAGGGCTGTCGCTCACGCTCAACGCGCCGACGGTCGCGGGCGAACTCGCGATCGCCCGCGCCGTCGCCGCGGTCCGCTCCGGGCGCGTGGAGGCGGTGCTCGCCGGCGGCGTCGACGAGATCGATCCGTTCCTGGCGGAGCTCCTCGTCGAGGCGGGCGCGACCAGTGAGACGCGGGGCGAAGGCGCGGGCTTCGTCCTCCTCGAGTCGTTGGACGGGGCGCACGCGCGCGGTGCCCGGGTGCTCGGCGAGATTGCGGGCGTCGCGTGGCGCGCGCTCAGGGCGCGGCCCTACAGGGTGGGTCGTGGCACCGACTCGCGCGCGATCGCAGCGGCGCTGGACGAAGCGGGTGCGGCCCCGGGCGACCTGGGCCGGGTCTGGATCTCGGCGAGCGGCGACGGGCCGCGCGATCGCTGGGAGCAGGCGCTCCTCGAGGCGTCGCTCCGGCCCGCGCGGCCCCCGCAGACCGCGCTCGGGTCGAGGGTGGGCCGTCACTCCGGCCTCGGGGCGCTCGCCGTCGCGGCGTCGGTCCTTGACAGCTCCTCGCGCGGGCCGGCGCTGGTCCACGCGATCGCCCGCGGCGGCAGCCACGTCGCGATGGTCGTACGGAGCCATGCTGCACCTTTGTCAGGCCACCCACAATGAGTAGCGGCCTCGCGGCCGGCGGTGGAAGGGAAGGCGAGATGCGGGACGGAGCCGGATCGCACCTGGATCAGGCCACCCACAATGAGTAGCGGCCTCGCGGCGTTCGCTCCAATAGTCGTCGTCCCGGTGTTCAACGAGGCGGAGACGATCGGCGAAGTCGTCGCCGCGGCGCGGGCGCACGCGCCCGTGCTCGTCGTGGACGACGGCTCGGACGACGGAAGCGCGGCGGCCGCGCGCGCGGCCGGCGCCGAGGTCCTCCGCCATCCGCGGCGCCTCGGCAAGGGGCAGGCGATCCGGACGGGCGTCGCCGCCGCGCGGAGCCGCCGCGCCTCGGTCGTCGTCACGCTCGACGGCGATGGGCAGCACGACCCGGGGGATCTCACCGCCGTGCTCGGCGCCGCGCGGGGCGCGCCGCGGGCGATCGTGGTCGGGAGCCGGCTCGCCGAGGCCGGCGTGCTCCCGCCCGACCGGCTGAACGCGATCCGTGTGGCCGGATTCTTCGTCAACTGGGCGAGCGGGCTCAAGCTCGAGGACACGCAGTCCGGGTACCGGGCGTATCCCGTCACGCTGTTCGACGAGGTCGAGCTGCGGCACGGCGGCTTCGTGCTGGAGACCGAGGTGCTCATCGCCGCGGCGGCGCGCGGCTGGCAGGTGCGCGAAGTGCCGGTGCAGGCGATCCCGCGGGCGCGGCGGCGCAGTCGATTCCGTCCGCTCGGCGACGGTGCGGCGATCGGCGCGTACCTCGCGGGCCGCGTCGTGGCGCGCTGGGCGCGCGAGGCGGCCGCCGCCGGGCGGGCGGTCGTGATCGGCGGCTCGAACCTCCACCGCGCCGCGGGCGCTGGTCCCGCTGACTGGTGGCGCCACCCGCGCCGGCGGCGGGCCGCCGCGGCGGCGGGCGCGACGCTCGCGGCGCCCGCACTGCTCGCCCTCCTCGCCCTGCAGGCGCTGGTACCGCGCTGGCTGCCCGACGTGGTCACGCTGCTCGTCCGGCGGCTCTGCTCCCAGGCCCGGCTCGACGCCATGGACGAGACCGAGTGCCAGACCTTCATGACGCTCGCGGTGCCGTCGGAGCCGCCGCGGTGACGACGGCCGAGCTCTACGACGTGGTCGTCGTTGGCGGTGGGCCGGCCGGCTCGACCGCCGGCGCCTTTCTCGCCCAAGCCGGGCGTCGCGTGCTCCTCGTCGAGCGCGAGCCGTTCCCACGCTTCCACGTCGGCGAGTCCCTGCTGCCGGCGACGCTTCCGATCCTGGACCGCCTGGGCGTCCACCGAGCCATCGCCGAGCGCGGGTTCCAGGTGAAGTACGGCGCGACGTTCCACGACCAGGAGTCGGGGCTCGAGCACACGTTCTACTTCCTTCGGGACAAGCCCTGGCCGAGCTACGCTTACCAGGTCCCGCGGGCGGACTTCGACGCGCTCCTGCTCGAGCACGCTCAGAAGCTCGGTATGGACGTCCGCCAGCCGGCCACCGTGGAGTCCGTCGCCTTCGACGCCGGAGGTGTCACGGTCACCGCCGAGAGCCACGGCCAGCGAAACGAGGTGCGCGCGCGCTTTCTCGTCGACGCGAGCGGCCGGGCGGGCCTGCTCTCTCAGAAGATCGGCAGGCGCGAGCGAATCCCGAACCTCGGTAAGGTGGCGCTCTTCGCCCACTGGCGCGGTGGCTGGCGGGCCTCCGGGCCCGACGAGGGCAACATCCGCATCTACGTCTTCGAGAACGGCTGGTTCTGGTGGATCCCGCTCGCCGGCGACCGGACGAGCGTCGGCTGCGTCATGCACGCGCGGACGGTGAGGGATTGGGGTGAGACGCGCGAGTCTCTCTATCGCGAGATGATCCGACGGTGCCGGCGTGTCGCCGAGGGCCTCCGGGGCGCCCAACAGGTCACGGAAGTCCACAGCGAAGCAAACTTCTCGTACCGCAACACTCCCGTCGTCGGCGACCGGTTCCTCGCGGTCGGCGACGCGATCGCGTTCGTGGACCCGATCTTCTCGGGCGGCGTGCACATCGCGATGCAGTCGGGAGAGTTGGCGGCCCGCGCGATCGACCAGGCGCTCACCGACGGCCGGTTCGAGGCCCGGCGCTTCACGGCCTACGAGCGCCACGTCTGGGGCGGGCTCCGGCCCTTCTTCCGGTTCATCCACAAGTACTACGAGCCCGCGTTCCTCGAGCTGTTCCTCAAGCCTAAGACCGCGTTCGGCATGGTCGACGCGGTGCTGAGCGTGTTGTCGGGCGGCGCCTTTCTCGGCATGTCGTGGCGCGCGCGGGCGTCGCTCCTGCTCCTGTTCTCGATCGCGCGGGTGAACGTCTGGATGCGCCGACGGGCGGGCCTGCCCGTCGAGTCTCGTTTAGAGTGGTAGGTCTCCGCCGAATCCTCCACGGCTACGCGTTCGCGATCGCGGGTATCGCGATCGGTGTCGCCGGACTCGTCGCGCTGGGCGCCATGAGCGAACGCATCGTGCGCTTCATCGAGGGCGGCGACCGCTTCGTCCTCGGCCAGATCTCCGTGGCGGGGCGGGGGATGGGGATGGGCGCGGGCTTCACCGCGGGCGGCCTCCTGCCGGCGGCGACGATCAGGAAGATCGCCGCCGTCCAGGGCGTCGCGGGTGTGCAGCCCCAGATCATGCTCCCGCTGAACCCGTCCACGTCGCAGTTCATGACGCTGACCCAGGAGCTGGTCCTCGGGCTCGACCTCTCGGTGCCGATGCCGAACCGCCACTACCGCGAGCTGCCGGTGCGCGCCGGGCGGTTCCTCCGCGCGGGCGACCGGTACCGAGCCGTCGTCGGTGCGGCGTTCGCCGCCTCGCGCGGGCTTCGCGTGGGCTCGCGGCTTCCGCTCGAAGGCGTGGAGTACGAGGTCGTCGGGATCCTCGAGCGCATGCTCACAGCGCCCGACCGCTTCGTGATCGTCCCGATCGAGGACGCGCGGGAGCAGTGGGTGGCAAAGGACCGCCTGCTTCGGACCCTGCTCGCCTCGGGCGCGGTGGCGCTCACCGCCGCCGATCTCAACACCGGCGCCGCCGTGGGCTGGCGCGACGCCGAGGACCCCGATACGGTCGCCCGGCGCCTCGTGGCCGAGGTTTCCGATGTCAACGTGCAGATCCCGAGCGAGCTGTCGCGGCTGCTCCGCTCCTCGACGGCGTTCTTCTCGGCGCTGCTCGGCGGGATCGGCGCGCTCGCGCTCGTCATCGGCGGCCTCTCGCTCGCCAACACGATGGCGGCGGCGGTCTTCGAGCGGATCCGTGACTTCGGCGTCAAGCGCGCGCTCGGCGCGACGGACCTCGATCTCGCCGGCGAGGTCCTGGGCGAGGCGCTCGTGGTCACGGTGTGCGGCGGTGTCGCGGGCCTGGGGCTGGCGCTCCTGCTGGGTGTCTCCGTCGATGCGTGGGCCGGACGCTCGGGCCAGCAGCTCTTCCACTTCTCGACGCGCCTCGTCGCGGCGGCGCTCGCCTTCTCGATCCTGCTGGGCGCGGCCGCGGCCGCGTGGGCCACCTTCCGCGTCGTCCGCCTCTCGCCGGCCGAGGCGATCCGGCGGGGCGCGTAGGGACGCCATGCTGCGGGCGACCGGGCTCGTAAAGTCGTACCGGGCCCCCTCGGGCGGGGCGGTCCGGGTTCTCCGCGGCGTGGACCTCGCGGTGAAGGGCGGCGAGCTGGTCGCGGTCGTCGGGCAGTCGGGCTCGGGCAAGAGCACGCTGCTCAGCGTCCTGGGGCTCCTCGAAGACGCCGACGCGGGCGAGATCTCGTACGAGGACGTGTGTGTCAGTGCGCTGACGCGCTCGGCGAAGAGCCGTGCGCGCGGCCGGTGGGTCGGCTTCGTCTTCCAGTCGTTCCTGCTGCTGCCGTCGCTCACGGCGCTCGAGAACGTCCTGCTCGCGGCGCGCTACGCGGGGCGCGACCGAGCGGAGGCGCGGCGCCGGGCGCTCGAGCTGCTCGAGGAGCTCGGCGTGCTCGACCGGAAGGACCATTACCCGCAAGCACTGTCGGGCGGCGAGCAGCAGCGCGTCGCCTTCTGCCGCGCGGTCCTGAACGACCCGCCGCTGCTCCTCGCCGATGAGCCGACCGGCGATCTGGACGACGCCAACGGCGCCGTCATCTTCGACGCGCTCCGGAGCCGGGCACGCGCGGGCGGGGCGGTCGTCGTCGTGAGCCACCGGCCGGAGGCCGCGAGCGGCGCCACGGCGGTCTACCGGCTGCGGGGCGGAGTGCTGGAAGCGTGAGCCATCCCCGCGGAGGTTCAGGCATGAAGATCGTCGCGTTCGTGCTGGTCTCGCTCGTGGCGCTGATCCCTCCCGCCGACGCGGGGTCGGCCTCGCAGACCTTCCCGGTATCGCTCGACCGCGCGTGGTCCACCACCGAGAAGGTGCTCGACGTCCTGGGCTGGGAGATCGACAAGAACGATCGCACCGTCGGCTGGCTCACCACCGACTCGCGCAAGCTCGACGGCGAGGACTACGGCGTCTACGCCAAGGGCACGCGGCACCGGTTGCGGATCCACCTCAAGGCCGAGGGGGGGAACCGAACGACGATCACGGTGGAGCGCAGCGTCTTCAAGCGCGAACGCATCCTCTGGATAGACACGGACGAGCCGCTCGCGACCCAGGACCAGACGGTCGAGCGCGGGGTGCTCGCGGCGATCGGGAAGTCGCTTTGATGCTGGCCCTCGTGCTCGTCCTGGTCGCGGCCGGCGTGTTCCTGGTCCCACGCACCTGACCCGGGTAGGTCCCGCGCTCGCCGCGGCGGCGCTCGCGGTCCTCACCGCGGCGCCGCTCGTCCTCATGGGGCTCGGGAGGGTGCCCTTCGACGACCCGGGCGAGGGCATGCACGCCGAGATCGCGCGCGAGCTCCTCCGCTCGCGCCATCCCGGCGCGCTGACACTGAACGGCGTCAGCTACGTGGACAAGCCGCCGCTTCTCTACGTGCTCCTGGGTGGAGCCTTCGCCCTCGCCGGCCCGAGCGAGACGACGGCGCGCGCGGTTCCCGCGCTCTGCGCCCTCGCCGCTATAGCGGCGACGGCCTGGCTGGGCGCCAAGCTCCTCGGCGCGCGCGGCGGCTTCGTCGCGGGGACGGCGCTCCTGACGAGCGCGGGGTTCTTCGCGTTCGCGCGCTACGTCCGTCCCGAAACACTCTTCGTAGCGGCGCTCGCGTGGGGCTTCGCGCTCGTCCTCACCGGTCTCGCCGAGGAACGGCGCTGGCGTGTCGCCGCGGGCCTCGCGGCGTTCGGCGTGGCGGCGCTCGCGAAGGATCCGCTCGGCGTCATCGGGCCTCCAGCCGCCATCGGGCTGGCCCTGGCACTTGCCGGCCGGCAGCGGCCGCTCCGCCGCTGGCTTCCGTGGCCGGGCGTCGTCGGTGCGCTTGGGCTCGGCTTCGGTTGGTGGGTTTTCGCGGAGCGGCAGACGCCGGGGTTCGTCTGGTACACGCTGATCGACAACCACGTGCTCAACGTGCTCCGGGCCCGCCGGTTCCCCGATGAGGACGTGCCGCTCTCCGCGGCGCAGTTTCTGATGGTCGCGCTCCTGGGCGCGTCGCCCTGGGTCCTCTCGGCCGGCGCCACGCTCTGGTCGCTCGTGCGGCGGCGCGCGTGGCGAGATCCTCGCGAGACGCCCTGGGTCGCCCTCGCGCTCTGGGCCGTGGGCGTCCTCGTGCTGACCGCACTCTCGCCGTTCCGGCTGCCGCACTACGGGCTTCCCGCCTACTTCGCGGTCGCCCTCCTCGCCGCGCGCGGCTGGGAGTCTTACGGAGGCCGCCGCCTCGTCGCCGCTCACGCCGGCGTCTTCGCTGCCCTCGCGCTCGCCTGCGCGCTTTTCTGGGCGAGCGACGGAAGGCACTTCCTCGAGTCGGTCCTGGGCGCCACGGACATCGCCACGCGCAAGAGCGCGGCGGCTGGCCAGGCGGCGCCGCTGCCGTCGTTCGCGGAGTTCCAACCGCTCCTCGGCGCCTCCGCCCTCGTCTTCGCCGCGGGCGCTCTCGCGTCGGGCGCGTGCGCTTTCGTGAGCGGAGCCACGCCGCGGCGCACCCGCGTCGCGACGTTCGTCGTGCTCGCCTCGATGCTCGCGCTGCTTCCCTCCGTCGCCGCCGCGCTCAGCCTGGTCTCCGCCCACCGCGCGGTCCAGGGGATCGGCCTCGAGCTCGCCCGACGCGCCCGGCCGGACGACCTGCTCGTCCACGAGGGCCCGCTGGAGAACTCCGGAGCGCTGGAATGGTACACGGGGCACCGTCCCGTGATCGTAGACGGACGGCGAAGCGTGCTCGCCTTCGGCGCGCTCCGTCCCGAGGCGCGCGACGTGTTCTGGGACGCCGCGCGGCTGGAGCGAGCCTGGGGCGGCGGGAGCCGCGTGTGGGTGGTGAGCCTGCGGGCTCCCGGGGCGAGCGTCGTCACGCGGCTCCCGGGAGCACGGCTCGTCGCCGCCTCGGGCGGCCGTTGGCTCTGGGTCAACGCTATCGGAGGGGGTGTCGATGGGCCTCCCGGGGCGCCCTGACCACCGAGGCGCCCTCTGACGACAGGAGTGCGGCGACGGTCGCGAGCTCGTAGCCCGCAGCGCGAAGGCCGTCGATCATCGCGGGGAGCGCCTGCACGAGCCGCTCCGGTGCGCGCGCGGCTCCCTCGGCGTCGTGCAGGTCCACGATGGCGCCGGGGTGAGCGCGGCGGAGGACGCGATTCACCTGGTCCTGGGCCGCCACTGGTCTCAGCCCCTCGGGCTGGATCGACCAGAAGACGCACCGCTCGCCGAAGCGTCGGAGGGCGCCGAACATCGCCGCGTTCACCATGCCCCACGGCGGACGGAAGTGACGGGGCGCGTGATCCGCGAGCGCGGCGAGCGTCTCGTGGGCGCGACCGATCTCCTCGGCGGTCCGCCGCGGCCCGCAGAGCCACAGGGATCGATGCGACCACCCGTGGCTCCCAACTTCGTGGCCTTCGCTGACGATGCGGCGTACGGTGTCGGGCGCCCGAGCCGCGCGCTCGCCTACCAGGAAGAACGACGCGCACACTCGGCGCTCAGCGAGGAGGTCGAGGACGCGTGGTGTCCAGTCGGGATCGGGACCGTCGTCAAACGTGAGCGCCACGCGCCGGCTCGCGTCGCTGCCTCGCCAGACACAGCCGAGCGTCAGCAGGTGGGCGCCCCACGCGTATGCCGCCCACCCGGCAGCCGCGGCGAGACCAAGCCGCGTCAGGATCACGGCCGCTGCACCGGCCGCTCCAGAAGCTCGAGCACCGCGGCGACGATGCGCTGCGTCGCGTCGGGCCGCCGCACGCGGCGGATCCGCGCGCGCAGCCGCTCGAGGAGGAGGTCGGGGTCGCCGAGCGCGCGGTCGAGCAGATGGACGAGCTCGAGGTAGG
>Ga0209690_1000323_pt1 | contig 25325 bp, 23 predicted proteins | sample GraSoiAngelo_150_FD_186164 | JGI IMG/M metagenome (GOLD analysis project Ga0209690, IMG submission 186164) | Grasslands soil microbial communities from the Angelo Coastal Reserve, California, USA - 14_1009_09_40cm (SPAdes) (version 2) | ecosystem: Environmental > Terrestrial > Soil > Grasslands ... | reverse complement strand
CGGTTGCAAATTATGATCCCGCCAAAGGGCGCTTGTTTGTCCGTGGCGAATGCTTTGTCCCACGCCTTGCGAAGATCGGCATCGGAACCTACACCGCACGGATTGGTATGTTTGAGAATCGCGACGGTCGGCTCTTCGAATTCGCCGATCAAATTCGTCGCTGCGCTGATGTCGAGAATGTTGTTAAAAGAAAGGTCCTTGCCGTGAAGTTTTTCGAAATGTGTATCGAAATCGCCGTAAAGCGCCGCGCTTTGATGCGGATTTTCCCCATAACGCAACCGCGTCACCAGCGGAAGGGAAAGTGAAAACGAGGCATCGCTCGCCTGCTCCTTGTTCAAAAACTTGCCGATCGTGCGATCGTATTCAGAGGTTTTAATGAATGCTTTGATGGCCAGACGCTCGCGCAATTTCAGAGTCGTCTCGCCATTGTTATCGCGCATGTTTTCGAGCATTGTGTCGTAATCGGCCGGATCGACAACCACGGTCACCGACTCATAATTTTTTGCGGCGCTGCGAATCATCGACGGCCCGCCGATGTCGATATTCTCGATCGCCTCCGCGAGGGTTACGCCGGGCTTGGCAATTGTCGCTTCAAAAGGATAAAGATTGACCACCACGAGATCGATCGGCTCGAACCCGCATTCGCGCGCTTCCGCCTCATGTTTCGCGTTGCCGCGCTTGTAGAGAAGGCCGCCGTGGACGCGCGGGTGTAAAGTCTTGACACGCCCCTCGAGCACTTCTGGAAATGCGGTGAAACTGGAAATCTCGCGCACCGGAATTTTTTCTTTTCTCAGCAAGTCTGCGGTTCCGCCAGTGGAAATGATATCCACGCCCTGGCGCTCAAGCGCCCGCGCAAATGAGGCGATGCCGGTCTTATCGGAAACGGAGACGAGTGCGCGGGTGATTTTCACGGGAACGCTAAAGCTGGTTCGTGAATCGTTACATCGCTAAATCGACCGATTCACGAATCTCGAATCACGATTCTCGACGCTGCGTCAGCGACCCAGAATCACGTTTTTCGCCGCTGGATAAAGCACCGGGCAACAGCCGATGGTTTCGCAAAACGCTTTGCTGAAATGACTCAGGCTCGAGTATCCCACTTCCGTCGCGGCCTCGGTGACATTGTAGCGTCCGGTCCGCAACAACTCGGCTGCGCGTTCCATCCTCAGATTACGCAAATATTGCGGAATGGTAAGACCCACTTCGCGCGAAAAGATCCGGCTCAGATAAAATGGGCTGCAACCCACCTCCTGCCCCATCATTTCCAGCGTAGGAGGATTGGCCAGATCGCGCGCCAGAACTTCCTTCGCGCGTTCGACGCGCTCACGCGCCACGCGTTTTTGACGCATGCAGAAAAATTCGGGGTCCTTGGGCGCAAACAGAAAATGCGCCATCAACTCGAGCGCCTTGCTTTGATACCAAAGGATCTGCGCGGCTTTCGCTACCGGCGGGTCGGCCAGCGTCGCAACTACGCTGCGCTGTTCGATCGACATCGGCCGCGCCGGCGCCACCACGCTCTCATCCTTGCCTCCAAAAATTACGCGCCGGATTTCCGGTTCCAGATCGGATTCATTTTGAACAAACTGTTTCTGCAAATGATTTCTCGAAAATTCGAGTGTGACGAACTGATGATGATCGTTGGCGCGGCGCGACGCAGGCAACGGCTCTTCCCCAATCGCGTAATAGCCGCAATTCCCCGGCGCGTAGTGGCTGCGCGTTCTCCCGCCCGCTCCGACCCGACCGTGGCCTTCCAGATTCAAACAAAACTCGAGACTGCGCGGATGAAAACTTTTTCCCCAATCGAAGGAACGCGCCGTCCGAAAGTCATGCCACTCCACGGCCACGCCAAATTGATCGACATCGCCGTAAAGCGGCCGCCAGCCATCTTTCACTTCGCGCCAGGCGTCCTGCTCGGCCGCGCATTGAGAAATCATCGCACTTAATTACGAATGTTACCGCGAGGAATGCAAGACTGGTTTCTTTTCTTCCAGCGCGCCACGGTCCCATTTGCCAAGGACTGAAGCCGCGTCGTACGTGCTTTGCGCAAAATTGACAAGCACTTCATCGGGTGATTCGGCAGTGTGCAGCGCATCATAAGGAAGGATGAACTCGCGCAGCTTTTTGTGGTACGAGGCAGCTTCTGGCTGAATTTTCGCTTCTGCGAATCCCGGCGGTTCCGGATACGCGTAGGAGTAGAAGATCGGCATCGGCGCGCTGGCGTTACCCGGCCAGAAACCCAGGCTGCTTACTTCCTGCGAGTAAGCCTCACGCGTAATCTCATCTGGAAGATGCGGCACCCCGCCGGGATGGGCCGGCGCCGGTCGCCCCGAAAAACGCGTAACGGCGAGATCAAAGCTGCCCCAGAAAAAGTGCACCGGACTGCACTTGCCACAGAAGCGCGAGCGGAATTCTTTGAATACGCGATCGCTCTGCACGAGAACGCGCCAGAACCGATTTGCATATTCGCGGTCGTAAGAGCGGTGCTCTTCGTCGTGATCGAACGCGATCGGATTCTCAATCTCGTTGGGCATGGTGTTGATGCTCACGGGTAGCTCGAGATCTCTCAGCGCCTTCATTACGATCCGGTAAAACTCTGCGACCGAACGCGGTTTCAGTTCGATTGTTCGCCGTGCGCCATCGCTTTTCTCGATATGCAATTGATGATCGATAAAATCGAACATGATCTCAAACATGGAAAGGCCGTGTGGGATCGAGGAAGTCGTTAGACCGCGCGAAGTCACATAGAGAGTGACATGCCACGAATGATTGATCCATGGAGTTTGGATTAAACGAATCTTGCCCACAATCTGCGTCCACATGTGCAATGTGGCAGCCGTCTCCTTCCACTCTGCAAAAGGCAGAGGCGGCCAAAACTCATCGCGCTTGAAATTGGCAATCTTCATTTAGTAATGGCGTGCTCTCCGTCAGCCGATGAAAATCTACCTCGCCCATCAAACATCAAACATCAAACCTCTCGTGCTACTCCCGATTAATGAAATCAGAAAACGAGCGCTTCACTCTCTCGAACATGCCTCGCGCTTCTTCCTGCGTCCGATGGAAGGCATGCTTAATCCGTGTTTTGACGCTGCCAATGACCCCCTCTTCATCTCCCCTGTCGTAGTCGGTTTCCACGTCTTCCATGGTCGCGCCGGCAAACATCCCTTCTGTGCGCGTGACTGTGCCGCGGGTCGCGCCGATATAGATCGTGCCGACCGGACGCGACGATTTATTTAAGAGAGTGACGATCCAGATGGGCTCGCCACGTTCGTCGGTGCGCAAAGTGTAATCGACCGTCGCAAAACGCGCATGCGATGCTTCCGCAGTATGACTCGCCACCGCGTACGCGCCGGTGGAATCGAGGTTTAAGCGTGCCATGTCGATCATTGCTCCTTCGGTGGAACCTGTGACCGAGCGGCCCGATGTCTCTTCGGAAGCAATGCGTCCATCAGCGACTTCCAATTCACGCGCACTGCGTGCCCCCGGATCCTCTAGAATAATTTTCCACTTCTCCGGCTGCGGGTCGCCTTGGACACCAGTAATCGAGACAATATGATTAAGAACACCGCGGCCTGATTGCCTGGCAACGACGCGCAAAGCTTCGTAAGCGGTAGCGTTTCCCTGCGCCAGCGCGGGTGAGCCCAAAAGCAAAAGCGCTGCCAAGGACCTCCACATAACGCGAATTGAACAGCGGTTTTAGCATGTGTCCATCGCGTTTTCATTTCGGAAATTCGCAGGTCGGCGTTCAGGGGCGGCGGCTACAGCTGGATGCAAAGCTTGAATAAGCGTCAGGAATCTGTTCAGCTTACTCGTCCGAGGTTGTAGCCGAGTCTCTGTGAGGCGTGCGGCCGATCCGCACCGGCAACGGATTCGCCGCAGCTACAATATCCGTTAATGAAGAGGAAGAAGATCGAATTCAGCAGCCATACAGGCAACCTGGCCCTGATGCGAGACTGCGTGCGCGATTTTCTCAACGGCTATCCCTTCTCCGAAAGAGAGCGACTGCTGATGGTACTCGGGGTGGATGAAGCGTGTACAAACATCATCCGCTACGCCTACCGGTTGCGTGACGACCAATTGATCGCATTGTCCATGGAAGGATTGCGCAGAGGTGTGCGCGTTCGTGTGCGCGACTACGGAGAACAGGTCCGGCCGCATGAAATGAAGGGGCGCTCCCACGATCTCATCAAACCCGGCGGACTTGGGTTATATCTCATTCGCAGCGCATTTGATGAAGTGGATTACCTGCTTAAGCGTCACGGCACGGAAGTAGTTTTAACGAAGAATTTCGACGTCGTAGAAAGTTGACGATTTTTCTGGGGAGCGCGGGCATACTGCCCGCGCTTCCCAAACGCAACTTCTGGAAATCTGCGTTTCATCTGTGTAAATCTGTGGCTGACTCTTCTCCCATGAAACCGCCGGAACCCGACGCCGCCTTTGAAATTTCACTGCGGCCGCCAGCATTCAGCGAGTTTACAGGCCAAGTGAAAGTGCGGGAGCGGCTCGAATTGATGGTGGAAGCGGCGAAAAAGCGCGGTGACGTCCTCGAACATATCCTGTTGAGCGGCCCGTCCGGTCTGGGCAAGACGACACTGGCCTTTATCATTGCCAACGCGATGAGCGTGAATATCAAAAACACCAGCGGGCCTGTTATTGAAAAAGCCGGCGAACTCGCGGGGCTTCTCACAAGTCTGGAGAAAGGTGACGTTCTCTTCATCGACGAGATCCATCGCCTCCAACCGACCATCGAGGAATACCTTTACCCTGCGATGGAAGATTACCGGCTCGACATCATCATCGATCAGGGCCCGCAAGCGCGGAGTCTGCGCCTTAATCTGCCAAAGTTTACTTTGATCGGCGCAACGACACGCGCCGGAATGGTAAGCGCGCCGCTCCGGTCGCGTTTCGGTATGACGGCGCGGCTCGATTATTACAATGCCGAGGAAATGCAGAAAATCATCATCCGCAGCGCGCGTTTGCTTGGTGTCGAAATTGATCCTGCGGGCGCGGCCGAGATCGCCACGCGCACACGTGGCACGCCGCGCACGGCGAACAATTTGCTGCGCTGGGTGCGCGATTATGTGCAGGTGAAAGCCGAAGGGAAAATTACCGCGGAACTGGCCGATCGCGCTCTGACCATGCTCGAGATCGATCGCGACGGCTTCGATCAATGGGACAAGCGCATCATCGAAACGTTGATTCACAAATTCAACGGTGGTCCCGTTGGTTTGAATTCGCTCGCGGTCGCGGTCGGCGAAGAAGCCGGCACCCTCGAGGAAGTGAACGAGCCGTATTTGATCATGGAAGGCTACATCAAGCGCACCCCGCAAGGTCGCGTTGCGACGGCGAACGCGTATCGCAAGCTCGGGCTCAAACCGCCGGCCGGTGCGCAAGCAGAGCTGCTGTAGAGGCGGTGGAGCAACCTGCCTTGGGTAGCGCAGCCGTCTCGGGTGTTGGCTTCGGCGTCTCGCCGAAACATTCTTTCTAGACCTCGCATGTTTAGAAAAGTTCGCGATCGTGAGGACGCAATCGCCCGCACGCTAGGCGCATGCACTCCCCAGGACCCATGCGACGATCCAAAAGCGCTTCAACCATCTCAATCCGTGTAAATCTGTTTATCTGCGGCTAAAATTTCTCTGCGTCCTCTGGGCCCTCCGTGATTAAACTATCGGATTCATGGAATTAACGAGCGATTTCTTCCAGCAGGCTTCAAAGGTTCTTACAGTCACGGAGTTGACTCGCTCAATTCGTAACACGCTCGAGGTGAAATTCGGCGCGGTTTGGGTCCAGGGCGAAATTTCCAATTACAAACTGCATCCGAGCGGCCATCAGTATTTCACGCTCAAAGATCAGCGCGCCCAAATCGCGTGCGTGATTTGGCGCGACGCCATGGTGCCGCCGCGACAACCTCTTGTCGATGGGACCCAGGTGCAGGTTTTCGGCACCGTCACGGTTTTCGAAGCGCGCGGACAGTATCAGCTCAACGTCCAAATTCTCCAGCCGCGCGGACTCGGTTTGCTCCAGGCAAAGTTCGAAGCGCTCAAGCGCAAGCTCGAAGCAGAAGGATTGTTCGGCCCGGAACGCAAACGGCCGTTGCCGAAATTACCGCGGCGAATCGGAATCGTGACCTCACCAAGCGGCGCAGCGGTTCGCGATATGCTGAACGTGCTGCGCCGTCGCGCACCTTGGTTGCAGGTTTTGATTAGCCCCGTGCGCGTGCAGGGAACGGGCGCGGCACAGGAGATCGCCGTCGCGATTCGCGAGCTCGCCATGCCGAATGAGAATTGGCAGCCTCTCGATCTTATCGTGGTCACGCGCGGCGGCGGCAGCATCGAAGACTTATGGGAGTTCAACGAAGAGATTGTCGCGCGAGCAATATTCAATTCGGCGGTGCCGATTGTCTCGGCAGTCGGTCACGAAATCGATTTTACGATCTGCGATTTTGTCGCGGATTTTCGCGCGCCAACGCCGAGCGCTGCCGCGGAATTGATTGTGCCCGATATTATCGATCTTCACCGGCGAATCGATGGTTGCGCGCGCGGGCTCGCGCGCCAGTTGCTGAACCGAGTCCGCGACGCGCAACAACGGCTCGACCACGCACGCGAGATTTTGCAGCGTTGTCTCGCGCACAAGATCGACAGTTATAAGCGCGGTCTCTTGCATTCTCTTCGCGCGCTGCAAGCGCGCAGTCCCGCACGGGAGCTCATGATGCGCCGCAGTCGGTTTGTCGATTTGCACCGGCGGTTGGTTACGTCCCCCGGGCGATTGCTCGAAAACGCAAGACACCGTTTCCAACGCATGGAAGGACTTTTGCGCGTGCTCGGGCCGGACGCGACGTTGCGACGCGGGTACAGCGTCACGTTGAACGAGCGCGGAAAAATCATCCGCACCATCTCAGCAGTCCGGCCAAAATTGAAAATTCGCACCCGCGTAAGCGACGGCGAATTCGGCTCGCAGGTACTGTGATTAATCAAGAGCGCGGTCAGACCATAAATTTCGCGCTTGCGCCCATTTGTCGCTTTTTGATAAAAGCTTGCTTCATGCGTTTCGCTTACGCTTAATCGCAGTTCAGAAAGGAGCAAAAATGATCTACCTAGTTTATATAGTTGTCGCGTTCGTCATTCCGATAATCCTCGTTGACTATCCCCCGCCCCCCGAGCGCACACGGCGCTTCGTTATCGCCATTATCAGTGGCATCATTGGAGGCATCGTTACTGGGCTGGTCGGCCCCTCGATAGCGGCAGGTGGCCAAATGCCTGTTTTGGTATTCGCCGCTTCTTTGGGAACCGTTTTATACGGTATCGGCCACGTGCTTTTCGCGCCTAGACAGTAGTCGGGCTGCGCTTGGGGCCGGACGCGACCTTGCGCAGCGGCCACAGCATCACGATGAACGAGCGCGGAAAAATTATCCGCGCCATCGCAGTAGTTCGCCCCACGAATGAAAATTCGCATCTGAATAAGCGACGGCGAATTCAGCTCGGAGATATTGCAGAAAGGAACAGGCGGAGGCTATACCAGACCGTAAATGCGCGTGCACTGTTCGACGCCTTGTCGAATAGAATTGCTCAATTCATAAATGATTTGCGGCCGAGCCGCTGGGGGAAAAGATGCGCAGCCAAACCGGTTTGAACAAAGCCATGCGCAGGACGTCCTGGTGCTTGTCATTGATGCTGATGTCGTCAAGGAAGACTCCTTCCAGCTCGAAACCAAACCGGCTGTTGAGATTAATATTGCGCATGTTGATGTCGCGCGAGTGGATATAAACCTTGTTTAAATTCCGGATCATAAAAGCATAATAGAGGAAGCCGAACGTTGCGCGTTTCCCAATGCCTTTGCCCTGCAACCCAGACTCGCCCACCAGCTTTTTCATCTCGAGTTTGCCTGCGGTCAGGTCGATGTTCTCACCGCCGACGATTCCTACCAGTTGGTCATCGTAATAGACGCCGAAATATTCCCGTTTCGGATGCGTGAAATACTTTCGCAGTTCGCTTTCGTTTTCCGGAAACTGCGGCACGAAGTTTTCGCGCACGGCCGGGGCCTTTAGCCACACGATGACCTTGCTAACGTCCGGCAGTTGTAGCCGACGAAGCGTCACCCATTGGACCCTGAGTTGCTCGCGGTCCGCCCATTCATCCTTTACAGACGCTAGCGTAAAGATTCCGTTGTAATACTCCACCCCTTCGGCGGGTTTCTTTTCCTTCGCCAGGAGATTGTCGAGCAGGTGCGAAGCCACCTGGACGATCTCATGCGTGTGCACGCCGTAGTTCATGAGTTCGTTGTAAAAGCCTTTCGCGACTAGTCTCAGCATCTGATCGCGCTGCTTCTTGCCGGCGATTTCTTTGTCGCTCTGCTCGTCCATCCTTGCTGCCAGCCGCACTATTTCACCTTCACAGCTAAAGTCTAGACTGCTCGTATCCGGGAATGACTCGATCCCGATTTCCTTCCAGTTCCTTTCAGTCCGATCTCGACAATTCGGCAATGACCTCCTGGGTACTCATTCCGAACAAACGCTTAACCGAGCGCGGAAAAATCATCCGGACAATCGCAGCAGTCCGTCCAAAGATGAAAATTCGCACCCGAGTGAGGGACGGCGAATTCAGCTCTGAGATACTGTCGGAGAAGATTTTTACAGAAGGCAACAAAGATTGATGCTTGCCGACGAATGACGCGAAAAGACGCGAACATTTTGTAGGGCAACCCCGAAAGCGTTCGGGGTTGCGGAATTCCTTGGGCAAATGAAGCGCCCGCCCTAAAACCCCTTCGTTACCTTCGTTTACTTCTGTTACGATTTCGGCGCGCGGGAGGCGACGATTTTTTCAAAGCGCGGGTCGCCGCGCAGCCGATCCAAGAGCGTTTGCCCGCGATGATAGCAATGCTATCATCCTGGTATGCCTCAGATTCTTATTCGACGACTGGATCAACACGTGGTTCGCCGACTTCGCGCCAAAGCGGCTGCCGACGGCGTCTCAGCAGAGGAGGAAGCCCGCCGAATTTTGCGACGATCACTTGTTGGAGAAGTCCCTGCCATGTCGCTAATTGATTTCATTCGCACGATGCCAGACGTGGGCGATGGTCGCATATTTCGGAGACCGAAGCGCAAGCCACGCAAAGTGAAATTGTGAACGGTTTTTTGCTCGACACCAATGTCGTTTCGGAGCTGCGTAAACGCGAACGATGTGCTCCGAGGGTCAGTGCCTGGGCGAGCACGGTTCCGCCGAATCAAGATTTTCTCAGCGTGCTAGTCGTGGGCGAATTGAGGCGCGGCGCGATCTTGAAACGGCGGAGGGATCCGGCGGCGGCGGATGCTCTGGAAAAATGGATCGCGCGGCTAGTCCAACTATACAGCGACCGCATCTTGGCAATTACGCTGGAAATCGCCTACGAGTGGGGACGCCTCAGCGCGTTGCGCCCAATTCCACCGGAAGATGGTTTGCTCGCAGCGACCGCACAGGTTCATCGACTAACGTTCGCGACGCGTAATACAAGAAACGTGGAGGGCTTAGGCATCTCGCTAGTGAATCCGTGGACATGACGTCGGGCGTGCTTGGGCCCGACGCCACGTTGCGGCGCGGTATAGCATCACGATGAACGAGCGCGGAAAAATCATCCGGACAATCGCGGCAATCCGGCCGAAGATGAAAATTCGCACCCGCGTGAGCGACGGCGAATTCAGCTCGGAGACTTATTAACACAACAATTCAGAGTCAAAAGCCGGCGTGGCGGAATTGGCAGACGCGCTGGACTCAAAAGCCGGTGCTACGCTAGGGAGCGACTGGCCCATTGCCACCTTATTGCCATTTTTCTATTGGCCTGCCCCGCCTCACAGGACCGTGCTAGAATCGTTTTTGATTGCCAGACGGTGAATGATGCAGCCATGATGATAATCGACGATTCCAGCACGATGGAAAGCAACACTGAACAGCACCAGCGGCCCGCCGCATCTTGAGCGAGACAAATCAAGCACTGTTTGAGTTGGCGCGGCTGGTTGGTGCCGGGATTGTCGGTGGTCTCATTGCCAGTTTCGCTACTCACCGGTTCACGCTTAGTCGCGAGCGAGAGAGCAGACGCCGCAATCGAAAGCGCGATTTCCATTCTTTTGTTGTTCAGTTCAGATCCGAAGCCGCCGATCGGTATCATCCGCCCCACACTTTTGCTGCATTCTACCAGAATAAGGTTCCGAACCTGCGCCACGCTGCCGCTACCATCGCGGATGATTTCCCTCGCGAGCGACGCGCAGAGTTTGATAAATTGGGGTATCCACTGCCGCCGGTTTTACAGGAGCACAAGCAGACGATGGCGAGACAGGGAAGCAGCGCATTATTGAGTCACTTGATGCCATACTTCGCTTTGTTGACGCCTAACCACCATTCCATGCACGTTTGCGAAGTCCGGCCCCGATCCGATCATCGCGGTCTCAATCTGATTTCCGATGCACTGCCGTTCGGTCGGCTGTAATACGGTGAGCCAAGCGCCGTCAGCAATGCGATTGGCTACGGCGAAATTTTATAGTCGTTCACACGATGCTGTAATTTGCGTTTACGATGAAGCTGGCAATGTGATTTCTTCGCCCCCCTCCATTGCAATAAGTCAGAAATACCAACAAAAATGGGCTTATCGCGCGCGAGATCGCGATTCCAACTCAACAACCCGTTGCCGAGCACGCGCAATGTGATGCGAATACTGAGGAGGGGCGAGCTCGATAAACTTGCGATAGCTCACTGCCGCTTCACGTTTCCGCCCCAAAGCATCCTCTGAATATGCCTTGTTCAACCAAGCCAGCGTATGTCGCTGGTCAATCGCGAGTGCACTGCAGTAACAGCTAATCGCTTCCTCCCGCCGACCCAACGCATGGAGCTCGATGCCCTTGTTGGTCCACGCGAACGTGTCTCGCGGATCAACGGCCAGCGCCCGGTCGTAGCACCCAATCGCCTCCTCATGCCGTTTGAGTTGAGTGAGTGTAGTGCCCTTGTTGTTCCACGCGAACGCGTTTTCGGGGTCAAGCGCCAGCGCCCGCTCGTAGCACCCAATCGCCTCCTCGTGCCGTTTGAGTTGAGCGAGCGTAGCACCCTTGTTGTACCAAGCCACCGCGTCTTGTGACTCAATCGCCAACGCTTGGTCATAACAACTTATCCCGTCTTCAAATCGCCCGAGGAGGCCAGCCAGCGCGTGCCCCTTGTTGTTCCAAGCTAGGTGGTCTCGCTGGTTAATCGCCAGTGCTTGGTCGTGGCAGCTAATTGCCTCTTCACCGCGATTGAGCTTAGCGAGCGCACGGCCCTTCTAGTTCCAAGCTATCGCGTCTCGCGGGTCAATCGTCAGCACCTTGTCGAAACAAGAAATCGCCTCCGCGAGTCGTCCGAGCTGGATGAGTACGGTGCCCTTGTTGCTCCAAGCTATAACATTTCGCGGATCAATCGCCAGCGCGCGGTCGAGACACTTCATTGCCGCTTCCTGCCGACCGAGATTGGCGAGAGAGCTGCCCTTGTGGATCCAGAATCCTGCCGTTTTCTCCCCAACCTGCGGAGACTCAAGCTTCTTTCCTGTCGTGCGTTCCAGTATTGGCTCCAGTTCCGCCCGCAATTCCGCGAAGCTGCCGAACCGTTCTGCCGGCTTTGGACGCAGACATCGCTCAATGACAGAGCGCAAAAAACCGCCCACCCGTGGCAGGCGACAAGTCATCTGGCGCTTGCAGATGCCGCGCAGGTAGTCTTCCAGATTTCCCTGATACGGCACCCAGAAGGGTGGCACAGGGCTTCCTGCTGCCATTTGCCACAGCACAAGACCGAAGCTGTAAATGTCGCTGCGGACGTCCGCCTGCTCACCCCGATACACCTCCGGTGGCATGTAGCCTGGAGTTCCGCATCTTAGCTTTCCGTCCCTCTCTACCAAACTGAAACCAATAGTCTCTTCGTCTCTTCGCCACGCAGAGGCAGGTTTAACACGTCCCGCAACCCAAGCCGCTTCGGCTGCCTGTGCCAATCCAAAGTCACTGATCTTAAGCGTCCCATCTTGAGTGATGAGAATGTTGGTAGGCTTAATGTCGCCGTGGAACTCGATGCCGCACCCCTGGATATGTTCCATGCCAACACAAAACTGGACCGCCCACTTGAGGCTCTGGGCGGTTTCGAGCGGGCAGCCCGCGTAATCGAGATGGTCAGCTAAGTTCACCCGCCCACGTGCGTCTGGAGCGACGTAATCCATCTCAACGAACAATCGACTGTAGACCTTCTCGACCCACCTTGCAGGCAGGATGAACGGGTGTCTGTCGAGGTTCACCCACAAGAGAGCTTCCTTTTTGAATGCCTCAAGCCCCGCTCCGTCGGTCAGCAATTCGTCCCTGATCGTCTTCAGAGCACATGCGCTTTCCGTTACGCGGTTGAATGCGAGGTAAACAACCCCGAAGCCGCCTTGCCCCAAAACTCGGTTAATTTCGTATTTCCTGCCGATGACATCGCCCGTCTTGTAGAATTTTGGTTCCACTCTAGCCTGCACGTTTCGATATTTCCGCCCTGCAGGGTTTTGAATCTCCGGCGGCTCGCGCTTCCTGCCGAAGAAATTTTCAAAGAAGCTTTTCATTTTCCTGCCGCGTCGAGCGTCAGTTCTCGTTGTGATTGCCCTGGCGTGATGTTCGTTCGAACATCACGATTTCTCATGAGCGCGGCGGTCTAAAAGTCGGCGAACCCTTTCGCGGTGTTCTGCCATCTGCCTTTTACGTTCAGTTTCAACGATCGGACCAAACTCCTTCTCGACGAGTGACAGTTTTTCTTCGTTAAGGCTCTGGAACTTTTTGAAGCACCTGTAATCAGTCGGGCACACCAATAAATATGTAACAATGGCTGACGCTGGAATTGGACCACAGTGGCAGACTTCGACCCACGGAATCACAGGTCCCGCCGTGCCTTCCTTGTTCTCTGGGTACGGAATCAGTTTGCCTTGCAATTTCTTTCTTTCTATTCCGAGCAAGAGAGTGACTGGCTCATAATCGCCGAGGAATTGCTGCCATTTGAAGGCTTCGTCGAGGACCTTGTATTCAGGCTCCGTTGTGAAATCGAAGAGCGATACTGCCCCGAGTTGTTGACAAGCGTAAGGTTTTCCCCAGCGGTCAATTCGCCCATCGTTCGGCTTGATCACGCGATCCGTCCAAATTCGGCGGTAATGCTGCGCACCAGTACTATGCCACAGCATGCCATTGCGCAGTTCCTTGAAGAGGGGATGCCCTGTTTGAATTTCCGCCGAAGCGCTCATTGATAAGTCTGGACGTACGAGAGCATGAGGCAGATCAAATACCTTCGCCTTTCTGCTACCATTATTCGCGCATTTCTTCTAGTTCCATTGCGAGGGTGGTTGAGCTCAGGATGTTTGGCAAAGAACTCATCTTCGTTGCGTTTCACTTGCTCGCTCTGCGCGTTGTAATGAACAACGACGCGGATGTCGGGCGGAGCGGGTGGGTGCAGCTTGAAATGTCCGGTTTGTGCGCTTCCGCCAAGTCCCATCAGCCAAATTGAGAATGCGGTCAGTCCTCGCTTTTGACACAACATCTTCAGGACTTCGCGAGGGAACGAATTACCTTTCCAGCTTAAACGCCACGGTCGCCAGCGGCGGCAAATGAATCATGATCGAATGTTCGCGGGCCATCCACGGAACATTCTCGCTGCGGACGCCGCCGTAGTTTCCCACGTTGCTGCCGCCATACGTCTCCGCATCGGTGTTAATGATCTCACGCCAGGATCCGGACTCGGGCACACCGAGCCGGTAATTGTAGCGCACCAGCGGCGTGGCGTTCACTACGAACGCAATCGTCTCGCCGTCGCGCGATTTGCGCAGAAACGAAACGACCGAGTTCTCGGCGTCGTGAAAATCGATCCAATCAAAACCTTCATAGGTGTCGTCGAGCTGCCAGAGCGCAGGTTCGCTTTTGTAAATGTAGTTCAAATGTTGCGCTAACCGGCGTAATCCGTCGTGCCGGGGCAGTTGTGCCAAATGCCAGTCGAGACCCACGTCGTGGTTCCATTCGTTGCGCTGGCCGAATTCACTACCCATGAAGAGCAACTTTTTGCCGGGATGCCCGTACATCCACGCCAGAAACATCCGGAGATTGGCGAACTTCTGCCATTCGTCTCCGGGCATCTTCGATAATAAGGAACGCTTGCCGTAAACGACTTCGTCGTGGCTCAGCACAAGAATGAAATTCTCCTGGAAGGCGTAGAGCAGCGAGAAGGTAATGTTACCGTGATGATAGCGCCGGTAAATCGGGTCGATGCTCATGTATTGGAGAAAGTCGTGCATCCAGCCCATGTTCCATTTGAACCCGAACCCGAGGCCGCCGAGGTAGGTCGGACGCGATACGCCGGGCCAGGCGGTTGATTCCTCGGCGATGGTCATGATCCCGGGGAACCGCTCATAGCAAACTTCATTGAAGCGTTTCAAAAAATAGATGGCATCGAGGTTCTCGCGCCCCCCGTACACGTTCGGGATCCATTGCCCTGGTTGTCTCGAATAATCGAGGTAAAGCATCGAGGCCACCGCGTCCACGCGCAGACCGTCGATGTGATATTTGTCGAGCCAGAAGAGGGCGTTGCCGATAAGGAAATTGCGGACTTCGGGGCGGCCATAATTAAAAATGAGCGTCCCCCAATCCTGATGCTCACCCTGGCGCGGGTCCATGTGTTCGTAGAGATCGGTGCCGTCGAACTCGGCCAAGGCGTACGCATCTTTCGGGAAATGCGCCGGCACCCAGTCCATGATCACGCCGACGCCGGCTCGGTGACATGCGTCGACAAAATGACGAAACTCATCGGGCGAGCCGAAGCGGCTGGTGGGCGCGTAATAATTGGTGACTTGGTAACCCCAGGAGCCTTCGAACGGATGCTCCGCGATGGGCAGCAACTCGATGTGAGTGTAACCCATCTCCAGCACGTATGGCACCAGAGTCTCGGACAGTTCGAGATAACTGAACTGGCGTCCTTCATCCGCGTGACGACGCCATGAGCCGAGGTGTACTTCGTAAATGCTGACCGGACTCTTCGGCCAATCCCGTCTCCGCCGCGATTCCATCCACTCGGCGTCGCTCCATTGATAACGGTCGAGATTGTAAACGAGAGAACTGGTCGATAATCCGTGCTGATTAAAAAAGGCGAATGGATCGCTCTTAAGCAGAAGCGCGCCCGTCTGGGTGCGAATTTCGAATTTGTAATGCGCGCCTTCAAGCACGCCGGGCAAAAATAATTCCCAGACGCCGCTGCCAACGAGTTTGCGCATGGGATTGACGCGGCCGTCCCAACCGTTGAAATCGCCCGCCACGCTGACACGTTGCGCATTTGGCGCCCAGACCGCGAAGTAAACGCCGGCCGCATCGCCGATAGTGCGCAGGTGTGCGCCAAACTTTTCGTAAATCTGCCAGTGCTGTCCTTCGCCGAACAGATGCAGATCGACCTCGCCCATGATCGGGCCGTACTGATAAGGATCGCGCGTCAGAGACTCCGAGCCGTCCCACGCTGTAAGGCGCAGATGGTAATCAAGGTCGCGCCTAGCTCCCAGCACAGTTGCGCAGAAGAAACCGTCGCGGTGGATTTTCTCCGCCGCGATCGGATCTTTTAGCTGTTGATTTAGGACAATGTCGATTTTTCGCGCGTCGGGCCGGAAAACACGGATCTCCAAATCGTCGCCTACGCGGTGTGGTCCCAGGACGCGGAACGGATCGGAATGTGTTCCGGTGAGAAAACTGGTCAATTCGTCGGGCGGTAATCCGGCGATTTGGAAAGGTTTCATGGTTTGTTCAACCTAGAAGGTGCAGCCCGCTTTTCAATCGAGCGAATCCGAAGGGGCGTTGGAGCCACACTCCCTCCGCCAGCCAAATTTTAGCCACAGATAAACACAGATTTACACGGATACTGGTTAAGACGTGACGGCAGCGCGATTTTCTCCTTCCCCGTCTGCGTCCCATCTGTGTTACTCCGCGGCTCGATGACAAAGAATAATGCGATTTTGAGCTTGACCGAAAATTTTGATTCGCTTGAAATCCGTTGCGGGTTGACCTTGTATGAGGACAACTTGGAATCGGATTCATAACTGATTCGTTCTGTGACTGCAGCGCAGGCGGGTCTAACAACTCGCCTGCGTTTTTTTGAAATAGATCCTGCCCACCGATGAACGTGGATTTGCACAGATTCCCGAATCCTGAACCTCAAGACGTGAAGCCTGAAGCCTTTTCGCCATCTGTGTTTCATCTGCATCAATCTGTGGGGCTCTAATAAATGAGGGTTTGATCAACAACATGCCAGGGAACACGCGATCTACCTCCGATCCGCGATAGATAAAAGAAGGAGCATTATTACCATGGCCAAAGTCGTTAAAGTCATCGAACTGATGTCACAATCGTCCAAGAGCTGGGAAGACGCCGCGCAGGGCGCGGTGAAGGAAGCCTCGAAAACATTGCGGAATATTCGCTCGATTTACATCAAGGAATTCACCGCCGAAGTGGACAACGGGAAAGTGAGCAATTATCGCATAAACGCCAAAGTCACGTTTGATTTGGAAACCGAACGGGGGAAGTCGCGCGGGTAACCCCACGAATAAATTCGAGGCCCACGTCTGGTTTCAGACTTGACTGTGGATTTGTCTAGGTCAAGTTAAGGTGGGCTGTCCTCAAGCGAGGTCAACCCATACATATAGATTCAGATCTGTTTAACAGACGCGGGCGGGTCTAATCACTCGCCCGCGTTCTTTTTCTATCGCTGGTGGTAAGCGTTCGCGCCCTTTGTAACGAGAACCAAAAGCAGTAGGCGGTAGCGCTGCTTATTTCTTCGGCCTGAGCAGGGGAAACAGGATGACGTCGCGAATCGATTCTGCGCCAGTGAGTAGCATGGTGAGCCGATCGATTCCGATGCCAAAGCCGCCGGCCGGCGGCATGCCATACTCGAGCGCGAGCAGAAATTCTTCGTCGATCTTTTGCGTCTCTTCGCCTGCCTGTTCGAGCAGACGCTGACGTTGCAGAAGCGGATCGTTTAACTCGCTGTAGCCCGGCGCGATCTCCGTTCCATTGATGATGAGCTCGAAAACGTCGACGAGCGAATTGTCCTCGGCGTTTTGTTTTGCCAGCGGCACCAGCTCTTTGGGACAATGGGTGACGAAGAGCGGATCGACCGTCGCCTCTTCGATCAACTTTTCGAAGACATGCTGGGTGACTTCGAAGTCGGCCAGTTGCGCCAAGATTTCCACTCCCAGTTCTTGCGTGGCGCGGTCGCGTCGCTGTTTGCTCGATAGCTCGAACCAATCTTTTCCCGCAACTTCGCGCACTAGATCGTGGTAGCGCGCATGGCGCCACGGCCGTTTCAGGTTGACCCTGCGCGCGATTTTGCCATCGGCGTCGTGATGCTCGATTGTCAGCGAGTCGCAAATCTTCTCGGCCAAGTAACAAATGAGTTCTTCGACGAGATTCGCCATCTTTTCAAAATCGGCATACGCCCAATAAGCTTCGAGCATGGTAAATTCCGGGTTGTGTTTTCGTGAGATGCCTTCATTCCGGAAGTTGCGGCTGATCTCGAAGACCTTGTTGAACCCGCCTACGAGCAAGCGTTTCAAATAAAGCTCCGGCGCGATGCGCAGATACAGATCGAGGCCGAGCGCCTTGTGATGAGTGCGAAACGGTTGGGCAGCGGCGCCACCGGCAACGCTTTGCAAAATCGGTGTCTCCACTTCCAAAAAACCGCGCTCTTCGAAGAAACGGCGGGCTTCCCGCACAATCATGATCCGTTTCTCGAAAACGACGCGCGAACGCTCATTCGTGAGAAGATCGAGGTAACGCTGGCGGTAGCGTGCCTCGATGTCCTGTAATCCGTGCCATTTTTCTGGGAGCGGCCGCAAAGCTTTCGCCAGTAACTGGAACGTGCGCACCTTCACGGTCGGTTCCCCGCTTTTAGTGAGAAAGCATATGCCCTCAATGCCGACGAGATCACCAATATCGAGCAGGCGAAAAAGATCGACCAATTCAGCGCCGACTTCTGTCGCGTGAATATAAATCTGAATCCGCCCCGTAGCATCGCGCAGGTCGAGAAAGTGGCTTTTGCCCATGTCGCGGTGCGCGGTGATGCGGCCAGCCGCGCGAAGGGCGTCACCCTCTTTGAATTTTTCGCGCACCTCCGCGATAGATCCGCTTGGCTCGAAACCGGCCCCGAATGGCTCGACTCCTTTCGATCGAAGCGCGTCGAGTTTTTTGCGCCGCAGTGCGATCAGCTCATTCTCTTCGTCCATCATCGGCGAGCGAATGTAAAGCGCCGCGCGGAAATGAACAGCCTGAAAGAAGCGTTAGCTTTGCCAGGTTAAATCGTGAATCGTTGAAGCGTTAAACCGTTAAAAAAGTTACAGGGTTTGCAAAGTTACAAAGGTCGAGTCTCGGTTGTAACGATGTAACCTTTTTAACCTTTCGCCTCCTATCGGCAATATTGGGTTTGCCAACGAAATATTGACAATGAGATAGTTGCCGGAGCGCTACGCCGATCTTTCGTCGGCGTGGTGCCACACACAAATGCCTGTCGATTTAGCGGAAACAACTTCGAAGATGGGAGGACCACTGGTAAAGCAGTTCTCCGTTTTTCTGCCGAACAAGGTGGGAGCAATGCTGGACATTGTGAAGCTGCTCAACACTCAGAACACTCACGTGGTAGCCCTGAGCGTGTCTGAATCCACCGACTCGGCCATCGCTCGGATTATCGTGAGCGACCCAGGTCGCGTAGAGAAATTGTTTCGGGAAAAAAACGTCGCTTTTGGGGTTTGCGAAGTGGTGGTGGTGGAAGTGCGAGAAGTGGCCACACAGCTGGTGAAGCTGCTCGCCGCGTTGGTGATGGCTGAAGTCAATGTGCATTTCACGTATTCCTTGCTCATACGGCCGCGCGGCTTTGCCGCGATCGCCCTCCATGTCGACGATACGGAATGCGCTTCTTCAGTACTGATGGGTGAAGGATTCAAAATGTTGAGCCAGAACGATATTTCCCGGTAGGCGTAGCTCCACGACGATGGAGTAATGATCATTCATTCATCTCTTCATCGCACCGACACTCCGTGACTGCAGGAGTTGACAGCTTTGCGAAAGCGCGTTTACAGAAACGGGTCTACCGCCTCATGCGAAGTCTTCTTTCACGCGCCACGCAGGTCGATCCGAGTTTCAGCGTTGGGCTCGGCTTGATCGTCATTCTGGCGGTGGCGGAGATCCTCGCCGCAACCTTTTACTACGTTGGCGGGGTTCGCGCTGCTCGAACATCGACACGGGCAATCACTGCAACTGTGGTCCGCCCTCCGGCTTCTGCCGCTTCTGCAACACCGGCACCGGTATCGCAGTCAGAGTTTTCGTGGAAGGCGGCGACCCCGGCCCCATCGCTGGTTGATCAGCTGCTGCGAGAAGGCGTCGAACTACGCGACCGGGGCGACACGACAAATGCGCTGGCCCGGTTGCAGGAAGCATTGGAAAGCGAGCCAAACAACGCAACAGTGCTCGAGGAAATAGCCAAGACCTATGAATCAATGCAACTCTTCGACCGTTCGAATGAGATGTGGCGCAAGCTTCAGGAAATGGGCCCGTCGGCTGGCGCGGCGTATGAATTGGCAGACCGGCGCTTGAAGCTGGGGGTGCCCACTCCAGCTCCAGCCGAAGCTGGTATGACGAGCGCGGTACTCGGGACCACCGCCTCACGCAAGGATGTTGCCGGCATCCCGGAGGGTTCCACCTTCGGGATTACCGAAGTCAAAACGACGGAAACGCCCGACCCCGACGCAGAGACTAACCTGACGCTCCGGATCGGCATAAGAAAACAGCCCAATACCGCAATTGATCACACCAAGGTGAAAATTCAGGTGTTCTTTTACGACACTGTGAATGACAAAGATATTAAGCTGACTGACGCTGACGTGAACTACGAATGGGTAACACCGAAGCACGATTGGACGGACACAAACCCGGAGATACTCTCTGTGAATTATCTGCGCCCGAAAATGAGGGGCGTCTCATCTGAGGCAGCACTTTCTGAGACGGCGTCAGCGGTCAAACCGGGACAGAAGAGTCGGACGACGAAGGCAGGTTCTTTGGCAGGAGCTGGTGAGCGAAGGTATTTGGGGTACAGGATTTTGGTTTATTACAATGATAAATTGCAAGCCGTTCAGGCGGAACCGGCACGGCTGCTGCAGCTTTTTCCTCCTACAGAGAGTACCTCGTCACCGTGATGTAATGCTCAGCATGCACCGCGACGCGACATCAGCAAACAACTGGTGCGACGGCGAGAGAATACAACAGGGAACGATTGCAGGTTGCGAGGGAACGCGGTGGCGAAGCTACCAAACCAGAACGGGCGCCAATTTTTTATGCTACCAATTGCGTTATTTTACCGTGTGATAAAATATATCCTGCTGGTTGCATGCGTTTTCCTCTTTGCGGTCACAGGAGAAGCGCAAATTCAGGTGGACCTGAAATTCAAGCGATTGCAGTACATCGCTTACGAGCCGGTGGTAGCCACACTTGCCATCACCAATCTGGCCGGACGCGATGTGGACCTTCACGATGCCGACGGGCAGTCGTGGTTTGGATTCGAGTTGACTGGAAGCGAAGGTCAGCCGATTCCGCCCATCGCCACAGATAACACGCAACCGCCCTTGAAAATTGAAGCCGGGCAAAAGGTCACACAGCGGATCAATCTCACTCCGCTTTATCCGGTGCAGGATTTCGGCACCTATCACGTTCGTGCGCACATTTATTTCGCGGATTTGGAAAAGTTTTTTTATTCGGGAACGCGGGTTTTCGAAGTGACCGATGCGCGGCCGATCTGGCAGCAGACAGTCGGAATTCCCGACGGCGTTGCCGCGCCTGGGAACGCGCGCACCTACGCGCTGCTCACAAACCGCTTTCCAGACCATACCTCTTTGTATGTACGCGTGCAGGACAGGGACAGCGGAACCGTCTATGCTACTTATTCGTTAGGCCGGACCATCGCTTTCGAGGAACCGCAGGCGGAAATCGATCGCGCGAATCAATTGCATGTTCTTCATTGCGCGGCGCCACGCGCCTGGTCCTATTCGCGCATTGGCTTGAACGGTGAACTGCTTGCGCACTCTTCTTTCATGGAAACAAAAACGCGCCCACGTCTTGTGCACGCCGCTAATGGCGACGTAGCGGTGCGCGGCGGTGTGATCGAGGCGCCAGCTGCGCAAACCGCACGCGGCACGACGCCGAAACTTTCGGACCGCCCGCCTGGGTTGCCCAAAGATGACCGGTAATGCCAACAAAATTTTGCCGATTGCGTCTATTTATTGCCGGTTTGTCGATTGTTATCCTGACCTGCGGCACTTCCTCCGCGGCACAGGCAAGCCGTGATTCTCAAAGCGGCGGCTCGTCCACGATTGTGGTGATCGATGCCGGCCATGGCGGTTTCGACCGCGGTGGTATTCCCGGCCAGAAGATCCCAGAAAAGGAGATGACGCTTGACGTCGCGCAGCGACTCAAAAGCGTTCTTACGGCCAATGGCTATCGCGTCGTCATGACCCGGGAGAGCGATGTCTTTGTCCCCTTGCCGACGCGGGTTGCGATCGCGAACTCGTATCGCAACGCTATTTTCGTTTGTATCCATTTCAACTCGACAAAACGCGCCGGTGCAGATGGCATCGAGACATATTTTTACAGCCGCGACAGCCTGCCGCTTGCCTCAGCCGTCCATTATTTTGTCGCAGGCGGCGCGCCTTCGCCGAATCGCGGAGTGCGGCGCCGCGGTTACTATGTTTTGCGAAAGACAAAGGTCCCGGCAGTACTCGTGGAGTGCGGCTTCCTTACCAACCCAACCGAAGCGGCATACGCCCAGAATGCTACCTACCAACAAAAACTCGCCGAAGAGATTGCTGCCGGAATCCGCGGGCGTTTTTCGGTGACCAGTGCCTTGAGCCCGACACGAGTGGCTACTGCCGAAAGTATTCCACTCCAATCGTACATCGATCAAACGAACGTGCGTGGCTCCGAGCGCTCTCGATCAAAACGTTCACACAAGAAACGCTCAAGCTCTAAGTCGTCGAAGAAGAAGAAATCATCGAAACCACTCGACTCCAAATCGAGCGCAACGCCGAAAGAGGGGGAGGGCTGATTGGACTCGCCAATTCTAACTTCGGCGCAAATGCGAGACGCGGAAAAGGCGGCTTTCGCGCGGGGCGTCGAAGTCGAAGCGTTAATGGATCAAGCAGGCGCGGGCGTCGCGCGAGCAGTCCGCAAATTTTTTCCCAGCCCTGGGACGTGCATCCTTTTCGCCGGAAAAGGTCATAACGCAGGCGATGCGCTGGTCGCCGCGCAATGCTTGCGACGCAGCGGATGGAAAATCGAAGTCCGCCTCGCCTTCAAAGAGAGCGATTGCAGCGGCCTCATGCGCAAAAAGCTGGAAAGCTTGCGTCGCAGGCCAACCGAGATTTTGGGTGCGCGACCACAGGAAGGTGTAGACTTCGGCATCACCCTTGTCGAGCTTTGGGCAGAGGTCGCCGATCAGTTGTCGGCTGCACAGGACGCAGTGGCGGAAGAAACATATCTGGGCAACGCTTCTCCAATCATCGTTCTCGATGGCTTGCTTGGGTTGGGCGCCAAACCGCCCCTCCGCGAACCCGTGCGCACAGCCTGCCGGCACATCAACGAGCTACGCCGGAAGAATGGCGCTTATGTTTTCGCGGTGGATCTTCCGACCGGTCTCGATGGCGAATCTGGCAAAGCCGATCGCGACTGCGTTATCGCGGATTTCACAGTCACGATCGGATTCGCAAAGCCGGGTCTGGTGGCGGATGGCGCGCTGAACCATGTGGGCAGGCTGGAGGTTGTGCCGCTGGAGCAGCTGCCACTGCAGGAAAAAAAAACAAAGGAAATCATCGCCAGCGCGCCGGCTTTTCGCGGCTTGCTCCCGAGACGTGAATACAGCGCATACAAAAATCAATTTGGTCGCATTGGTGTAGTAGCTGGCTCCAAGGGATTCGTCGGCGCAGCTCTGATGACGTCGCAGGGGGCGTTGCGAGCAGGCGCAGGTTTGGTCGAAGTTTTTGTTCCGGAAGAAATCTACGAGATCGTTGCCAGCGCCGCACCCATGGAAGCGATGGTGAAGCCGCTCCGGTTTTACCGCGATTTGCTCAAAGAAAAAACGGATGTCTGGGCCTTGGGACCTGGTCTTGGAAAATCACGTGCAGCTGAGGTTCTCGAACTGATTGAAAAAGCGAAGCAACCAATGGTGATTGATGCCGACGGGCTCAACATTTTGTCAGAAAAAACCTCAGTGCTCAGGCGTTGCAAAGGCGAACGGCTACTCACGCCGCATCCGGGCGAGATGAAACGCCTTTTCCCAAGCCAGAAAGAGCCGCGGGCTAAAACGGCTACGAAATTCTGTCACCGTTTTCCGGTAACACTTTTGTTAAAAGGCAGCCGAACGATTGTGGTGGAACGTGATCGCCCGTTGAGCTATAACACAACCGGCAATCCGGGAATGGCCACCGGCGGAATGGGCGATATTCTCACCGGTGTCTGCGCCGGTTTGGTGGGACAGGGTCTATCTCTTTACGATGCGGCGCGACTCGGCGCGTGGGTATGCGGGCGCGCCGCGGAGATCGCGATTTTCAATGACGGCCAAAGCGAGCAATCGTTATTGCCTTGCGATGTTCTCAATCATCTGGGCGATGCGTTTAATGAACTTAGAAGTTAAATGTTAAAAGAGTTACAATGTTACATCGGCACCGCTTTGACAATTTAACGATTCAACGATTTAAGATGGCGAAGCCATGAATCTTCAAACCGAAAAAACCGAGGAATACAAGGCGCCATCCACCGAGACCGCTTGGAGCCGGGTGAAAAAAGCACTTGGCCCAGTCGCAGTAGTTGGCGTCGTGATCGCAAAGTTCTTTGCGAAACTGAAGTTTGTTCTGCTGCCGCTCCTGAAATTCCTGCCTATCCTGCTCAAGTCGGGCGGCACCATGCTGCTGATGGTCTGGGTCTACACTCGGCTCTGGGGCTGGCAATTCGCGCTCGGATTTGTCCTGCTCTTGTTCGTGCACGAATCCGGTCATTTGCTCGTCGCCAAAAAATTCGGCCTCAAAGTCGGCGCGCCTGTTTTCATTCCGTTCATGGGCGCGTTCATTGCGCTCAAGGAAGCGCCGCGCAACGCTTGGATGGAGGCATGCGTGGGAATAGGCGGCCCAATGCTGGGCAGCTTTGGCGCATTGGTCTGCAACGCCTTGGGCGAAATGTTCGCCGCACCGCTGTTTATCGCGCTCGCCTGGTTTGGCTATTTTCTAAACCTTTTCAATCTGACGCCGGTAGGAATGCTGGATGGCGGACGCATCGTAACCGCGTTGTCTCGCTGGCTTTGGTTGCCCGGGTTCGCCCTGCTCCTTTGGTTCGGGTGGAAGTATCCGAATTTTATTGTCTGGTTGATCATACTTTTGTCGCTGCCCCGGATTTACTCGCTCTTCCGCAAACGAACGGAGGAAGAGCAACGGTACTTCGAAGTCACGCCATCGCACCGTTGGACAATGTCGATCTTGTACTTTGGTCTGATTGCGGTGTTGCTCTTTGGAATGCACGTGGCGCAGCAGGATCTAAACAAATACGGTGTGCGTTCCCACGGCCACGGACGAGACGCGATTGTGCAGTAATCAAGACGCTGTCGCCGCAAAGACTTTCTCCGGTTCGATCCCGATTCTTTTCAGGATCGACAGGAAACGTTTATCCGAACGAAGGGGTACGAATTCAGGCGCGATGCCAACGCTGTGCAACGATGACGAGCGCTGCTCACACGCGCGTTCGAGTTCGCGAATTGCGTCATCATGCGCTCCCAGTGCGACATGCACGTGCGCAATTGCATCGCCCGGCCGATAGCCCCAGCCCGCGATGGCCGCTTCGAGCGTTTGCAGCGCTTCCTTGCGGCGGTTCATGCGCGCATAGGTGATCGCCAGACCGAACCCTGGTCTGCCGGTGAAATCATGTGCCTTTTTATAAAGTGCAATCGCATCATCGAAGCGTCCCATCTCGCGATACAGCGCTGCCAGCGATGGCTCGCCATAATGGGCAAATGTCGGATCAAGCTGCAGCGCGCGTTCGCCTGCAGCAATCGCTTCGTCGTAAAGACCGAAATAACGGTAAAGCTCGCAGGCAAAGTTGCTGACCCAGAGTGAAGCCGGATCGATCTTCGACGTACGCTGCAGATAGGCCAGCGCTTTGTCGCGGTCGCCACGTGCAGCGTATAGCGCAGCGATGAAGTAATTCGACGGCGTCGAGTTCGGGTCTATCTCGACAGCGCGATTAAATTCCGCTTCGGCGCCATCGAGGTCCCAGTCGAGAA
>Ga0209690_1000321_pt1 | contig 25371 bp, 21 predicted proteins | sample GraSoiAngelo_150_FD_186164 | JGI IMG/M metagenome (GOLD analysis project Ga0209690, IMG submission 186164) | Grasslands soil microbial communities from the Angelo Coastal Reserve, California, USA - 14_1009_09_40cm (SPAdes) (version 2) | ecosystem: Environmental > Terrestrial > Soil > Grasslands ... | reverse complement strand
TGCTGCAACGCGAGCGTAATGTCAACGTTCGCCTGTCATACTACGTAATTTCAAAAACGCTAACCCTGGGAGTATTTGCGCTGATTCAATGCGTCCTCTTTGTCTTGATTGGTAATTACGTCCTGCAAATCCGCGGGATGTTTTGGATTTACCTGGGAATCATGCTCATGACGGCAATGGGCGGCGTGTCGCTTGGTCTGCTTATCTCTTCGCTCGTCGCCGATCCGAAAACGGCGGCCAACATCGTCCCGCTGGTGTTGATTCCGCAGATCATCATGGGTGGGGCGCTCATCAAATACGAGGACATGAACCGGAACCTCGCTCTCCTCTACGCGCTCTCGCATTGGTTCACTGAGCATCCCAGCAAAGAGCAGGAAAAGAAAATGGGGAGCAAGCTTGAGGTGCCATTTGTCTGTCAATTCATCGCCATGCGCTGGTCGTACGAAGAGATGATTGTCGCGCAAGCCAAGCTCAATCCATTGACGCAGCGGCAGGACCGAACGCAGCGTGAAATCGACCGCATTGTGGCGAAGCGTGACCAGACTCCCATAGACCGTAGGCGGCTGGAGGATCTGAAGGAAACGCTCGCTTTGCTTTCCGGGCTAGAGGCAAAATCCCCCCACGCGCTGGATCATTATCTCGGGTTGGTTGATCAGATTCTAGATCGCAAGCGGCCATTCGACCGTGCGCTTTTCAAGAACGCGACTGGCCAGATTACAGCCGAGCAAATTTATGTTAATCAGAAGGTCTCCGATCTGATCTCAAACGCCGAGATGGAGCAAAGCGATTATCGTCGCGGCAATCGGCCGAATGTCTTCTTTGGCGCACAGAAACGTTATTTCGGGATTAAGGTCGGCGTGTTTGCTTTCAACACGACTGTTCTGATTATATCGACACTTGGATTACTCACACTGCTCCATTGGATCTTGCGAAAACAACTCGAGGTGCGAAGGAGCTAGATGAAAATCCGAAATCCGAAAACGCGCCTGATTGTTGCCGCAAGCGACACGGATCCAGATATGCTGTACGCGACAAAGTTCTGGGCGCCCGATCCATTTATTTTCTTGGAACGGAACGGCAAGCGCACGCTCGTCTTAAGCGATTTGGAAATCGATCGAGGCCGCAAGCAGGCGAATGTAGACGAATTTGTCATGTTCAGCGAGCTCGAGCGCGAAGTGCAGGGAAAATCAAAGAAGACGCCACCCTATGAGAAAGTGCTCGCCCATTTTCTGCGAAAACGCGGTGTAAAATCGACAGTCGTTCCGGCCAATTTTCCGCTTCGCTACGCCGAGGAACTCGCCACGAATAAAATCCGTGTTTGTGCGACGAACGGACTTTTCTGGCCGGAACGCGAAGCGAAATCGAACAAGGAAATCGAGATGATGAGCCACGCCCTGCGAATTACCGAAGAAGGCCTCAAACGTGCGGTCGAGATTTTGAAAAGATCCAAGCCTGGTGCTGGAAAGCGATTACGCTGGCGCGCCAAAACGCTGACCTCCGAAGTGCTGCGCGCCGAAATCGATTCGGCAATCTTGCGCGCCGGTGGAATCCCGACTGGAACAATTGTTGCCGGCGGCGATCAGGGGTGCGATCCGCACGAGCGCGGCTTTGGTCCGCTCTACGCGAACTCGCTGATCATTCTTGACGTTTTTCCCCGCGACGCGAAGACCGGGTACTTCGGTGACATGACTCGTACCGTGCTGCGCGGGCGCGCGAGCCAAGCGCAGCGAAGACTTTGGGAGACAGTGAAAGCCGGGCAAGCGCTTGCTTTGAAGAAGATCAAGGCGGGAATCGATGGGATGACGATTCATAAAGCAATTCAGGAATTCTTCGCAGAGCGTGGTTTTCCGACGGAGGTGCGCAAAGGCCGGCGAGTTGGATTCTTTCATGGGACAGGCCATGGGCTTGGGCTCGAGATCCACGAGCATCCGCGGTTGCAAAAAGTCACGCTGAAAGATCGACAAGTACTAACGGTTGAGCCCGGATTGTACTATCCCGGATTAGGCGGCACGCGTTTGGAAGACGTGATTTTGGTTACGAAAACCGGTTGCAGAATTCTGTCGCGGTTTCCGAAGCAGTTGGAGATTTAGCGGTAATTAGTAGGGTCGGCGCGCTGCGCCGACCGGACATCGCAGCGCGATGTCCCTACCAAAATAGGCGGTTGAGAAACGGCCGCTCCTTGAACGAAGTGCATTATTACGCGTCTAATTGTTCCAGCGGTAAAGTGACAATTGGCTTGGAAGCATTAAATTGGGGCAAGTATGTTTTATCCTTACGGTTTCGGCGGTTCCAGTTGGCTGCTTTATATAGGTGTGCCGTTGATCATTGGGATTTGGGCGCAGATTCGGGTGAGCAGCGCGTTCCGAAAATGGGGCGAGGTGCGGGCCAGCTCAAACATTACCGGCGCCGAGTGCGCCCGCGAAATCCTACAGGCGGCACAAATTCACGATGTGGATGTTGTCGAGACGAACGATTTTCTCGGTGATCATTACGACCCGACCAGCAAAAAGCTTTGCCTTTCGAGCAATGTTTATCATACGCCCTCGGTCGCAGCACTCGGCATCGCCGCGCATGAGACCGGTCACGCTATTCAACACGCCAAAGCTTACGCGCCGCTCAAGGCGCGCATGGCGATTGTGCCGGTGACAATGATCGCATCGCAAATGCTGCCCTTTGTGATTATCGGCGGGCTGTTTTTTCACCTCACCGGTCTGATTACGCTCGGCATTTATTGTTATCTGATTCTACTGGTCTTCCAATTGATCACACTGCCGGTGGAGTTCGACGCCTCGCGGCGCGCAAAAATCATTTTGCAGCAAATGGGAATCGTGCAGGCGGGTCGCGAAGTTGCCGGTGTGAACAACGTGCTGAACGCGGCCGCGCTCACTTACGTGGCAGCATTTATCGCGGCGTTGGGCAACTTGCTTTGGCTGCTTTCAATCCGCGACCGGCGTTGATCGATCGCGCCGTTGAAGAAAAATGAACCCCTCGGTTGCGTTACCGGCTCGGCGGATTTCCGATTTGTTATCGTCCGGTCTCGGCGCTCGTGCTAAATCTACGCATCGGGCAATGGACAAGCCGAGAACCGAAGACCAGGAGTTGGTAAGGCGTACGCAATCAGGCGATGCCAGCGCGTTCGATCACCTCGTTATCAAATACACGCCGCGCCTTTACGGCTTGGTTTACAACATGACGTCCAATCACGAGGACACGAATGATCTTTTGCAGGATATTTTTTCCAAAGCCTACAAAGCGATCCGCGGTTTTCGTGGCAAATCGTCCTTTTACACGTGGATCCATTCCATCGCGGTGAATATGACGCTGAATTTTCTCAAGAAGCGCGGCCGGCGTTTTCAACTGAGCCTGGATGACGTGGATGCGAGCATTCAAAACGACAGGGAATTTCTGGAAGCGACGGCGACGAGCAGTCCAGTGCGGGAAGCAGACCTGTCTGAACTGCAGCGAAGATTGAACGAGGCCATGATGAAATTGTCTGATGAACACAGAGCCGTGGTCACCATGTTTCATGTTCAAGGGATGCCCCACGCGGAGATCAGTAAAATCTTGCGCGTTTCGGAGGGAACGGTACGTTCGAGGCTCTTCTACGCGAATCGGCAGCTGCAAAATTATCTCGACGAATTTCGGAAAAATCCTGTTTCTTAGCCCCCGCTGCAATGAACGAATTTAACGACAACGAAATCGCGAGGCTGCTTCGGTTGAAGCGCTACGAGCAACCGCCGCCTGGTTATTTCGAAAATTTTCTGCACGAATTTCATCGCCGGCAGCGCGATGAATTACTCCGGCAGCCGCTTTGGCGGATCTGCTTGGAACGCGCTCGCGACTTCATGTTCCGACTGGATGTTCGTTCTCTGGCATCTTATCCAGCGGCCATCGCCGCGGTCGTGGTTTGTGCCGCAGTCATTTCATTGAAGATTTATCAGGAACCGGAGACTGCTCAGGTCGCTCTCCAAAGTCCGCCGGCCTTATCTGCGCCAGCGGATGCCGACGGAGAATTGACGCTTGCATCTCCGGTCGCCACGCGGATTTTCAGGACGCAGCCGCTTCGCAGTTTTGATGAAAGCGCCCAGACTCACCGAGCCGCCGTCCCCCCACGCTACGTGCTCGATAGCGTCCCCGTGAGTTATGAGCCGACTTTCAGATTTTAGTCGCGCGCCGGAGTTCCCTTTCCGGTTTCAGTTCAGGCCGATATTCAGCCTCGGCCTCGCGTTCAGCCTTTTCTTCGCGACGGTCTCCTTGGTTTACGCTCAAGAGCAATCCGCCACCGCAGTTAGCCATCAGGTTAAAGAGATCTTTGAGCATGCCGCCAAGGCGGTGGTCAAGATTCACGGTGTCGATGAGCACTGCGAGATTTCCGGCACCGGATTCTTTATTGATCCTACAGGAACGCTTTACACAGCATACACCGTTGGCGGTGAAGCGGGAAATTTCACAATTGAATTTAACGGCAAGAAATATCCAGCCCGCCAGCTTTTGGCGGATATCCGCAGCGGCACGGCGATGTTGAAAATAGACGCCGTAACTCCCGCGATGACGATCGGAAAATCGGAGGAACTGGAGGTGGCAACCCCAGTCGTCGCCATTGGTTATCCATTGGATTTGCCGGAAACGCCGAATTTCGGAATGGTCGCGGGGTTCGACCACAAATATCTGGGCCGCTATTTTTCGACTACGCACTTGCGTCTGAATCTGCCGACGCAGCGCGGAGAGGCGGGCGCGCCGTTACTTAACATGAAGGGCGAAGTGGTTGGCATCGTCGTCAGCAGTCTCGAAAACAATTCGGCGTGTTATGCCGTTCCAATCGAAGCGGCAGAGAAAATCCGCGGCGACTTTGTCCGTTTTGGCGAGGCCCGGCACGGGTGGGTCGGCATCAATGTTTCCGAGGCGCCGAAGCCAGTGGAAGGCTCACGAGCGGAAATGACGCAGATCATGGAAGGGACTCCAGCGGCCGGTTCCGGGATAAAACCAGGCGACATTCTCCTGCAAGTGGGACGGAAAAAAGTCACTGAACCCGAAGATGTACTGGATGCCTCATTTTTCATCACCGCCGGCGACGTTGTCCCGATCACCGTGTTGCGTGGGAATCAAAAGCTGACCTTTAACGTGCGGGCCGGGTTTCATCCAGCCAGTCAGCACGGAGTATTAATCGCTTCGCCTGCCTCGCCGACGATTAATCAGGCGATTCCGCTCAAGCTTGACTCCGAGGCGCAGCGCACGCCTTAGTGCCAAGACGCATTCAGCGCGCCAACATTTTCCGAAACTCTGCTTCGTCGAGAATACGAATGCCGAGATGTTTCGCCTTGTCGAACTTGCTCCCTGGCTGGGCGCCCGCGAGCACGTAATCGGTTTTCTTGCTCACGCTGCTACTGACGCGTCCGCCCAGTGCTTCGATCTTCTGCGTTGCTTCTTCCCGGGTCATCGATGGCAGCACTCCAGTGAGGACAAAAGTCTTGCCGGTCAGCGGTAGTTCCGCCGCTTTTTGAACCGAGGCTCTTTCGCTCTTCGGCGTAATTCCCAATTGCTTTAGCCGTTGCAGAATTTTCCGGCCGATCGCCGAGGCGAAGAAATCTAGAACGCTTTGTGCGACTGCCGGGCCTACCTCGGTGACAATGTCGTGCTTCTTTTCGGCTTTGCTCTTCGATTGCTTCGCGAAACCCGCTTTGATTAGCCGCTCGGCGATTTCTTTCGCGTCTTCTTTTTGTTCCCGCTTCTCGTGATACTCCAAAACGCCACCGAGCAACTGCGAATGAGCCACGTCGTCGATGTTGTCGTGGAAACGAGCGAGCTGCATTGCAGTGGTTTTCCCAACATCGGGAATCGCGAGAGCGAAAAGCCAGCGCGAAAGCGGCAAGGTCCTGGCGCGTTCGATCGCGTTAATTGCTTTGGTCGCGTTTTTCTGGCCAAAAACACGCGGCGCTTCCTCGGTGCCGAGATTCAATTTCGCCAATTGCTCGACCTTTAGCTCGAAAAGATCGAGTGGCTCGCGCACCAGACCGCGTTCGACCAGCTTATCCGCCACAATTCCACCCACAGTTTCAATGTCGAGCGCATCGCGCGCGGCGAAAAATTCCGTGCGCCGCGTTGTCTGTGCTGAGCAGTGAAGATTTTCACAGCGCCATGCGACGAACTCCGGGTCGCGCCGGATTGGCCCGCCGCAGACTGGACATTTGCTATCGATGTGTTTGGCAAAATCGAAGGGCTTCGCATCGCGCGAACGCTTCGATTTCACAACTGCGACCACCGCGGGAATTACTTCGCCTGCTTTTTCGATGACCACCGTATCGCCGATTCGGATATCTTTGCGTTTGATTTCGTCGTCATTGTGCAATGTCGCGCGGCCAACGGTGCTCCCGCTCACTAACACCGGCTCCAGCACTGCTACCGGCGTAAGAATTCCAGTGCGCCCGACCTGAATCACGATGTCATTCAAGCGCGTCTCCACGCGTTCGCCCTCGTATTTGTAAGCGATAGCCCACCGTGGCGATTTCGCGGTGAAGCCGAGGCGCTCGCGTTGTGCAAACGAATTCACTTTTACTACCGCGCCGTCGGTTTGATAAGCGAACTTGTGACGGATGCCGTCCAGTTCGTGAATTGCGCCCAGAATTTCTTCGACTGACTGAGCCACCCACCAACGTTCGGTGGCCGGCAAGCCCAGCTTCTTGAGCAGCGGAAAAATTTCCGAGTGAACATCAACGTCCACTCCCTCGGTCGCCCCAGTTCCGTACAAGACAACACCAAGCGGACGTTCCGCCACGATCGCCGGATCGAGTTGCTTGAGGGAACCAGCTGCGGCGTTGCGCGGATTTGCAAATAGCGGCAGGCCTTGCTTCTTGCGTTCGTCATTGAGTTTTTCGAAGCCTTTCCTGTCCATGTAAACTTCGCCGCGCACCTCCAGAAGTTTCGGCGCGGCATCGCGCAGGCGTTCCGGCACCGAGCGGATCGTTCGGATATTTTGAGTGACGTTATCGCCCACGTTTGCGTCCCCGCGTGTTGCCGCCTGACGCAGCTTACCGTTTTCGTAAATGAGCGAAACCGCAACGCCGTCCACCTTTGGCTCGATAACCACCGGAATCCTCTCATTTGGCAAAAGACGAGTGATCCGTTTGTAAAAATTTGCCACTTCCTCTTCTGAGTAAGTGTTGTCGAGGCTCAGCATCGGGATGAGATGCGAGACCTGCTCGAACGCTTTCAGCGGTTTGCCGCCCACGCGCTGGGTGGGTGAGTCCGGTGTAACAAGATCGGGGAACTGCGTCTCCAAATCGAACAGTTGCTTGTAAAGCCTGTCGTAATCGCGGTCACTGATGAGCGGCGCGGCTTCCTCGTAGTAGAGCCGGTCGTGCTTGCGGATTTCTTCCCGCAGCTGCGCAATGCGCTTGGCAGCTTGCTTTTCGTCCGTTGCCATGTTGCATCATACTGGCAGACAAAATTCTCGGCAAAGGGTAGGGACGCCGCGCTGCGGCGTCCGTCGGCGCAGCGCGCCGACCCTACCAGGCTTTCAATTTTCCGGGAAAACCGTTAAGCATAATAAGTCGTGGAACCGGGCGAACGAATCCTTGGCGTCGAAGGCGGCGGCACGAAGACCGCCTGGGCGCTGCTAGAAACTGTAGATGTCGGTGATGCCGGGCCGCAATTCCGCATTCTCGACCAAGGAAAATTGCCTCGATCTAACTTTCGTCTTATTACGCGGGAACGTTTGCGCGCGATTCTTTACGAATTGCCGAAGGAGGTCGACCGGGTCGGAATTTTTCTGGCAGGTTGCGGCGCGGGAGAAGATCAACAATCGCTCTCTCGTCTTTGCGCCGACATTTGGCCGGCCGCGAAAATTGTCACTGGGAACGATCGCGATTCCGGGCTGGCCGCGGCGCTCGGACACGGCGACGGGATCGTCGTCAATGCCGGGAGCGGCTCGTCTGTCACTGGGCGACGCGGCGATAAGATCGAGAAGGCCGGCGGTTGGGGACACATTCTTGGAGACGCTGGCGGCGGCTATTTTCTCGTCATTCAGGCGCTGCGTCTTATTTTGCGCGAATACGATCGGCATCGCGGCGAAGCGGCATTCACCGCAAAAATTCTGCGCGCGCTTTCCTTGAACAATCTCGACGAACTCGTTCGCTGGGCGCAGACGGCAGATAAGATGGACATCGCAATGCTCGCCTCGGTCGTATTTGAAGCCGCGGCGGGCGGCGATGCGCGGGTAATGGAGATTATCGAAGAAGGCGCGCGTGTTCTCTGTGAATACACCGAGGCCGTCGCATCCAGTCTGCATCTGCTCGCGCCAAAAGTTGTGCTGATGGGTGGCCTTTTTCATCGTGACTCGATCTATACCCACGCATTTCGACGCAGACTGAAGAAGAATCTTCCCGATGCTCGCGTCGCGACTGCGGAGCGGCCTCCCGAACTTGGCGCGGCATGGCTTGCAGCGGATCTTGGCGATCACGTCACGTTTCACTCGAAGCTGTCTCAGAACGAAATCGACAATCTGGCTGCCGCGGTTACCGAACAGCGCAATCCGCGCTCGGAGAATCTGGAAAGGATGAGCGCGCGAGAACTGGTCGAACTTTTTGTTGAGGAAGAAAAATTAGTGCAGGACGCGTTGCGCGGAGCGATTGCCGACCTGACGCGCGCAGCTGAAATTGTGACCGAATCGCTGCGAAATGGCGGCCGCTTGTTTTATGTCGGCGCCGGCAGCAGCGGGCGCATTGGGGTTCTCGATGCGAGCGAGATCCCGCCGACCTTTGGCGCGTCGCCTGATCTTGTACAGGGACTGATCGCCGGCGGTGTGACTGCGCTTTATCGCAGTGTCGAAGGTACGGAAGACGCGGAAAGCGCCGGCGCGTTGGCCGTGGATGAAAGGGGAATTAAAAATAGCGATGCCGTGATTGGTATCACCGCCAGCGGACGAACGCCTTTTGTTCTCGGTGCGCTGGCGCGGGCAAAGTCGTTAGGCGCAAAGACGATTCTGCTCACGTGCAATCCGGCAGCGAGCGCTGTTGTGGCAGGCGTGTCGCCCGCAGAGCATGGGACTGCGTCCGATGCGCAAGAGAATGTGGTTGTCGATTTTGTAATTAAACTCGTGGTCGGACCGGAACTTCTCACCGGATCAACAAGGTTGAAGGCGGGCACGGTGACAAAAGTTGCGCTAAACATCATCAGTACCCGCGCGATGGTTGCGCTCGGCAAAGTGCGCAGCAACTTGATGACCGATCTTCATACATCCAGCGGGAAATTACGCGATCGCGCCGTTCGAGTGGTCGCCGAGTTGGCAAGCTGCGATTACGACTCCGCGCGTAACATGCTTGAAGCAAACGGCTGGAATTTGAGATCAGTCGTGGACAAGTTGTCGTAGCCACAACTCTGTGAGCCATCCCCTAACAAGCTTCAGTTTCGGCCTGACGACCACACAGCGGTGGCTCCAGAGGATTTCTCGGCAGCAGGTAGAAATTTTTGACCCGATAAGCGCAACGGAACCGTCCGGCACGAAGCAATGTAAGACTCAACCGAAAGGAACCCTATGCTCTGGACAATATTTGTAATCTTGCTGGTGCTCTGGCTGCTTGGATTGGTCAGCTCCTACACTTTGGGCGGATTCATTCATATCCTGCTCGTCATTGCGATTGTAGTGCTGATTATCAATTTGATCCAAGGCCGCCGGCCGTTGTAAGCTGACTACGATGAAACCGGCCGCGATCGTCGGTATTATTCTCATCATCATCGGCATCATCGGCTTTGCTTACGGCGGTCTAGGTTGGACGACAGAGAAGAAAGACGCGCAACTAGGCCCACTTGAAATTACTCACAAGGAGAGTCACGGAATCGCTTTTCCGCCGATCGCGAGCGGAATTTGTCTCGCCGGTGGAATAATCCTTTTGATCGTCGGCAGCCGAAAAGGCTGATGGCGTCTAACCATTCTCCGCCTTGATTACGGCGAAAGTTTTGCTGCCTTTGCGGTCGAGATAGAGAAGGACGCCGCGTCTCGGATCAGCTTTAGTGAGCGCCTCGCGGAATGATTGCACGTTCGTGACCGGTTTGCTGTCCACTTCAGTGATGACATCCTCACGCTGAATGTCCTGTTGCGCGGCAAGGCTGTTGTCCTCCACGTCCGTCACGATGACACCTTGCTGAACCGCGAGATGCAGACGTTCAGCAACTTCCTTCGTCAATTCCTGCACCTGTAATCCAAACTTGCCAACATCCTCCTGTTTCGGTTGAGCCGGTTGGATCGGCTCGTTTGACGCGCGCGAGATCTCGCTAGGCAACTCGCCAGTCTTAACCGACACCTTTATGGTCTGCCCTTTGCGCCAAACGCTCAGCTCGACACTTTGGCCGACCTTCTTCTTCAAAATCTCATGCTGAAGCTGCGAGTCGGTTTCGACCGGCGTTCCATCGACATGTGTAATCACATCGAAGGGCCGCAAGTCGCTTCTGTAAGCAGGCGTATCGGCTTCAATTGTGCGCACCACAACGCCTTTGTCGGCGCCCTTGAGCAAATCGCGGATTGACGGGTCGTCTCCGAGGGTTTCGATGCGAATGCCGAGCCATGGGCGTACGATCTTGTGACCGGCGATAAGCTCCGCGCCGATCTCTTTTGCCATGTTACTTGGAATGGCGAAGCCGAGCCCGCGATTCATGCCATTGATCAGAGTGTTCATTCCAATCACCTTGCCATCGATGTCACACAGCGGGCCGCCGCTGTTGCCAGGATTGATCGACGCATCGGTCTGCAAGTAGTCGGAAATGGAGTAGCCGCCGGTCTGGAGCAATTTGCTGCGGCCTTTGCCGCTGACCACTCCGTAAGTGAAAGTGTAGTCGAGCTTGAACGGTGCACCGATCGCGAATGCAAATTGGCCTACGCGCACGGCATCGCTGTCGCCTAGCTGGACGACCGGCAAATCCTTTGCGTCAATCTTAATGACGGCGATATCAGTCTTTTCATCGGTCCCCACCACCTTCGCCGCAAAGTCGCGGCCATCTCTCAATTTCACGTCGATTTTGTCTGCGCCCTCGACCACGTGAAAGTTCGTGAAGATGTAACCATCTGGTCTAACAATGAAACCGGAGCCTTCGCTTTGGATCGGCCGAAGGTCGTTTGGGTTACGCCGCTGACTGTTTTCATCCGGCGGCCCTTGGAAGAACAGGTCGTCGAGTGGCGAACTCTCGCCTCCGTCGTTTTTCTTTGAAATCTCAATAATGACGACGCTTGGCGCCACGACCTCGAAAACTTTCGCAAATGCATTGTTCAATTGGTGAACCACATCCTTGCCCGCCTCCGCCGCGGCAGCAGGAACGGCAGGCGTCGGGGCGACCTCGGGTTGCGCCGCAAACGATGTAATAATTGCAGCGCACAAAATCAAAATGGATAAACGCATTGGTTCGAACTTGGACAGCATTGAACATGCAATGTTCAACTGGCCGCGTCCAACGCCACGTTGCCCAAAGCTGGCCTCGCAGTTCAATCGTGCCTCTGTTAGATTACTGTACAGAGCGGATATGCTTTTCGACCAAGCCTTGCATATGCGTGCGTCCACAAGGCGAATCGTCTTTCAGGCGGCCGTCGTATTTTTAATACTCCTTTGGGCGACAGCGATTGCACCCGAGCCTCCCGCCCGCATCTCAATCTCACCGCGCGACCTGGTTCGCGCTGTCACGATTGGCCGCAGCTCTCTTATCGACTTGTGCCTGATCGAACAGGTCGATCCCAACGGGCGCGACACTCACGGGCGGACGCCATTGCTGATCGCGACGTCGCGGCAGGATTGGAAGACAGCCCGGCGGCTCATCGATGCTGGCGCACTCGTCGACCACGCCGACGAAAAAGGTTTTACGCCCCTAATGGCAGCAGCAATGCACGGTAATCTGGAGATGTTCCGCGCGTTTCTTGCACGCCTAACCAATCTTCACGCCGAAGCTCGGTGTAAGGATGGCCGCGATCTCTTGGGAATGGCTCTCGATGGCGGGAACCCGGAGATCATCAGAACCGTAACGGAGCGCCTACCGCTCATGCCGCAGTGGAGAACCAGCACGCGGCGCGCTCTTGAAGCGGCCCTGCTTGCGGGAAACAAGGATCAAATCCGATTGCTGCTGGGTAAACATGCAGCTCCTCCGACCCCTGAAGGTAAAAGGGTGCCGCTGGTCGCCTATGCCATCGCAAAAAACGACGCGCCCCTTTTTAGCACTCTGATGGCCTGTGGCGCCGATCCCAACACCGTTTTGGCGACGCGCTGCGACAAGGAGTTCCTGGCGTTGCTCCCGTCAAAATCCCTTCGCAGTTATATCGAAGAAGACAGGAATGTGACCGTGCTGATGCTGGCTGCCGGTCTCGGGCAGGAGGGTTATGTGCGCGCTCTGCTGGGTGCCGGCGCCGACCGGACCCGCGCTACAAGACACGACAAAATGCTTGCGTTATACATTGCCGCCGAGACGGGCCAGTGGCGGTGCACGCAAATCCTTCTCGGCGGCGGCCCTTCGCCAGATGAGCTGCGCATCGAAATTTCCCTCGCTTCGCAACGCGTGGCCCTTATCAAGAACGGCGTGCCGATGTTCCGCACCGAATGCTCGACTGGCCGGAGAGGTTACTCCACACGGAGCGGTGAGTTTGTGATCACGGGCAAGGAACGGAACCATCGTTCCACGATCTACCACGTGGACATGCCGTATTTTATGCGCCTGAGTTGCCTCGATTTCGGGATGCACGCAGGAATGGTCCCAAATTATCCAGCCTCTCACGGCTGCATTCGGCTCCCTCCGGAGGCTGCCCGCAAATTTTTCTCCGAAATCCCGATCGGCACGCTGGTAACAGTGAAATAGCGGCGATTGTTCGCCGGGAATCAACGTGCGCGTTCTTTTTCTCTTCGCTCCCGGTGCAGGGGCGCCGTCGTCTCATCCTTGGATGCGAAATTGGAGAGCTCGCCTGGGCGAGATAGGAAACGTCGAAACTTTCGATTACGACTACATACGCGAAGGCCGGAAACGCCCCGATCGCTTGCCGCAGTTGATTGCTGCGCATCTGGAAGCACTGAGCAAAGCAAAGGAACAACATCCGTCTGAACGGACGATCCTCGCTGGCAAAAGCATGGGTAGTCGCATCGGATGCCATGTGTCGCTCGAAGAGAAAGTGGACGGTCTCATTTGTCTTGGGTACCCGCTCTGCGCGATGGGCGATCGGTCTAAACTTCGCGATGAAATCTTGCGCGTCCTGACCACACCGATCTTGTTTGTACAGGGGACGCGCGATTCACTTTGTCCATTGGATCTTTTGGAGCGCGTTCGCAGCGAAATGAAAGCGCCGAACTTTTTGCATATCGTCGAAGGCGGCGACCATTCGTTGCGCGTCCCCAAGCGCCAACTTCAAGCGGCAGGCGAAACCCAGAACGAGGTCGATCAACGAATCCTCCAAGCTATTTCCGGTTTCGTTGACCAATCAAATTTGTTGTAGTCGCTCCCACTGCCTGCGGCTTTTGATTTGAACCACACTCCTACTGCGGCGGCACCAGAATAATCCGGGCAAACTTCCGCTGGCCCGATCTTTTCAGGATATTTGACGCAAGCTTTCGCTTACGAAAATAAATGGGATACCGCCGCAAGGATGCCGGCGCACGAAGCCTTAGTATGCCGAGGTCGGCGGTCGGAGAAAGGCGACGTATCCTGATTGTTGATGACGACTGGGACAGCACCCATGTGATCAAAATCCTTCTCGAAAAGATCGGCCGCTATCTTGTGCTCGAAGAGCACGACGCCACCAAGGCTCATCAGAGTGCTCGGATTTTCAGGCCGGATCTGATCTTGCTCGACATAGTGATGCCAGAGAGAGACGGAGGCGAAATAGCGGCACAGATCCAGGCCGATCCGGAATTGCAGAGAACGCCGATCATCTTTCTCACGGCGCTGGTCACAAGAGCTGAGGTAAACTCTGGTCTCCAGATCCAAGGGCATCCATTTCTCGCCAAGCCGATCAGTATCCCCGAGTTGATCGACGGGATTGAAGAAAATTTACCCGCGCATGATGTGTTTTAACGCCATACGTAGCGATCGTCCACTCTTCTATTCTCGAAGCGCGGGAAGCGTATTCGTCAATTGCAGAGCGGCATGGTTGAGATACGCCTGGAATTTGGACTTAAAAAATCCATGACGGTCTGAGGGAGGTGAAGATGGACTTTGAGGAATTCCAAAACCAATCGCGACTTTATGTCATTGGCGCACTGGAGCCTGAAGAATTGGAGGAATTTGAGAGAGAACGCAAAAACTCCGGCAAAAAGGCGGAAGATTTCATCACACAATGTTACTTATTACATGAAGCATTCGCGCTTAGTTTGCGCCCGGAGAAAGCTTCCGCCGCAATCAAAGAACGGCTCACGTCGATGGTGCAAAAACGGAAACAGGTGACACATGCCCGAAATGCAGCGGGTGTTCCTTGATGACTGCGGCCACTAAATAACGCCGACAGGATCAATCGCGTTGCCCGCTTCGTCAGATACGCGAATCACAGTACTTCTTCGAGCGGGCGCAATTACCGATGAAATGAAATGGCGACCCTAACGGGATTCGAACCCGTGTTACCGCCGTGAAAGGGCGGTGTCCTGGGCCTCTAGACGATAGGGTCGCAAAAGCGGGGCAATATCGAATTGCCGCTGTTCCACGCAAGGCAAATTGCCAGCGAAACCGTGTTCGTCTTCTTACCTTTGCTGTTGCTTCGATTGAAGCTCGGCGATCAATGCCGCGGCACGGGCCGTCGCGCCGCGGTGCTGGTTTAACACTTCACGCGCGTTCTGGACGAGCCGCTGGCGGGCTTGACCGTCGCGCAGGAGCTTACCTAGGGCTTGTTCAAGTGAGTCAACGTCGCTAACCTGGATTGCGCCATCTTTCGAGACGAGCGTTTTAGCAAGCGTCGCGAAGTTTTCCATGTGCGGACCAAATATGACCGGTTTGCCGACTATGATCGGCTCCACCGGATTTTGTCCACCTTGCGCGGTTAGGCTCTTCCCCATAAACACAACGGTAGCAATCCCGTACCAGCGTTGAAGCTCACCAGTTCTGTCGAGAAGTACGCAGTCCGGATTTGTTTCGCTGTGACTCGCCGCTTCGCTGACCAACCCGACCTGTAGCGATAAAGCCTGAAGTTGCGCTCGGATTTCTCGCACGCGTTCCACATGGCGTGGCGCAATGAACAGACACAGCGACGGAAACTTCTGACGCAACCGCAGAAAAACTTTGCCGAGAAGTTCCTCTTCACCGCGATGAGTGCTGCCCCCAAAGAGCACGGGCGGCTCCGGCTTCACAGCTAAATGGTCGATTCCTTGAACGTCCGCATTACTATCAATATCAGCGGGATCGTATTTGATGCTGCCAGTATGCCAAATCCGGCTGCGTTCGACACCGAGTCGGTGCCATCGATCGGCATCCTCCAGTTCTTGCACGCAAACCAAATCGAGAAGCCGGAATGTTGGTGCGACGAAAAATCGAAATCGGCGAAATCTTCGCTCAGACCGTGGCGATAACCGCGCATTGACCAGCACAAGCGGAATGCGGCGCGCATGCGCTTCGGCGGCGAGATTTGGCCAAATCTCAGCTTCCACGAGAATAATCCTTGCCGGACGAATGACAGAAAACGCACGTCGCATGACCGGCCAGAAATCGAGCGGCGTGTACAGGACTTGGATCCAAGGCGGAGCGTTTTTGTTTGCCAAAGCAAATCCGGTTGTGGTCGTCGTGGTTAACACACAATGCACATCAGGTTCGAGCGTTCGCAGCTGCTGGGCCAGCTTGAGGGCGATCATGACTTCGCCCACGCTGACCGCATGAAACCATGTCGATCTTTGCTTTGCCAGACGCACCCGCAGTTCGCGATCGTAAATTCCCAGACGCTGTCCAAATTTTTCGCGATAACCGCCGCGCCGGACCATTTTAAGAAAATATCCGGGCAGAAAGCATGCAAGCCCGAGCGGCCAGAGCAAATTGTAGAGAAAGCGAATCACTGCTGGATGGTGGATTTCTGATTTCGGACTGCGGATAGAAAGAGGATTTCGGTAGCGCCGTATGCTTTCTGACGGACCACACGCCAAAGCTTCATTTCAGAAAGAGCTTCAGCAGACCGCTTTTCTAAAATGAAAACTCCATCCGGCTCGAGCAGTTGCACCAGCGCTTTGTTTGTCAGGAGCGTTCCGGTGAAGCGCTCACCAGATTTTATTTTCTCATACGGCGGATCGGCAAAGACGACGTGGAATTTTGCAATGCCGGAAGAGATCCGGAGGAAATCGAAAACGTCCTGCCGTCGAACGCACCCTTCTAATCGTGTTTTGGCGAGATTTTTCTGGATGACTTCAATTGACTGTCGATCTTCTTCTACAAAGAGAACCGAAGACGCGCCCCGGCTGAGCGCTTCAATTCCCAGCGCGCCGCTCCCGGCGAAAAGATCGAGAACGCTCGCGCCGATGATTGTATCGCCCAGACTGGAAAAGATGGCGGCTTTGACCCGGTCCATTGTCGGTCGAACACCGCGCTTTGAAACTGCCAGGCGGACGCCGCCGGCGCTGCCGGCGATCACTCTCATGGTGATGACACTGGCGTTGCCGCGGGCTGCTGCGGCGGCTCTTCCGGGGCAGCAGAAGGCGAGGCGGCGGCCGGGGGCAGCTCTTCGGTACGTTTCTTTTTCTTCTTTGATCGTTCTGTTTTTCCGCCGCCAAACAAGCTATTAATCATACTGCTGAGATCGCGGCCGACCAGCCTATCCATCAAATTTGTGCTCGGTCGATCGATGCTGCCGCCCACCTGAAAATCGAGAGCAAAATAACCTGGCTCATTGATTGGTTGAAAATTCTGGCGAATGGCTTTGAAAAGCTGGCTGCGAATTCTTTCGTTGATCGCGAGCTGAGAGTCGAGTTTCAGCTTGCCGTTAAACCCGACCGCACCCGATGCCGAGAGGCGAATATTCGGCGAACGCAAGATCAGTTCGTCGATCGTCACCAGCCCAGGGCTCACATGGTATTTTGCCTGGGCCTGCTCAAGATGGAGCTCCCTTAGCTCTTCGATCTGGAGGATCTCTCCAAGCAACACAAGCAGGCTATATTGCTGTACCCGCCCATCACGGAGGAAAATCTCGCCTTTTCCAATCAGCGCATCGGGATCGGCGGTTTTCCCAGAAGCTTCGAAATTTCCCTCCAGTTTGCCCTGCACCATTCCTTTCGGGCCGCCCGCGTCCGCGACAATCTGATCGGCCAGCACATTGCGAAACGTCACCCTGGTAGTGAAGGGGGAATCCTCGGCTTCCGGTTGCATGGCAAAATAGCCGTTGATCTCGCCGCTCCCCGCGCGCGCGGATATTTTCGAAAGCTCCAGCACATCGGGTTCGTAGCGAAGCGGAGATTGCAGTTGCTCCAGAAAAAAGCGGTCCCGTAACGAAATTTTTGCGACCTTTGCATCACCATGAAGCGCCGCGGCGCTGCGTATGCTGGTACGAAAATCCACGCCCGTAAAACTCGCGAGCATTGCACCGGAGCGATCGAGAAAGTTGAAATTGCCGTCCTTAATACTGACACGTTGAACCTCCGGAGCCATCGCTAACCTCGGTTGCCGTTTCGGGAATTGATCTACCGTCGCTCGAGCTGGGGAGGGAAGATAAGGTGGCGTGGAGGCGGTGGCAGGAGAGGCAGCCTGCCGGGCGGGCTCGCCTGCCGCCGGCAACTCGGAGATACTTGGCACCTGGTTTCCCGAAACAGTCGGCCCTTGTTTTTCTCGTGAACCGGGCAATCTCCATTGTCCTTTCGCGTCTTGCAGCCAGACTATGTTTGGATTGACGAGCGAGACTTCTTTGATCACGAGGCGTCGCGAAAAGAGCGAGAGGAAACGAACACGCAGACGAAATGTTCTTGCTTCAAGGAAATGACTTGGGCTCGCCGCCGAGGTCTGGGCAATTGTAATGCCGCTCAGTTCGAGTCCGCCCCACGGCGTCACGCTCATGCGGCGAATCTCCAGCGCGGTGCCGAGCCGGCGACTCAATTCCTGCTGAATCTTCGCTTGTGTGCCCTGCGATTGCACATACAGGTTCACGCCGATCAAGACAATCGCGCCGAGCGCAATCACGACCCCTAAAACAATCAATGCAATCCGGCGCAATTGTCTCACGCGAAGACGTTACGCAGTGTGAGTTTGAAGAAAAGATCAAAGCCCTCTCTTACCTTGTCGTGTGAAGAACACAGTCGTCATTTTCAACCCAGCTGCAGGTAACGAACAGGCGAATTCCTGGCAGGAACGTGTCGAATCGATCGCCCGGGGCTGCCCCGTACGCACTACATCGAGTTCCGGCGAAGCAGAGGTGTTCGCCCGTCAGGCTGTCGAGGAGGGATTCGAAAAAATCGTTGCTGCTGGCGGCGATGGAACGGCTAATCAAGTGGTCAATGGCCTCGCCGGAAGCAAAATCGCGTTGGGACTGCTCCCGATCGGCACAGTGAACGTCTTTGCCACGGAGCTTGGCCTGCCATCGCATAATCTCGAGCTTTGCTGGGATGTGATTCAAGACAACAACGTGCGCCTTGTCGATCTTCCGAGCGCAAACGGGAAATACTTCGTCCAACTCGCCGGCGTGGGATTCGACGCACAAGTCGTCAAGGAAACCAGCCTCGCTTTCAAACGAAGTTTCGGTCCGCTCAGCTATCTCATCTCCGCGGCGCAGATTGCCGCACGGCAGCCGCCGAAGCTTTCCATCGAATCGGAGGATGCTTCTGTTAAGGAAGGATCGTTTGTTCTCATTGGAAATGGGCGTCTTTACGGCGGGCCTTTTCCATTTTTCAAGCACGCGCTCATCAACGACGGGTTAATTGATGTAGTCGTCTTCAAGAGGCTCGGTTATCTCGAAATCATCAAATATCTGCAGGACGTAGTGTTCAGTTCGCACATTCGAGTCCCTGAGATTGAATATTTCCAGACCGGGCGCTTGCGCATAACAAGCGAGCAGGATGTTCCGGTGGAACTCGACGGCGAGCTGGCCGGAAATTGCCCGGTTGACTTCCAAATCAAGGAAAAAGCGCTCCGCGTTTTGGCACCTCTCCCTTCGTCGTAGGCGAGCGCGCTGCGCCAATGAGGGGCGGTCTCAAGAATAGCTCGGAATGCGATGGGGTGGATCGAGCAGTCCCTTGGTCAATGCCAAATAGTGCGCCTTGGGCACCATTTTTAACAATTAACATCGCGCGACCGAGCGCCGATCCACCTTCTCAGCGATTTTGGGACCGGTGTCTAGTCTTTCGGCCAAATCCGCATGATGTTCCGCGCGATGGATCGCGGTAATCGTTGGATCGGAGAAAAAGCGACCGCATCGCTCAACCCGTCACAGGTTGAAACTACCCTTTTCCAACTTAGCGAACGCTGGTCGCCAACGGCGCCGCCATTTGCTGATGTCGTCGAGCAATTTCCATTGGGCGAAGCTGCCCTGCTTCATCTTTTGGCAGTCTCCAGCATTTGCGCGACCAGACTAACGCGGAGTCCCGAAATTCTTCTGTGGTTGCACCAGCCTGAGGTATGTCTCGCTTCTCGCGGCTACGCGGAAATGTTTGACGAACTTCGTATTGTAGCTGGTGATTCATTCTCGGCGGAAAATTTCGCGGCGCTTCGTTTCTGGAAAGGCCGCCAGATGACGCGTGTCGCCCTTCGCGAACTTGCGAACGTAGCCCCGCTTGAGGAAACCACCGGGGAGCTTTCGCAAATCGCAGAAATTTGCGTCCGCCTCGTGTTCGAACATTGGAATGCCGAATTCCGGAAGCGCTACGGCTCCCCGAGCGCCGCATTTGCCATTCTTGCGCTCGGTAAACTCGGGGGCGGCGAACTGAACCACAGCTCGGATGTCGATCTTCTTTTTCTCTACAGCGACGAAGGCCAGCTCACGCCGCACCTCTCCTATCACGAGTTCTTTAACCGGCTCGGAAAGAAGATTCTCGAAACATTCTCGACCCCTCATCCGGAAGGCTCGCTGTTTCGCATCGATCTTCGCCTTCGCCCAGAAGGCTCGGCTGGGCCACTCGTGCGATCGCTCGAGAGCATGGAAAATTATTACGCCGGTTTCGGCGAAACTTGGGAGCGCCTCGCACTAATCAAAGCGCGCGGAATCGGCGGCAGTCGGGAGCTGGCTTATGAATTCCTGCGGCAACATCAGCCTTTTATTTATCCAAAGAGCACGACGCCCGATTTGTTCGATGAGATTGCCAACATCAAGCGACGCATCGAGCGCGACGTGGTCGGGCCAGACCAGCTTGAACGCGACGTCAAACTCGGCCGCGGCGGCATTCGCGAAATCGAGTTCGTGGTGCAGGCACTTCAGCTCATCCACGGGGCGCACCATGCGTTCCTGCAAGAAGCGAGCATGCTTAAAGCGCTGCGGGGTCTTCGCCAATTGGATCTTCTTCCGCACGATGAAGTGCTGACGCTCGACAAGGCGTATCGGTTTCTCCGGCGTGTTGAGCATCGTTTGCAAATCGAAGCTGAGCAGCAGAGCCACACGGTTCCGCAGGAACCGGAAGCTCTGCGACGACTCGCACTTAGCCTGCGTTTTTCGTCCGGTGAACGATTCACCGCGGCGCTGCACGAAAAGATGAACAGTGTGCGCTCGATTTTTGAACGGGTCATTTCCAAACCGCGTGCCGAACCAGCCAAAATCGATCTGGACATTTTTAGTGACCAAAAACGCGCGGCCAAGGCACTTGCGGATCTCGCACAAGGCCCCACCGGCTTCCATATCGCGCCGCGGACGCGCCAAATATTCCGTAAGCTGCGGCCAGTCTTACTCGAGTGGCTCGCGAAAGCGGCGGATCCAGACGCAACTCTCAATCAATTTGTTCGCTTTGTTGAGGCCTACGGCTTGCGCAGTTTGCTCTTCGAGCTTCTCGTCACCAATCCTCGACTGCTTGAGTTGCTGGTAAAAACTTTCGATGCCAGCCGGTTCGCCAGCGAGCTTTTGATTCGCCGGCCGCAACTTCTGGAAGACATCACCCGGGACCCAACATTTGATGAACCACGATCGGTGGCGGAAAATTTACGGCGGCTCGATTCGTTAGGCCCAGATGCGAGCAATCTCGACCCGATACGCGCATATCGGCAGAGGCAACTGTTGCGCATCATCCTGCGCGACGTGCTGGGGCTTGCCAGCCCGGCAGCGACCTTCGCAGAGCTTTCGGATGTGGCCGAAGCCTGTCTGCTTTTTATGGCCAGGCGGCTTGGAAGCGAGGAATTGACCATCATCGCGCTCGGAAAATTTGGCGGACGCGAGATCAGCTACGGCGCCGATCTGGACGTTTTGTTCGTCGGCGACGACATTCGCTCTGCGCAAAACCTGATCGTCACGATGGCGCAGCCAACGGCCGAGGGAAATATTTGGGTGCTCGATGCCAAGCTGCGCCCCGAGGGGGAGAAAGGCCCGCTCGTTTGTTCTCCTGAGACTTATCAATCGTATTACACAAACCGGGCGCAACCGTGGGAATTGCAGGCGCTGACTCGCGCACGTGCCGTTACAGGGCCACTGCAAGGCGAGTTTATCGAAATCGCAAAACGCGCCTGGCGTGATGCCGGCCAACATGTCGATCTTCACGCAGGGATTGAGGACATGCTCGATCGAATTCGGCGCGAACGTGGAAGCGGATCAGATTTTCTCGATTTAAAGACGGGAGGCGGCGGGATTATCGAGGCGGAATTTCTCGTTCAAGCCCTGCAAATGCGAGAAAACATCTGGGAGTCGAACTGGGAGCGTGCCGTCGATCGGCTGCACGAGCGCGGGCGCCTAACCGATTCAGACGTTGCCGATCTCAAAAATGCTTACGCGTTTCTGCGTCGTTGTGAATCTGTATTGCGACGCTATGAGAACAGAAGCGTTTCAGCGCTTCCGAGCGACCCAAGCGAACAACGAAAGTTGGCCGTTCGTTTCGGCGACGATGGCTTTGGCGTTTTCTGTCAAAGATACGTCGATGCCCGCGAAACGATTAATTCGCTCTACAATCGCCACGTTAAGTTGTAGAGGCACGCGATTACCTGGCGCGATTTGAGGAAGTCGGCGTGCGACCGTACCCCAGGACCGCGTACCCCAAGACGTCATTAACACCGCCTGAAGGCCGGCGTCCATTAACCCGGAATTCCCTTGAGCATCTCGGTGTTCGTTGGGAATTTCTTAACAAACATCAGGAGACGCTGGATCGCTTCCTCCGGTTTATGACCGGCCAGGCCGCGACGAATCAGATTGATCTTCTCCAGTTCCCACGGTTGCAGCAGCAACTCTTCACGCCGCGTGCCGGACAGAAAAATATCGACAGCGGGATAAATCCGCTGGTCGCTGATTTTCCGGTCGAGCACCATTTCCATGTTTCCGGTGCCTTTAAACTCCTGAAAGATCAGCTCGTCCATGCGGCTGCCGGTTTCGATCAGCGCAGTGGCAACGATCGTGAGAGAACCGGCTTCCTCGGTATTACGTGCGGCCGCGAAAATCTTGCGTGGAATTTCCATGGCGCGTGCATCGATACCGCCACTCATGGTGCGGCCCCCGCCAGCCATGGCATTATTGAATGCGCGGGCCGTGCGCGTAATCGAGTCGAGCAGGATGAACACGTGCTTACCGGCTTCGACGAGGCGTTTTGCGCGCTCGCTGGCGAGTTGCGCGATGCGCGTGTGACTTTTGATGTCGCTGTCGTTGGAGCTGGCCATCAGTTCCGCCGTCGGATGCGAACGACGGAAATCGGTGACCTCTTCTGGGCGTTCATCGACTAGCAAGATGATCACGTGCACATCCTTATGATTTTTGGTGACTGCCTCGGCGATGTGATGGAGCAGCGTTGTCTTGCCGGTGCGCGGCGGCGCGACAATCAAACCACGCTGACCCATCCCGAGCGGCGTCATCAAATCCATGATCCGCGTCGTGTAACGATCCGGCACGGTCTCGAGCTTGATCCGCTTGTTCGGGTTGATCGTCGTCAATTCCTCAAATGGGCGGAGACCTTGGTATTTCGTCGGCTCGTCGCCGTTAATCCTGAGTAGCTTGACCAATTGCGGGCCGCGGCTGCCGCGCCGTGTTTCACCGTAAATCCACATACCGTCGCGCAAAGCAAAACGGCGAACGATTTCGGGCGTGACAAAAATATCCTGCGGTGTTTGCACAAAATTGCGCTTCGGATCTCGCAAAAATCCGAAACCTTTGCCCGATATCTCGATGATTCCTTCGCCGAATTCCGGCTCAGCCTGAGCTTGCTCGCCGTTTTCGACCGATCCCTCGACGCCTTCGCGCGGCTGTCGATCCAACGTCTCGACCCCGGCATCTGCGTTGACAGGATCGACAATCGCTGACGAAGAATTTGGCGACTCGCCCGAATTATCGCGTCCAAGCCGATCGCCGCGATCCCGATAACGTCTTCGTGGATAACGACGGCGCGGACGATGATGGCGTTGCTCCGGCAAGGCAGACTCAGTTTCGAGCGGCGCAGGCTGGTTTTCGTTTTCTTCGTTCATAGATTAAGTGGAATTCATCGCTGCGGCGAGGCAGCGCCTTTGCAAGTTTCCTGGGAGCAATATTTTTTTAAGGCCGGCAACCTGGCCAGCAATTCGTCGGGAATTTCTAGATTTGAATAGACGTTTTGCACGTCGTCGTCGTCTTCAAGCGCGTCACACAAATGCAGCACCTGACGCGCCACGGTCTCGTCGGCAACCGGAACAGTCGTATCGGGAATGAATGTAAACTTTTGCCCATCGGTAATCACGCCCGCATTTCTGAGCGCCTCAGCTACGGCGTATAGCTGATCGTGGGAAGTGATAATAACATACTGATCCTCGTCGGTTGTCAACTCCTCGGCACCGGCCTCCGAGGCGAGTTCCAGAAGCCGGTCCTCATCAATGCTCGACCGCGGGACCGTGATTTGGCCCTTCTTGTGAAACATGTATGAAACGCTTCCCGTCGAGGCGAGGTTGCCATTGTTCTTGCTAAAGATGCTTCGAATCTCGGCAGCCGTTCGGTTCTTGTTGTCAGAAGCCGCCTCGACAATTACGGCAACGCCGCTCGGCGCGTAACCCTCATAGACAATTTCCTCGAAATTCTGCGCGTCGTTACCCTCGCCGGTGCCGCGTTTGATTGCGCGCTCGATATTATCGTTCGGCATGCTCTGCGCGCGTGCTGCCTGGATCGCGCTGCGCAGGCGCGGATTGCCATTGGGATCACCGCCGCCGGTTTTTGCGGCGATGGTGATTTCCTTCGATAACTTGCTGAAGATCTTGCCGCGTTTCGCGTCGATCGCGCCTTTAAAACGCTTGACCTTCGACCATTTGCTATGTCCCGACATTGGATGAGGATTTATTGTTTCGGAATGAAGTTGCCTGACTAAAAAGCTGTAGTTTCGCAACAGCGCGCCTCACGAGAGAATGACTGGCGAGGAAGGAACCCGAGGTACTATTCAACCGCAAGATGCCTAATTTGTCAACGCTAACTGGCGTGCTAGCGGTGTCGATGGCGACCTGTCGCCACGGCGCGATGAGCCGTCCATTTATGTCCTTCTCGTGTTGATCTGACGGGCCACAGCCGCTGGCCGTTTAGTAAAAGGCGCGTTAGAAAACACCTCTTCTTGTCAACTTCCGTACAACCATTGCATGTAATCCTTCACGCCGGCTTCGAGCGAAAATTGTGGCGCATAACCGAGTGCGCTGCGAGCGTTGTTCAAGTCGGCCTCCGTGAAATCTTGATAATGGGCGTGGGGATTATCGATGTAATCCGGCTGAAAATTTGTCCCGAGGCACTTGTTTAGAACATCCACGAGTTCGTTAAACGAGCGCGCCTGACCTGAGCCAAGATTATAAATGCCGCTTTCCGTCGCCTGGAGGGCGAGAATGCTACCTTTCACGGCGTCTTTCACGTAAACAAAGTCACGCTTTTGTTCGCCGTGTTTGAAAATTCGCGGCCGCTGGCCGGCCTTCATCTGTTGAGCAAGATGATAAACCATGCTTGCGGGCACCCCTTTGTGCGCTTCGCGTGGCCCGTAGACGTTGAAATAGCGGAGCCCAACGATGATCCAATCGGGCGATTCGCCGGCGGCGCGCACGGTGATGTTGTCCATGATCACTTTTGAAAACGAGTAGACGTTGGCCGGCGCGGCGCCATTTGATTCGACGCTCGGCTCGGTGGTAGCGCCGTAGGTCGATGCAGAGGAAGCGTAAATGATCCGCGTCTTGGTTGGCCGCGCGAAATTCAAAATACGGCGGAAACTTTCCACGTTGTCATGAACCTGTTCGAACTGATCGTGGTTGGTTGTGTCGGTAATCGATGCGAGGTGAAAAATTGCGTCGAACTCTTCGTCGCCGAATCGTCCGCGCCAGTCGAAGGTGGCGAGGTTTTGCGCAATGAAATCGCCACGA
>Ga0209690_1000320_pt1 | contig 25395 bp, 26 predicted proteins | sample GraSoiAngelo_150_FD_186164 | JGI IMG/M metagenome (GOLD analysis project Ga0209690, IMG submission 186164) | Grasslands soil microbial communities from the Angelo Coastal Reserve, California, USA - 14_1009_09_40cm (SPAdes) (version 2) | ecosystem: Environmental > Terrestrial > Soil > Grasslands ... | reverse complement strand
CATATCGATCGTGAACGTCGCCAAGCCTTCTTTGTGAAGCAGCTCACTATTGCTTCTGCGATCTTCCTTCCAGCCATCAACGCCGCCCCAATGGATCACCACCGGCGGACGGTTAGTCCCCTTGGGAATCTGCAGATATCCCACGACTTTCTTCCCTTCAAAAGGGATTTCAATTCTTTCCAGCGGTGGGTCCATCGTGGGTGCAGCCTTGAGAAATGTCCTGAGTGCTCCTTTGTAACAGTTCATCTTTTCCGGGCTGCTAGGGACGGGATAACGGCCGATACGGTAGTACTCATACGCCAGATAGAAAATCTCACCGGCTTCTTCCTTTTTTCCTTTTTTTTCTTGCTCCTCCCCGAGCGCCTCGTATTTCGCCCCGAACTTTTCCCATTCTCTGCCCCACAGATCGGGATCGAGGCTATCCAGTCGTTGCAGCACCTGCTCGACATCCTCCCGCTTGACCCTTTCGAAAGGATTGACGCGCCCGGCGCGATTGAGGATGTCAGCTTTGATTTCGTCGAGGCTTTTTTCTGCCATGGTGTTCGTCTCCTCTTACCGTTTTGCCCCCGGCTCTCGCGCGAGAGCCTTCAAGGCCGCTTTGTAGAAGCGATCCTCGATGAATTGCTCCGGCTTGAAGTTCGGCCGCTCTTTCAGGAGGACGATTTCAATTTCAGCGCGCTTCATCACTCCCTCGGGATCCAATGCCGGAATGAAAGCATCGCGCATGAGGTCATAGAGAGACGCGGCAATTTCCCGCTGGTCCAATCTGCCGTTGCGCATGATGATATCGATGCTGCCCTCGCGATTGGCGCGGATCCAATAGAGTGACTTGACGACTGCTTTGACCATTCGCTCGGTCAGATCCGGCTCTTCTTTGATGAGCTTTGCGGTGGCCAACAACAGTTTCGCCAGTGCCACGCTCGAGTTCAACCGTCCCGGCCATCCTAGCGAGCAGATTCACACCGATGGGGGCGCGGTGCTGGAAATGGTCGGGGATCCCGGCTAAAGGGAACATCTTTGAATTCGTCGCCGCCGTAAACCAGCCGTTTAAACCCGGCTTTCAAAAGTGGCTGATCCGTCGGCGGCGCCATGAGCGCGGCGACCACGCGACCCTGCTGCAAGGCGATGATCTTGCTTAACAGAAGGACAGCAAATACACGTCTCCTCATAGCGTGTTCTCCATAAATTTGCCGGCAGCCCCCTCTTTTATCCTTTCGCCCTGCAAGAGACTGTGTCGTAATGTCATTCTGAGGCGCAGCCGAAGAATCTCGGTTTTGTGGGCTGCTGATTCGATGAGATTCTTCACTTCGTTCAGAATGACATACATGGTTTCTCGCTATTACGACTCAGCCTCCAACCGAGGGTGAGGGGGGATCGCTTGGAACCGACGGCTGTCCGCTCGCTGTGCAAACTTCAAATAGGTACTGATCGACCTGCGAATCGGATTAGCAGAAAGCGCATTCTCAGCGCAAGCCCCGAAGACGGGGATCGAGGACTTCGCGGAGTCCTTCGCCGACGAGATAGTAAGCGAGCACGGTGACGAAAATCGCTGCCCCGGGAAAAACCGCCAACCACCACGCAAAAGTAGCGCTGCTGGCCTCGTGTAATATTGAGCCCCATGTGACAAGCTCGGCGGGTACGCCGATGCCCAGAAAGCTCAAGCTGGATTCGATGAGAATCGCCCCTGCAACGCCGAGGACCACGGAAACGATCACGGGCGCAAGAGCATTGGGCAAGATGTGCTTGAACATTATTTTGCGATTCGAAACTCCCAGAGCGATCGCAGCGGTCACATAATCCAGATTTCTGATCCTAAGAAATTCGTTCCGGGCAAACCGGGCGATTCCCACCCAACTCGTCAGGCCGATGATTGTCATGGTTAGAAAGATGCTAGGGGGTAGTAGCGCTGCTACGGTAATCAAAAGGAAGAAGGTTGGAATCGATAGCATGATCTCAAACAAACGCGAAATCACCAAGTCTACCCAAGATCCGAAATATCCGGCCAGAGCACCGAGTATCACCCCGATGATTACCGCGATCCCCACCGCTACAAATCATCCCGGCCATGATGTCACGCCCAAGTTTGTCCGTGCCGAACCAGTGTTTTTTCGAAGGAGTCTCATAGGGCACCAAGAGATCAATATTGCCTGGACGATACGGAACGGGGGGAAAAACTTGCGTGGCACCCTCGAGCTTCTTGAAGTCCACGTTCTGCAGTTCGGCTGGCCAGTGGGCTAACCCCACACCGACGAGATAACTCCGAAAAATTGGAAAGTAGATCTTCCCCTTATAAAAGGAATAATAGGGTTTATCATTCGCCAGAAAATCAGCGAACAAAGCCATGGTAACAAGGATGCACACGACGTAAAGTCCTGCCAGGGCAATCGGATCGCGCCGAAACTGTTTCCAAACATTAGACCAGAGGCCCTCGCCTGCGGCCGCATGAGTCAATGAAGTTTCGGGACGCATCGCTTCGACAGATGCCGTGTTGGATTGCATAGAACTCATTATTGCCTTCGACCGAACGCGATTCTCGGATCTACGACTGCGAGAAGAAGATCGGAGATGAGAATCCCAACCAACGTCAAAATCGCGCTAACCGTAAACAACGCCAGCACGGTTGGATAATCCCGCGCCAGCACGGATTCATAACCCAGCTGCCCCAACCCGGGAATCGAGAAGATTGTTTCAATAATGACACTCCCGCCTATCAGACCAGGGAGGATCGAAGCCAATATGGTCACCTGAGGAATCAAAGAATTGCGCAGTACATGCTTGAAGATCACAACTCTCTCCTGCAGCCCTTTGGCTCTCGCCATTTGAACGAAGTCTTGCCCCATCACTTCCAACATGCTCGCCCGCATGTAGCGGGACAATCCGGCAAAGCCGTCATACGACAGCAAGACGACCGGCAAGAAGATGTGCCAAGCTTGGTCTTTTAATTTTCTCCACAGCGACCAATGCGAGGAATAATCAAGCGACTCCAATCCTGCAGGCGGAAACAAATACAAAAAATCCCCGCCGCAGATAAACACGATCGCCATAGTCGCCGCCCATATCAACGGGACCGCAAAAAGCACAAAGGCCACGAGTGTCGTTATTTGATCGCCCAGTGAATTTGAGTGAGTCGCCGAGTAAATCCCCAGAGGAATGGCAATGAGATACACAAGCAGAAGAGAAAGCACATTGAGTTTAACCGTAACCGGAACTCTCTCGATGATCTTATTCCATACCGACTGATTGTCTTTGAACGATTCACCGAAATTCAGCGTAACAAGATTCTTCAACCAGACCGCATATTGGATAGGGAGGGGACGATCAAGACCATATTGCTTACGCCATTGGGATAATGCCTCATCCACGCCACCTTGTTTATTCCTTGATATAGCTCCTTCTCTCGCGCCACCGAGACCTCCAGCCGCCCGCAGCTCGGCTGGATCTCCGGGGGCCAAGTGCATCACCAGAAAGCCAACTAATGTAACCCCAACAAAAGTCGGGATGAGAAGAAAAAGGCGCTGAACGATGTAGCGTCCCATCTACTGAAGCATCGTCTCCCGTGCATACTTTTGCGCTGATCGAGGGACCCACCATTCCTGTGGCCTCAAGCCTGCGGGATAAACCTCCACTCCATGAAATCGGCGTTGCACCGCGCTGACCGATTTGCGCGCAAATAGAAAGGTATAAGGCTGTTCGTCGTTAAGAATCTCCTGAAACTCACGGTAAAGCTTAACTCGTTTCTTCGGATCAAATTCACGCCGATAGTCTTCGAGAATCCGATCCACGCGCGCATTCTTATAGCTGATATGATCGGATCCCTTATTGGCCGCCTGTGATGAATGCCACACCTGGTATTCGTCCGGCTCGCTGGCCTGCATTGCCCATGCCATTATTACCGCATCGAATTTATGATTCTTCACGTCGTCCAGGAAGATTGTCCAGTCGAGCTCACGCACGGTGGCTAGGATACCATGTTTTTTGAGCTCCTCTTGCAAGACAAGGATTATACTTTTGCCCGTGGAGCTTCCCGAAGGAACCTTAAACTCAAAACGAAAAGGAGTCCTCTTTCCATTAATGATTTTATCTAGAATTCCGTCTCCGTCCGAATCTTTCCAACCGGCCTCTCTGAGAATGGTCAGCGCTTTGTCTGGGTTGTAAGGGTAGTCGTGAAGAGTTTTGTCATACTCAGGGCGAAAGAAAAAAATCGGACCATTAACTACCTCCCCAAGGCCGAACAAGAGCGTCTTGACCATCTGCCTTCGATTGGTCAAGTAAGTCATCGCCTGACGCACCCGCTTATCCATAAAGATCGGATTTTCATTGTTCCAACCGATATACGAGTAACTCGGCGCGAAGTACTCCAATTTCTGGAATTCGCGTTTGAACCGCTCGCTGTTGGTACCCCGGGTATGCTGTATCGGTGTTAGATCCATTGTGTCCAGACTGCCACTCTTAAGAGTCACCAAAGCCGCATCCATGTTGTTGATGATCCTATACTTGATGCGATCCAGGAAAACCTGATCGATCCCAGGCTTGCTGTTTCCCCAGTAGTTTGGATCGCGGAGTATGTCGACCTCCCGCCCGGTTTTCCAATCTTCGAATTTGTACGGCCCGCTTCCCACGGGGTTCCGGCTGTAGTTTTTATTGAAGTTGTCGGCAAATTTCTTGACTTTGTCGGGGAGCTTGGAAGGATCTCGAAGCAGGTCCCGTAAAGTTACGTCTTTGAGTAAATTTTCTGGATCGTAGTAATGACGTGGAAGGATAAGAACATTCTCACCCAGGACGCTCTCATTCAGAAAGTAAGGCTCTTTGGTGACAAAGCGGATCGAGTACTCGTCGATCATCTCCGCATCGATGATAGAGTTGAAATACACCTGCAGAAAGGGTGCATTCACTAACGGACACTTAATCGCCTTAACGCTGAAAAGAACGTCCTCACCGGTTAAGGGACGTCCGTCTTGAAAGTGAACGTCACGGCGAATCTTAAAAGTATAGGCTCGCTTGTCCTCCGAAACGATGGGGCGCGACTGAGCAATGAGCGGCTTCAATTCTAGCGTACGCGGATCGCGCGTCAGCAAACTTTGAAAGATGAAGCTAAGTATCTCGCTGGCTGTGGCATCATTGCTCGTAAGCGGATTGAGCTGTTCGGGATCGCTGAGAGCGTGCGTCACCAGCCAATCTCCCGTGACCGGCGTTGTGGCTTCTTGCTTGGCAACAATTGGGGGGGCGCTGCGGTTCTCGGTGTCAGCCGTTTCTCCGCCTCTGCATCCCATCAGAAGGAACAGAGATAGGAGCAGTCTCCAACTTCCTTTCAGCATGCGATTCAGCTGCCGATCGCTTCGATGGGTAGCTCCTTTGCGTTGGCTGGCTTCTGTTGAGAAAACAGCTCGGGCGGAATAGAAGCATTTAGCTCCGGCTCCTGGTAGGTAATCTCCAACACCCTTTTTTGGCCCGCTGCTTCCAAGGAGATTTTTAGAGGAAAAAGCCCGGCCGGGGTAGAGGCGAAATTCTCAAAGGCAGCGCTCAACTCTGGGTTTCCATCTGGACCCAGACGATACCACCGAACCGGAATCTCGCGAGAGGGATCAAAGCTAATGATCTCCTTTCCCTTTCCTTCGATTTCACGGTAAAGCGAATTGCCGCCGATCTGCCAATCGGAAGCACTCGTTACCGGCGGCAACCCTACCAACAGACTCGTGATCTCCTTAAGCTCCAGCGGGATTCGGGTGTAACGGAAGAGATTCTCTTTCGAAGTCTTGCCGTGAAGAAAGAGTCCTTCTCTCGGATGAAACCCGGCGATCTGATTCGCATTGGCCGTCACGACCAGGATCGCGCCCAGACCCGAAAGCGTTTCCAGTCGTAATCGATCAGGCCGTTGGATGAGGACGGCCTCTTGGAAACCTTGCCTTCCTTCGGGGCCTCGATAGTTAACGGTGGCGAGCGTGCGCAGAGAGTGAAACTGTTTATCTCTTTGGGAGAGGATCTGGACCAGCTTCTCCGCCGTCCAGCCTTCGATAGGAGGTTGTTTTAGAATAGACGGGGCGGGCGGCGCCAGTTGAGGGGCAATCGAGCACCCTCCGGCTGCTGCCAAACTCACCGCCAGGAAGAGCTCTCTTGCATAGACCGGGACGGCCCATCTCGCCGACCGCAGGCTCAAATTTTCTTCTCCAGACGCTGGATCTTTTCGCGGATTCGCTTGATCTGATCGTTTTCCTTCGCATTCTTAAGCGCGTCGCGATAACGGGCTACGGCTCGGTCCGGTTTACCCGCTTTCTCGTAAGCGTCGCCGAGGTGTTCGATGATCGTGGGATCGTCCCCGGTAATTTCTACGGCCCGTTCCAACTGCTCTACGGCTTTCGGATAGTCTCCCTTCTGATAGTAGACCCATCCCAGAGTATCGATGTAGAAGCCGTCATTGGGCTCGATCTTCAGTGCTCGCATCACTAGATTTTCGGACTCGTCCAGCTGCACTCCCATTTCGGCCCACGTGTATGCCAGATAATTCAACGCTGGAGCGTTCTGCGGATTCAGCTCAATGGCCTTCTTCATGTGGGCGACAGATCTTTCCTTGTTCTTGTCTTCATCGTAAAGCGCGCCCAGCTGAAAAATGGCCTGGTCGTTTTTGGGATCCAGTGCGATCACTCGCTCCATGGACTGGATCGCTTTGGGATAATCCTTGATCTTCCGATACAGAGAAGCCAGAAACGCATAAATCTCCTTACTGTCATTTTTCTGCTGCAATGCTGGCTGCAAAACCTCAATGGCCTGCTGGGTTTGCTCCCGGCGATCGTAGAGGTAGGCGAGCTGAACGCGCGCATCGACGAACAGCTCGCTTTTCTCGGAAATGCGCCCGAACTGTTCCAACGCTTTATCGTCCGACTTTAGCTCAGCATAGGTGGCCCCCAGATAGTAGCGCGCTCGATCATTCTCGGGATCACCCGCCAGCACCAAGTTGAACTCCATCGCCGCCCGATCGAAATCGCCTTTCTCATAAAAGATAAGGCCAATCTTGATCCGCGTCTCGCGCGGGTCCGTTTCAGTGCCTTCCAGCTTCTCGAACTGGCTAAGCGCTTCGTCCAACTTGTTTTGGCCGACGTAAAGTTCGCCCAGACGTTTGCGGGCCCAGACGCTTTGCGCGTTGACCTGAAGCAGTCGTTGGTAGGTCTGTATGGCGTCCTCGGTTTTGCCTTCCAACTCGTAAACCAGAGCCAAATCCATCAACACGGCTTCGGATTTGGGATTGAGCTCCAGCGCTTTGCGATAGCTCTGTTCGGCAGCGAGATAGAGCTTACTCTTGGCCCGGACGCGCCCCAAATAGTAGTGGCCAAGCAAGGAATTGGGGTCGAGCTTTAGGATCTCTTCCAGACTCTGTGTGGCTCTGGCGTAATCCTCGAGCTGGAGGTAGAGCGCCCCGAGGTAAAGCAGCGCTTCCTGATTTTTCGGGTCGAGCTTGAGGATCTCGTTGTATTCTTTTAACCCCTTTTGATTTTCACCCAGCGAGGAGTAAAGGCCGGCGAGTAGCAGGTGATTTTCGACGCTTTTCGGTTCCAAGCTCGTGGCCGTCTCTGCTTCCACGAGGGCTTTCTTCAAATCCCCTTTTCTCAAGTAAAGCGTGGCCAGGCGAAACCGCAGGAAGCCATCCGAGGGGTTAGCCTGAACTGCCGCTTCGAATTCCTTAAGAGCCTCCTCGAAATTGCCCTCACCGAGTAGGAGTTGTCCCTCGAGGAAATGGCTAAGCCCGTTTGCTTCCGCAGGAATCTCGGTTTTCTTGTCGTGTCGGAAAGGGGCTTCGGGAGACCAGTCGAGTCCTTCAGGGGGTGACTTGAGTTCGGGGACTGCCGAGGCGCAACCGGAAAAAATTACGAGGAAAACGACGCTCCGGACAAAGCCTGTAGTCATCACCTAAAAGGGTTAACACACTAGCTAGGGAGGGTCAATGTAGCGTCGCCCGATCTTCATTCGTCGTCATAATTGTGGTAGTTCTCTTCGCAACAACGCACGGGTTCACGAGTCGATTCCTATGACGCTCGAGTCACACGACAAGATAGAAAAAGAAATTCTCGAGCTCCGCCGGGAGATCGAAAAACACAATTACCAATACCACGTCATAGACGATCCGCTGGTTAGCGACGCGGATTACGATCGCCTTTTTCGCCGCCTGGTCGAACTGGAAAGGCAATATCCGGAGTTCGCTTCGCCGGATTCCCCAACCCAGAAGGTCGGCGCCCCACCGCTGGAAAAATTCGGAACCGTTCAGCATACGTTGCCCATGTTGTCGCTCAACAACGCCAGCGATCGGGAAGAAATGGCAGAGTTCGAAGAGAGAATTCGACGATTTCTGAAGAGCACCGGCCCGATCGAGTACGCCGCGGAGCCAAAGATCGACGGAGTCGCCGTGGAACTAGTCTACGAGGAGGGGCGCTTCGCCGTCGGATCGACCCGCGGGGATGGGATTCATGGGGAAGATATAACCGTCAATTTGAGAACCATTCGCTCCATCCCTCTAACGCTCCGCTCGGAGAAACGAAGGCCGCCCGAACGACTGGAAGTTCGCGGCGAGGTTTTTCTTTCCCGCAAGGCATTTCAGCAGATGAATCGCGAGCGAGAGGAAGAAGGGCAACCGGTCTTTGCCAATCCGCGCAACGCCGCGGCCGGATCCTTGAAACAGTTGGATTCGACGATCACGGCGAAACGGTCGCTCGATATTTTCTGTCATGGAGCAGGAGCGGTCACCGGAGTGAGCTTCGCCAGTCACCTGGAATTCCTCCAAGCGATGAAAGACTGGGGCTTAAAGCCGGTACCCTTTGCTCGCGTCTGCCAAGGCATGGAAGAAGTCCTTCGGCAGCGCGAGGAGATGGAGGCTCGGCGCGACGATCTGCCGTACGAAATCGATGGCCTGGTTGTAAAAATCAACAGCACCGAGCTCCAACGTAGATTGGGCACGATTGCGCGCTCGCCGCGGTGGGCCATCGCTTACAAGTTCAAGCCCCGCCAAGCTACCACCCGCATTCTCGACATACAGCCCCAAATGGGTCGCACCGGCACTTTGACCCCGGTTGCGAGCCTGCAGCCCGTCCCCATCGGCGGGGTTGTCGTAAAGAGCGCCTCGCTGCACAACATGGATGAAATCGCGCGTAAGGACATTCGTATCGGCGACACCGTCGTGGTTGAACGGGCCGGCGACGTCATTCCCTATGTCGTGCAGGTGTTGACCGGGAACCGAACGGGGAACGAGCGCCATTTTGTCATGCCCGACCGCTGTCCGGTTTGCGGCGCCGCCGTCTTCCGCGAAGAGGGTGAGGCCGCTTACCGCTGCATCGGGATTTCATGTCCCGCGCAGCTCAAAGAGAGTCTTAAGTTTTTCGGCTCGCGTGGGGCCATGGACATCGAGGGACTGGGTGACAAGCTCATCGACCAGCTCGTGGAACTCAGCTTGGTAAAGGACATAGCCGATCTCTACAGCTTAAAGAAAGAAGAATTAGCCGAGCTGGAACGTATGGCGGAGAAATCCGCGGAGAATCTTCTCAACGCTTTGGGGCGGAGCAAAGACGCGACGTTGCCTCGCGTTTTAACCGCTCTGGGCATTCGCCATGTGGGCGAGGCCACGGCGAAGCTCCTGGCGGAGCACTTCGGCGACTTGCCGTCCATCATGCAGGCCACCGAAGAACAATTGATGGAAATCCGCGAGATCGGCCCGCAGGTAGCTAAAAGCATCGCTCAGTTCTTTGCGCAGAAGGAAAACCGCAGAGTGATCGAAAAATTGTTGAGGGCCGGTGTCCGCTTTCGCAGTGAACCCAAGAGAGAAGGAACGCTCACCGGCTCGACGTTCGTTATCACCGGCGGTTTGGAGAGCATGTCTCGGGTGGAAGCGCAAAAACGGATCGAGGCTTTGGGTGGCCGCGTAAGCTCCAATGTGAGCCGCCACACGACCTTCGTCGTTGCCGGTGCGGATCCGGGATCCAAACTGAAGAAGGCAAAAGAGCTGGGCGTCCGGATCCTGGACGAACAACAGCTATTGCAGCTTCTCGAGGCTTGACTAGTACCGGTCTCGGCGTGGAGGCCGGCCGCCACCTCCGCCTTCGCGCGGTCCCCGGGGTTGTTGAGGCCGCGCCTCGCTAACCACGATGTTCCGGCCCTCGAAATCTGTGCCGTTGAAGGCCGTGATCGCCCGCTGCGCCTCGTCGTCGGAACTCATCTCGACAAAGCCGAAGCCTTTGGATCGCCCGCTAAACTTGTCGGTGATGATTCTCGCGCTGACCACCGATCCGTGCTGCGCAAAATGTTGTTGGAGCCTTTCTTCCGTAACAGAGTAGGAAAGATTCCCTACGTACAACTTAGCTCCCATCGCGGCCCTCCTTATTGGATCAACAACTGTAGTTGTCTCGGGATCGACTTCTCCAAAGGGCAGGGCCTTAAACGGTCTCGGAAAATGGCAACCACTCTCTCGGCGCGCTCTTCGGTAAAATGACCCTTCTGAACCGCGGCCAGACTACCTAAGTCAGCGGGCGCTTGTCAAATCTCGCGGATCGCTCGTTGCGCTCGCGGAAAAGCGGATTGCGGCCGTTCCACCCGTGCGGTAATTAAGAACTGTAGCGGACATGGAATCATTATCTAGTCAGCAGAGCCGAGTTCATCTCAAAATCCAAGGCCGAGTCCAAGGAGTCTACTTCCGCGCCGCGGCTGTCAACCAAGCTCGACGTTTAGGGTTAACGGGATGGGTAATGAACTGCTATGACGGCTCGGTTGAAGCAGTCGCCGAAGGCATACGAGCTAAACTGGAAGAACTAGTGCGCTGGTGTCACCAGGGTCCACCGGGTGCTGTGGTGAAGCAAGTTCACGCTAAATGGGAAAAGGCCAGCAACGAATTTCAGGAATTCCGGATCAGACGATGAACGGAGCGTGGCAAACCCATCCCTCTGAGAATTTTACAAAAAGAGGGGACGTTCATCCCCTCTTTCATCATAAAAAACCGCGCCGTGATCAAATGTGCGCTCAATCCGAATCCGGTTTCTTCGGTTTGTGCGCATCGGTTTTCCATGAGCAAAACTCATGGCACCGACAAGCCGATGAACGATCCTCGCCCTATGACCGTGAAAACGAGTGCGAACGCGATGGCTTATCTTTCAGTCACCTCGCTCGAATGATCTCAGCTAATCAATCCGGCATGCTGCCGCCAGATCCGCTCTGTTGTCCGGCCCCACCCCCTGGCTGCTGAGCCACTTCGGGACATCCCGCAAGAGTCAAAAGAGATGCGAGTAAAATCCCGCTCCAGATTAGCTTAAAAGTTTTCATCGGTTTCCTCCGTGAAAAAAATTTATCGAACGTCGTCATGGAAACGTCCGCTGCTGGTGGTGCCGCAATTGCGATGCCATTGATATTAGAAGCCGTGAGATTGGTAAAACAATGACTTAGGGATCGCTGTACGGATGCTAAGATGTTGCAAAATTAAACACCTATCTGTTTTTGACCTATCGCGATGATGCAAGCCATTGTTATTTTTTGATTTCTAGCTGATTGTTGCAAAGGTATACACGGCGATGTATTTTGCCACGGTCGAAGCCGATAAAAATCGTGCAAACGGCTTTCCCGCTCTGGTCGAGCGCCATCGGAGCACTTCGCATCGCTGCTACCATCACACGAGTTACTGAGGCGACCGCGTGGTACCGTGAAGTTAGGAACTAAACTGATCATTTGTTTGGTGACGACCATAGTCGTCACCATGATGATTCACGGCTACTTTAGCGTTCGGCAAGACCAAGAGAATATTGGCCGGGAGATTCGGGTGGGTATGCGTGGCTTGACGAGGGCCATCCAAGTTGGCTTGAGAAATTTCTACGGTGATCTTCACGATTTGAAAGCCACGCAGAACTTTGTCGATGCCGTAGGGCCTCAGGGAAATATCCATGGCCTGATTGTATACAACCCCGAAGCGCAACGAGTCATTGTCTCTGCCTCGTTGCGTTCCGACACAGAGTTTTCCGAGCTGGACCCTGCCCCCATCCTCAAGCTGGACCCGGGTCCGGTGCTCCGAACAGCCAAAGGGACAGAAGGATACATTCGCAACCAAAGCGTTCTGATTTATTATCGCATCGAACCGATTTTTAGTACCCGAGGTCAGACCGCCGGCGCGTTTGTTTTCGCGCGCCAGGGATCGAGACTAATGGCGAGTATTCAAGAACGGCGTAATCGAATCATCGCTACCACTTTCATTTTGGCGGTGATCTTGTCCTTCTTGATCCTAATCATCGTACGGCGGAATATCACGCGCCCGATCGACCACCTGATCTCGCGAATTCGCGAGATGGGTCAGGGCCATTGGCAGCAACGGATCGAAACTCGGGGTCACGATGAAGTGGCTTCGTTGGCCAACGAATTCAATATCATGTCCGAAGAACTTGAGGGAAGTTACTCCCGTCTGGTCCTTGAACAGGAAAAGAAACTTAAGCTCGAACAAGAATTGCGTCACACCGAACGGTTGGCCTCCGTGGGCGAATTAGCCGCTGGCCTGGCGCATGAGATCGGAACGCCACTGAACATTATCGGTGGACGCGCGGAGCATCTATTGAGACGTCCGCGCAGCCAGGCCGAGCTCAATGAAAACTTGCAGATCATTCGTTCGCAGATCGACCGAATCGCCGGCATTGTGCGCCAACTCTTGGAGTTTTCGCGACGACAGGAACCGGTCTTTCGTCCCGTCGACCTCGCTCTGCTGTTGAGCAACGTAAGGAATTTTCTGGACCACAAAATCCACGAGAGAGGAATCAAGGTCGAGATTCAACCCGCCAACGGGCTTCCGACTATTCAAGCGGATGCGGATCTTCTGCAGTCGGTCTTTATCAATCTCTTTTTAAATTCTCTCGACGCGTTGCAGCCCGGGGGAACCATCAGGATCAGCGCCGAGGTGAGAAAGCCCGGCACATCATTGAATACACCGGCCAACGGAAGAAACAGCTTGTGCATCACGTTCGAGGACAACGGTGCGGGAATTTCATCGGAAAACATTCATCGGGTGTTTGATCCGTTCTTTACGACCAAAGACATCGGCGAGGGCACCGGGTTGGGCTTGTCCGTGAGCTACGGCATTATCAAGGACCACGGCGGCGAGATACAGATCGAGAGTGAGCCCGGCAAGTTTACCCGTTTCGTCATCTCCCTGCCGACGGAACCGTCCGCGATCGAACGAGACAGCAAAGGGTTATGAGCGAGGAACACCATTACCCAAGCGTGGCTCAGGGCCGGGTCCTCATCGTCGAGGACGATAGGGAAATGTGCCGTTTTCTCGCCGAGCTACTCACAGAGGAAGGTTACCAAGTTGAAATCGCGCATGACGGGCCGGCGGCGCTCGATCGTTACAAACGAAACAATTTCGATCTCACGATTACGGATCTCATGATGCCGCGCATGAAAGGAACGGAGCTCGTCAGTCATCTCAGAGAAACCGACCCCCACGCGACGATCCTGCTCATCACGGCGTTCGGCACCATTGAGAGCGCGGTTGAAGCCATGCGCGCCGGCGCCTTCCACTATCTCACCAAGCCCTTTCGCACCGACGAAATCCTTATCAATGTGCGCTGCGCATTGGAACAGCGGCGCCTCAAAAAGGAAGTGGAGCGACTGCGCAACGAAGTCCAGGGTCGCTATCATTTTGAAAACATCATCGGCAAAAGCGCAACCATGCAAAAAGTCTATGAGCTCGTCGCCCATATCTGCGATCTTTCCGCCAATGTGTTAATTACGGGCGAAAGTGGCACGGGAAAAGAAATGATCGCCCGCGCTATTCATTTCAACAGCGCGCGTGCCAACGGGCCTTTCGTTCCTCTCAACTGCGCCGCTGTGCCCGAGACTCTGCTCGAAAGCGAGCTCTTCGGTTATCTCCGTGGTGCTTTCACCGACGCCCGAAAGGACCGGCTGGGGCTGTTTCAAGAAGCTAACGGCGGCATACTCTTTCTCGATGAGATCAGCGAGATTCCGCTGAATCTGCAGGCTAAGCTGCTGCGCGTTCTCGAAGATAAGGAGGTGAGACCCTTGGGAGCCAACCAAGCCGAGAGAGTCGATACCCGCGTGGTCTCGGCCTGTAACGGCGACTTGGAAAGTTTGGTACAACAAGGGAAGTTTCGTCAGGATCTTTATTACCGGTTAAACGTCGTTCGCATCGATCTGCCGCCCTTGCGGGAGAGATCGGAGGATATTCCCAGCCTGGTTGAGCACTTCATGCAAAAATTTGCCAGCCAAACCAAGCGCAAGTTGGATGGCATCGAGCAAGACGCTCTCGCCGCGCTTATGAACCACCGCTGGCCGGGTAACGTCCGGGAATTGGAGCATACCATCGAACGGGCGGTGCTGCTCGGCACAGAAAGTAGGATCGGATTGAAAGATCTTTCTTCCCAATTAGCGGCGCCTCCCGACGGTAAATCGCCTGTTGCGGAAGCGGCATCGAAGGCCTACACGCTAAAGGATCTGGAAAGAGAGTACATCATGCGAGTCTTGGAAAATACCGGCGGGAACAAAACTGAGGCGGCCAAGATCCTCGGCGTGGACCGAACCACCCTCTATCGCAAGCTGGAAGAATACAAGGTCAAATCGTAGTTCTGCCGCTCTGGGCCAGAGCTAAACGATAAATTTCTTTCTTGGAGTACCCGTACTTTTCCCCTAAAATTTCGGCAATTTCCTTCACGCGGAGCCCATCGTCCTTGAGTTTACGGATTTCTTCCTCGATCTGCTCCTGCGAAACTTCGCTTTGCCCTCGCGACCCGCCGATCAAGAGCGTTAACTCCCCTTTGATCTCCCGGCCGGCAACTTGTTTAGCCACTTCAGTCAACCGGCCACGCAGGAACTCTTCATGAACCTTGCTTACTTCTCGCGCCAACACGATCTCACGATCCCCCAGAATCTCGGCTAGATCGTTCAGCGTCTCCGTCAGCCGATGAGGCGCCTCATAGATGACCAGGGTCCCTGTTTCTGAGCTCAGCGCGCGCAGTCGCGCGCGCCGCTCCTGCTTCTTAGCGGGCAGAAAACCGTCGAAGACAAAGCGATCCGTGGGAAGCCCGCCGGCACTGAGAACCGCCGTCAATGCGGAAGCCCCTGGAATAGGAATCACTGGAATTCTGCCTCGGATAGCTTCAACCGCCAGCCGATAGCCTGGGTCCGAAATGGCCGGCGTTCCAGCATCTGACACCAGCGCAATTTGTTCGCCCCGTTCCAAGCGGCTCATCAGTTGACGCGCTTTGGTCTTCTCGTTGTGCTCGTGGTAGCTGGTCAGCGGCGTGCGAATGCCATAATGGTTCAAGAGAATCTGAGTGTGACGCGTGTCTTCGGCAGCGATGACATCGACTTCTTTGAGCACGCGAAGCGCGCGTAAGGTGATATCCTCGAGATTGCCGATGGGAGTGGCGACAACGTACAGCGTCCCAACCAAATCTCGCCTCCGTGGAGTTCTTTGTGAGTTTTAGTTGTGAGTCATTGAACCATCAAAACAAGCGATCCAAGCCTGGAGTCGAGCTGAGCCATGGTGATGCGAATCGGCAAAGATTTGACTCCGGGAACAAACGCAGAAATTTTCACAAAGCTAACACGGGGAACGACTCACTTGCAATTTCACCTACGGGAGCCTATTCATAAAGCGGAATTGTCCGTTATTGCTGAAATCACCAGCAGGCCGTCTCTAAGGAATCAAACCTATGACCACAAAAACGGTTCTCATTTTCGGCAAGGATCTGTGACCCTACACTTCGGGAGCCCGTGAGGACTTCTCCCGGCGCAAGATTCCCTTCGAGTATGTCAACGTTTTGGAAGACGATGAGGCTCTTCAGCGCATGCTCAAGTATTCCAACGGTCGCCGCCAGGTACCGGTGATTGTGGAAGAAGGTAAAGTCACGATCGGTTTCCGCGGCAGCTGAGAGGTTTGAAACGGCCGACGGCGTCGGCTTCCATCTACGGACATCACACACAGGCCAACAGCAAATTTCTTTCTCATAGCCTGCGCCTCTTCCTCCACGCCTTTGGGTTCGTGAGCAACTCTGATAATATAAGCTTCCGCTGCGAAGCGAACACGATGAGACGATGCGATGAACAGTTCACTTGAAAAGCTGATCGTTGAGAAAGCCCGCGCTGCTTTCGGTGAAAAGACGAGCATCGCGTCCCTTACCGCTCTCGCCGGCGACGCTTCGAGCCGGCGTTATTATCGCGCTGTTCTCGCGGGGCCGGGTACTCCGCCGTCGGTTATCGTCATGGAACTCCCTGACGGAAGCTCGTTACCTCTCTCCTCGGAAGAATTGGCGGTCTTCAAGGAACCTCCCAAAGAGCTGCCCTTTCTGAATCTGCACCGTTTTCTAATCACGATTGGCGTGAGGGTGCCGCAACTTTACGGCCAGTGGGAGCAAGAAGGCATCCTGCTATTGGAAGATTTGGGCGACATCGCTCTATGGGACCGAGTGCAAGGATTGCCGGAATCTGAAATCCTCGGATGGTACCGTAAGGCGATTGACGAACTCTTGGTGCTCCAACTGGCTGGCACATTCGCGCGCAACGACTCCTGTATTGCGTTTCAGCAGCGCTTCGATTTTCGTCTTTACATGTGGGAGTTCGATCATTTTATCGAATACGGTCTGATCAAGCGTCCGGGCGTGCAAGCCTGCATGAGCGCGACCGAGGAATTGCGCAAGATTTTCGCCGATATCGCCCATCGGCTCGAAAGCCAACCTCCTTGCTTAAACCACCGGGACTACCATAGCTGGAATCTGATGGTTCACAATGATGCGGTCGCCGTTATTGATTTCCAGGACGCGCTGCTGGCACCGCCGCAATACGATCTAGCTTCGCTGTTGAATGACCGTGTGACGGATAGCATCATCCGGCCTCATCTTGAGGCTCAGCTGCTCCGCTATTATCTCGACAAGTACAATGAGGGCGCAAAGCAGCCGTTCAACCGGGATGAATTTTTTGACACCTACTTGCTCTCGGCGATTCAAAGAGACTTGAAGGTCGTCGGGCGCTTCTATTATCTGGATATCGTCAAGGCCAAGCCCGGCTACAAAAGATTTATCCCGTCGACAGTCCGGCGCTTGAAACGAAACCTCGCGCGATTGCCGCAAACCGAAAAACTCCTGCCGATGCTCGCCGACCATTTCGAGGAGATGCGATGAAGGCGATGGTCTTTGCCGCAGGCCTGGGCCATCGGCTGCAGCCGCTGACGGAGACGATCCCGAAGGCCCTTGTGCCTGTGGCCGGTCGTCCAATGATCGACTACCCGCTCCTGCTCCTGCGCCGCTACGAGGTCCGCGAGATTATTATCAATCTGCACCACCTGGGCGATCAGATTGAAGCTTACCTGGGGGATGGCGCTAAATTCGGGCTTAAGATCGGCTATTCGAAAGAGCGAGAGCTGCTCGACACCGGCGGCGGTCTTCTGAAAGCCAAACCGTTTCTTTCAGAAGGGCCGTTCATCGTCATTAATACGGACGTGTTGATCGATTTGCCGCTGGCTGAGGTCATCGCGTTTCACGAAGAGAAAAAATCGACAGCGACCTTGGTTCTGCGGGCCGATGAACTCGCCGATCAGTTCGGTTCCATGGAAATCGATTCGGATGAACGCATCGACAGATTCTTGCACGCCAAGAGACCGAGTGCGTCTGCAATCGCGGGCACCAAGCTCATGTTTACCGGCGTGCAAATTCTCAATCCTCGAGTCTTCGACTATATGCCAACCGACGAAGGCGCGCAGAAATTCAGCACCACTAAGGACATCTATCCGAGAATGCTGGTCGAAGAAGAACCGCTCTATGGCTTTCGCTTTGAAGGATTCTGGCAGGATCTTGGAACCGCGGATCGAATCAGAAAAGCGGAAGAGCGTATGGCCCGTGGGAGGGCTAAGCTGCACTATCTGTAGCTGAACCACGCAGCTAAAATGCAGGAGATGCGAACTGGAGTGGAGTAATGGAGTATTGCCGAATAGGATGGGCAATGATCCTGCAACCCATCACTCCACTACTCCATTACTCCAGTACTTCATTCTATCTTACTTCTTGGGTTGGCCGGCCGTGATGACGCCGCAGGCGAGTCGATCACCCGAATTGCCGGCAGGATCGCTCATATTGTCGTCCGCGCTAGCATGGATAACGAGGGCACTGCCGTCCGCGTCAAATACTGAAATTGTCCCGGGTTTGAGAGTAATGCCGTCCGTCAAAACTTCGTAACGCCCGGAACCGCTCTTGGCAACGTAAACGTCAGGAAGATCCCCGGCATGGGGGCCGTCAGGATTCTTTAAGCCGTGCTTTTTTTGCCCTGGGTTGAAATGGCCTCCGGCGCTATTGAAGGCCGGCCCCTCGCACTTTCCCACCGCATGAGCGTGAATCGCGTGTAAACCAGGGCTCAGCCCCTTGACCTGCAATTGGATCACCACTCCTCCCGCTTCTTCACGCAGATTAGCCGTGCCGACGCTCTTGCCATCCTTGTCCTTGAGCTCTGCATACGCCCGGGATTGGCCTTGCGCGCTCGCGTTCGAGGCGAGCACAAAAACCAACCCGACTGCCAACAAGATGTTTGTGCTAGTCATCATAGGACTCCTTCTTTCCGACGTGATTCTTCTCTCGATTAATTCTATACCCCGCAGGCAATCGACATCCAAGACGAATTTCAGCATGCCTCTTATGACGAAGCGTCCAGCGCCCACGGCTATAGTCTCACTACAACTTGTATTCGCCGGCCGTCAGGTTGATTCGAACCCTGACGGTATCCGCAAGAACTCGTAAGTAATCGAACGGGCCGACATGACTTCTGTCGTCGTTCACCCAGTGGGCGGGAATAATGCCGATCCGGTAGTTTAAGGCTTGCGCCAGGGCCAAAACCTCGATGTCGAATCCCCAACCTTCGATTACCGTTTGGGAGAAGATTCGCTCCGCAACTTCGCCGCGACAGGCCTTAAAGCCGCATTGCGTGTCCCACACGCTGCGAACCGCAACCAGCTGAACGATGAGATTCCCCGCGCGCCCAATCAACCGCTTGTACCAGGCCTGGGGAACCGCCTGTTGCGCCTCGGGGGCATCTTTGGAATCGCGCGACGCGATCACGAGATCGTAACCTTTATCAAACAACGGCTGCATCTTGTCGAAATGCGCGATATCCGTGGAGTTGTCAGCGTCAGTGAAGAGACGCAGGCGACCCGCGGCTTTAAGCATTCCCTCTTTGACCGTAAAACCTTTGCCACGATTTACCTGACGGTCGAAGACCTTGAGATGGGCGATCTCTCCGGCCATCGCGTTCAAGACGCCGCGCGTGTTGTCGGTCGGCCCATCGAGAATCACAAGGATCTCATAGCTGAAGGAACCAGTGGCGAAATATTCGTGAAGTCTTCGCAACGTCTGAGGCAGTCTCTCGGCTTCATTATAGACGGGCACGATGACCGAGAGATAAATATCCGGCGATGTCATCGGAACCCTGACGAGCGGCCCCAGGTTGTCTCGATCGTATGTTTGCTCATCGAGGTCATCTTATCATTTTCGATCACCTTCTAAAAAACAGTCCCGTGGATAGTAATTCACTTTGATCTCAACCATCCGTCCAAGCCAAACCCGCGTGTTGGTTACAGGAACCAATGCAACAGTTTTAGCGCACCCTGCTCAACCGCGGAGCGATGGGGGCTGGTGGCGTCAGCGGCAGCCAATACGGCGTGGCGATTGGCGACATACCAGTCGTAGCTCTCTACAAACATTTCTTCGTTCGAATAGCGCGGAATCCACCCCAGCTTAGTGCGTGCCTTGGAGATGTCGAAGTAGATAGATCGGCCGTACATCGACGCGTGATAGGAACCTAACGGCGAGATTCCCAGAGCACAGGAAAGTTTCATCGCTGCTACGATGGGCCGCATCGGCAGAGACTTCACCTCGGAGCCGGTACCCGCATGGTGGCAGAGGTGCTCCAGCACTTCCCGCATGGTTCCGAACCGGTCCGTGCCGCAATTGAAGTCATTGGCACCCTTCAACATGCTCGCCCGAATACAGGCTTCCGCGAGATCGTCCGCATGAACGAACTGATAGATGTTTTTACCGTCGTTGAGCACTGGGATTTTCTTGCCCTGGTAAATCCACTCAAAAAGGATCTGGAAGATTCCCAGCCGACCGTGACCGGCGATGGTGCGGGGGCGGACGATCGAGACATCCAGACCTTTCCGCGCGTATTCCCAGCACAGGGTCTCTCCGGCGAGCTTGGCTCTGCCATACTCCTCCACGGGAGACGGGACGGTCTCCTCCGTCACGGGATTCGACTTGGGTACTCCATAAATCGCACTCGACGAAGTGTAGATCACCTTCTTCACTGCGCGGCGCGCACACGCGTCAAGCAGGTTCTTCGTGCCGTCGCGATTGACGCTCCAGAACAAGTTTTTGTCTTTTGCCAGCGGCACTTGCGCTACGTTGTGAAAGACAACATCGATCGCCTCACAGGCGGTTAAGAGCGCATCGGCGTCGCGGATGTCGGCTTGCATCAACTCCGTGCCGGGATATGTATTCGTGGGCAGATTGACGTCAAAGATGCGGACCGAATAGCCGCGCTCTAGGAGCCTTCTGGTAAGCAGCTCGCCGAAATAGCCCGCTCCGCCAGCAACTAAAGCTTTCGTCATTTTGCCGCTCAGATTTGGATTCCTTGCTCGATACACCAGGCCAGCGATCGGCGCATGCCTTCTTCCAGGGCGACCTTCGGCCGATAACCCAGTTCCTTCTCAGCCTTTGCGGCCGAACAGGCGATCGTCTTATTCAGCTCCGACAGAACGTGGATTTTCTGGTTGTAAAAACCCAACGATTGTAGTGTAGCATCCGCCAGCATCGCCAGCTCACTTGCGACCTCCGGCAGCCGGACCCGCCTATGGGAGACGGTAAAATTGAACTCTCGCTCCAGGAGCCTCTCGACCGTGTCCACAATCTCATGCATCGAATACGGTCGGCGGTCGGCGATCCAGTAGATCTCTCCGCGCGCCTTTTCGACCAACCCCGCGAGCAACAGTCCTTCGCACAGATTATCGGTGTAAACCATGGAGCGAAGATTGTCGCCCGACCCGACAATCGGCACTTTTCCGGTACGAATCATCGAGAAAAAGAGAACCTGTCGCCGAGGCGGATTAGGACCGTAAAACCAAGGTGGCCGCACAATCACCGTCTCGATCTTTCCTGCTGCTTCGACCTCTTTGACCAGCAGTTCCATCTGCAGCTTGGAGCGGCCGTAGTTCATGTATGGATTATACGGCGAAGATTCATCAAACAGGTGCTGCGCATGTGGGTTGAAGCCGAAGGGAGAATTCGACGACACCACCACCGCGCGCCGGACCCCCGCCGCAATGGCTGCCGATAGCAGGTTCCTGGTGCCGCCTACGTTCACTTGGTAGAGATCCTTCACGCGCTGCGGATGAATGATCCCGGCCGTGTGGAAAAGCACGGCCCCATTTGCACCTTCACAGAATCTCGCACAGTCGGCAGGGCTCTGGACATCACCTTGCACCGTGTCGATCTGACTGCTGATAGCTCGTAAGCTATTCGGATTGTCGCACGGGAGAATCAGGCATCGGATGCGAAGCCCACTGGGTCGCTCGTGCAGAAAATTCATGTCGAGGCTCCGTTCGGCGATAGCCCGGGTGAGGTTTTTACCCAGCCAGCCACAGGCGCCAGTGATGAGAATTGTTTCCACCTGACAAGCCACGGTTAAAGGTCTTTGGTGAAGTGCAGCGCATTCCGACGCGCGAGTGCCAGGATGCTTCCTTGGGGATTTACCCCCGGCGCTGTACAGAGCAAGCTGGCGTCATTAACGAACAGGTTCTTATAGCCGTGCACCTGGCCAAATGAATCCACGGCGGTAAGATCCAGCGCCTGTCCCATTGGACAGGATGAGAAGAGATGAACGGTCGTCAGGTTGGTCCGATCTCTTGGAAGTTCCGAAGGTATTCTGGTTAGATCCGCTTCGCTTCGTAAAACCGCCGTTCCGGCGATGCCGGGGTACAGTTCCGTCGCTCCGGCTGCGAAAAGCAGCCGACACAAATAAATCACGGCAGTGGCGAGGTCTCGCATGTCCTCGGCGCGTAAAGAATATCGGATCAGCGGCGCCCGTGAAAGCGGGACATTGCGCACCACGCCGGCATTGGGTCCCGCAATCGCCGCGTAATAGATACTCATTCGCCGCCATAGACGTTTCAAGTCTATCCCGCCATCCAGGTGGTCCATCGTCGCAAGCGCGAGATACGGTAGGGACGAGATCGAACAGCCCATGCTGATGGGCGGCGAAAACTCCTTGACTTGCTGCGCGCCGATGTCGGCGTACTCGCCGTTGACATCGTCTTCGAAGACCGCCGCAACTTTGATCATGGGAGAAAGGGCAAGCGCATTGCCAACGTTTTTCTTGATCCCGCTGCGGCGCAGCAAAGCCGGAGTTTCTATGGCGCCGCAACAAACAAAAACAGCGTCCGCATCGATGGTGAACGGTTCTGCCTGCCGTACGGCATGGACTCGCCAGTGAGCGCGAGCGCGTGTCAGTTTTTCCGCTCGCACGCCCGGCACCAGCCGGCAACCTGCCGATTGAGCAGATGGGATAAATGTCTCTGTCATCGATTGACGTCTGCCTGTCATCCGGGTGCCCGGGGCCTCGATTTGAGCGTATTTGTACCAGCGCGGCACCTCCATCGTCTTCCAGCCGAGTCGCTCGGCCCCGATCTTCATTTTGAGCGAAGGGGCAGTTGGGCCGCCCGGATTCAACTGCACGCTTAACGCCGATTCACACGCTTCGAAATGCGGGAGTAGATCCGTCTCTTCCAGATGCTGCACCTTAAACGGATCACGCCAAAGCTGCAGGATATCTGCAGGAGTGCGATGGTATAGACCCGCGTTGATCTCGCTGCCGCCACCGACGCAACGGGCCTCCACCAACGGCACGTTGGGCGCGCCCAATGCCGGGTTAAGCCCGCCGCAACGGTATTTCTGGCGCATTTCTTCGATGCTGAAGGGCGGGCACGAGTCAAGCTTCAGGTAGGGCCCTTCTTCGATCATCACGACATCGAAGCCCCGTGCCGACAAGGTCGCAGCGGTTATGGCCCCGCCCGGGCCCGATCCGACCACAGCTACCTGGCACCGGACAAACTCAGCCATCACCGACTCGCTGCTGCGCCTCCGGTCCCGCGGCGCGAGTACAAAGCGAGCACGGCAAGGCTACTGTAGAATCTTATGAGGCCGCGACACGGCCCGAATCGCGAGTGGCGCCAGATCTCCACCTGCACGTACCGCCGTTGCCACGGTCTTTTGTAGAAAAGCGAACCTTCGAGCAACAGACGGCTCATCCCGAAGGCGGATGTGGCCAGCAGAACGGGCCAGCTGAGAAAGGGGGGCATCTTGCGCAATTGTTCCAGGACGAACTCGGCAACATCGTCATAAGATGTGGCCGGAGCGCCCGCAGCGCGATGGTCCTGCGTGACGGCAATAGCGTCGCAGAGCGCAGAAATCGTCTTCGACAGATAAGGCAGCATGATTTCACGGTACGAAAACTCTGAAGTCAAAGGTCGCAGCCAGCAGCACCATAACAGCCAGCAATGCCGCTGCGTATGTAGACGGCTCCTTGGCGGTGTACTGGATCGGGTCTTCCGTCAATTCACCTCTCCTGCAGATGATCCATAGACGGGTGACATAGTACAACAGGATCGGTTGTAAGCCCCAAAGGAGGGCCGGACGGTGATAGAGCAATTGCACGCTGTCGCTGTTGATATAAAACGCCAGGACCAGGGATGACAGGAATCCGCTGCACATGCCGGCACTGCAGACGGCTTCCAGGTCCATTGTGAGATACCCGCGTCCCGGCATGAGTTTTCGGTTATCCTGCTGATGCTGAATCAAATCAGCGGCGCGCTTGCTGAAGGCGAGGCTAAGGAAAAGAAAAAACGCAAACGGAGACAACCACAGAGAAAAAGCAATCCCTGTCGCCAAATGTCCGGCAACCACGCGCAGCGTATAAAGCAGGGCCAGAGTCAGCACATCAACGAGCAGTAGACGCTTCAAATAGAGCGAGTACAAAGAAGTTAATGCTAAGTAGGTAATCAGCGCGATTACAAAAGCGTCAGGAAGGAGCCGCGCTATCACTGCGCTGGCCGTGAGACATGCAACCGCGAGCAAGATGCCGGCACCCATCGGCATCCGGCCTGAGGCGAAAGGGCGGTGCTTCTTGGTCTTGTGACGACGGTCGTCCTCTAGATCGAGGAGATCATTTACAATATACGCGGCGGAAGCGCAAAAGCCGAATGCGAAAAACGCCAGCGCCGCCCTGCCCGCGATAGCCCCTTCAAAAATAGTGTGGGACGTGATCGCAGGGACAAACACCAGCAGATTCTTAACCCATTGGTAGCAGCGCATTGAACGCACGACGTCGCGGAAGCCGGCGAGCGACGGAAACACCCGCACCACATTGCCGGCGCGGCGAGCCGAACGCTCCACCCGCCTGGAAGCATTCACAAGGACGCTGTGCCGACAGCCCCTCCAGATTTGCAGATCCGAACTCGAATTACCGACATAATCAAATTCTTCTCCGCACTGTTCTACAATGGTCTTAAGCTTGTGCTTCCCCTTTAGATTTCGTTGTCCGTCGCTGCCTAGGACGATGTCAAAAAGCCCGAGCGGTTCCACCACCGAGCGCGCTTGTTCACAGTCGGATGCGGTGGCGAGAACGAGACGTCTGCCGCGCACTTTCTCATCTCGCAGCCAGGCCAGCAGGTCCTCACGCAGGGGTAGTAGTGACACGTCCATTTTCACCCTATGGAAGAGTTTGCGCTTCAGATAAGCTCGCCCCCTGAGCAGCCAAAGGGGTATCAGTAAGGCGAGCCACGGAGTCTGTTTGATAAGACGTAAGGCGGACTCGAACGAGAGATCGGTACGAAGCAGTGTTCCATCCAGGTCCACGACCAAAGGAACGGTCTCCGAGCGAGGTTCCGCAGGTTTACTCGCCTCTTCCGCATCCCAATTTTGCGTCATTTGCAGGCGAAAATATCAAGATCTTGAAACACCGGCAACTCGATGACGTTGACGTTGAAGATGCGCTTGTTGCGGCTGTGGTTAGTAGATATCAACGAAGTGTAAACCAGCCGGCGGGTTCGGTTATCGATCGCGAGGAGCACTTGCAAGTCTGCAGGCAGTAGCGCTCGGCGAAACAGATAGCCGTCATCGAGCTTGCCGTCACGGGGCGAGGCCAATTTTTAATCTAACTCCAAGCAGAAGCCCAACGGCAAAAGTCACCAGGATGATAGGTAGGCCTATCGGGAGGCCAACAGCGTTCGACGCAACGATTTCTTAAAACGCAAAATCCGCATTATTTCTTTTAACATGCTCCTGGCGTAGGTTGCGGATTTATTGGCCGCGTTGGTGGTGAAAAAGCTCTTGAAACTGGAAT